>ERZ778027.433-NODE-433-length-100506-cov-30.491802_pt1 | contig 100506 bp, 73 predicted proteins | sample MGYA00375757_ERZ778027 | MGnify/ENA primary metagenome ERZ778027 (study PRJEB29350, sample SAMN05389817) | bioreactor metagenome | isolation source: Ammonium sulfate bioreactor | place: South Africa: University of Cape Town | collected 2014-02-18 ...
CGTTCGTTCGATGACCGTCCTCGCCGTTCGGGCGATGACCGTCCGGCGCGTTCGTACGGCGACCGTCCGGCGCGTTCGTTCGATGACCGTCCTCGCCGTTCGGGCGATGACCGTCCGGCCCGCTCGTACGGCGACCGTCCGCGTCGGTCGTTCGATGACCGTCCCCGCCGCGACGACCGCCCCGTGCGCAGCGAGGCCCATGAGCAGCACGTCGACGTCGTGCACGATCGCCTCCAGGCCCAGGCCATCCAGGCGGAGGAGGTCGCGGAGACGACCTTCGCCGACCTCGGTCTCGGCGAGAACATCGTGCGGACGCTCGCCGACCTCGGCGCGGCCCTCCCCTTCCCGATCCAGGCGGCGACCATCCCGGCGATCCTCGAGGGCAAGGACGTGCTCGCTCGCGGCCGCACCGGCTCCGGCAAGACGATCGCGTTCGGCGCCCCGCTCGTCGAGAACGTGCTGCGCAGCCAGGCCGGTCAGCGCCGAGAGTTCGGGCGCTCGCCGAAGGCGCTGATCCTCGCGCCCACGCGTGAGCTCGCCCTGCAGATCGACCGCACCATCCAGCCGATCGCCCGCAGCGTGGGCCTGTTCACCACGCAGATCTACGGCGGCGTGCCGCAGGCGCGCCAGGTCGGGGCGCTGCGCAAGGGCGTCGACATCATCATCGGGACACCCGGTCGCATCGAAGACCTCATCGAGCAGCGCAAGCTCGACCTCGCCGAGGTGCAGGTCGTCGTGCTCGACGAGGCCGACCACATGTCGGAGCTCGGGTTCCTCGAGCCGATGCAGCGGATCCTCCGCCTGGTGGCCGATGGTGCGCAGAAGCTGCTGTTCTCCGCCACGCTGGACCGCGAGGTCGCGTCGCTCGTCGACGAGTTCCTCGTGGACCCCGCGGTGTACGAGGTCGCCGGCGAGGACCAGGAGTCCAGCACGATCGAGCACAAGGTGCTCGTCATCGACCACCGCGACAAGGCCGAGATCCTCGATTCGCTCGTGGACCGCGACGGCAAGACCCTCGTGTTCGCGCGCACGCGCGCCTACGCCGAGATGCTCGCCGAGCAGTTCGACGACAACGGCATCAACGCGGTGGCACTCCACGGCGACCTGAACCAGGCCAAGCGCACGCGCAACCTGCAGCGTCTCACCGACGGGCGGGTGCAGGTGCTCGTGGCCACGGACGTCGCGGCCCGCGGCATCCACGTGGACGACATCGACCTTGTCATCCAGGCCGACCCGCCGGACGAGTACAAGACGTACCTCCACCGCTCGGGCCGCACCGGTCGCGCCGGTCGTACCGGCACGGTCGTGACGCTGGTCACGCGTCAGCGTCGTCGCAAGATGACCGAGATGCTCGACCGGGCCGAGATCGAGGCGCCGTTCATCGACGCGCGCCCCGGTGACGACGTGCTCGAGGAGCTCGCGGGTCGTCAGGTCGACCCGGTCGCCTGAGCCGGGCGGATCCGATCGCGCCGAGCCGCGGCATCCCTCGCCTCCGGGCGGCGCGGATGCCGCGGCTCGTCCCGTCTGTGCGCGGGTGAGGCCGTCTCGTCCAGGGCCGCTCCGCCCGGTGCCCCGCGCGGAGGGGCTCAGAACAGCCGGTCGCCCGCCGTGGCCTCGGGCCGCGGTCGAACCGCCCCCGGTGACGGCTCGCGTGTCGCGGCCCGTGCCGCCGCACGCCCGCGGGAGGTGATGACGACAGGTGACGCCGTCCGCGCCGCGAGCCCGGGCACCGCGTCGCCGCGGGGAGTGTCGTCCTCCGCTCTACCGTCGAGTCCGTGCACGCGCATGAGCGGGCGGACGCGCTTGGCCAGCCAGGCGCGGTACGCCTTGGGCGCCTGAGCGGATGCCCCGGGGTAGAGGCCCAGATACGAGGAGACGAGCTCCGGATGCTCGCGCCCCAGCCACTGCATGAACCACGGCTTGACGCCGGGGCGCAGGTGGAGGGCGCCGTAGACGACGCGGCGCGCTCCGGCCGCCCGGATGCGTGCCAGCGCGTCGTCGATCGCGGGGATGGAGTCGGACAGGTGCGGCGCGATCGGCATCAGGAACACGGTCACCGCGAACCCCGCCTCGGCCGCCGCCGCGACCGTCTCCAGCCGCGCTGCCGTGCTCGGTGCGCCGGGCTCGATGAGCCGCTGCAGGGGATCGTCGAACATCGCGATCGACATCGCGATCGACACCGGGACCTCCCGTGCGGCCTCGGCCAGCTGGGGGAGATCGCGCCGCAGCAGGGTGCCCTTCGTGAGGATCGAGAACGGCGTGCCCGACTCGGTGAGCGCCGCCACGATCTCGGGCATCAGCCGGTAGCGCCCCTCGGCGCGCTGGTAGGGGTCGGTGTTCGTCCCGAGCATGACCGGGTCGTGTCGCCACGAGCCGCGACGCAGCTCCTTCCGCAGCACGTCGGCGACGTTCACCTTGACGACGATCTGCGAGTCGAAGTCGCGCCCCGCGTCCAGATCGAGGTACTCGTGCGTGCCGCGTGCGAAGCAGTAGACGCATGCGTGCGAGCACCCGCGGTACGGGTTCACCGTCCAGTCGAACGGCATGGCCGACGCGCCGGGGACGTGGTTGAGCGCGCTCTTGCACATCACCTCGTGGAAGGTCATGCCCGCGAACTCGGGAGTCGTCACCGTGCGGACCAGACCGTCGATCCGCTCGAGGCCGGGCAGCGCCGCCGCATCCGGCACGCCCAGTTCCTGCCCCTGCCACCTCATCTCTTCATGGGAACATACCTTCGATGCTCTGTCAACACGACGACTGCGACACTCGAACGACACGCGGCATGCCTCGCGATCGCCGACGGTCCGCGACAGAATGGGCCGGTGACGGTTCCCGATCCGCACGCCTCCGCATCACTCGGCGTCCCCCTCACTCGTCGCGCTCTGCGCGAGGCGAGGGAGCGCGACGACCGCGCGCGGGCAGGGATCGCGATGTCCCCTGCGGTGCCGGATGCGGGGGAGCAGGCGGAGGACGTCGACCCGCTCGGCGACCTGGCCGTCACGCATCCGATCGCCGCGGTCCACCCGGCGGGCGACCACTCCCCGATCTTCAAACCGCCGCCCGCGCCCCCGGCCCCGCCGCGGGCGCCCGCCCGGCGGGTGCCCGCCCGGCACGTCCGCCGGCGACGAGGGCGCGGGGTCGGTGCCGTGCTCGCCGCCGCGGCCGCGGCGATCCTCGTGCTCGGCGGGACCGCGGCGACCACCTCAGCACTGGCCGGGCCGCCCGTGACCGCGGTCGCGGACGCGCCGACGCTGGAGCCCCCGCTGCCGATCCCCGAGATCCGCGCCGAGCTGGCGCTGCCCGGTGCGGGCGGCCCGACGATCTCGCCCGACGCGAGCGCCTCGGTCGTGCCCGCCGGCGCATCCCTGTGCTCGACCACGTCGTTCACCTCAGCCCTTGCGCAGCACGACGACGCCGCGGCCATCGCGGCCGCGGGGGGCGCCTCCGCCTTCCGCACCGCCGTCGCGGCCGGCACGCTGCCCTGCGTGTCCCTGTCCGATCCGTCCCACGTGTGGGTCGTCGTCGACAAACTGCGTCCGTTCAGCCCCATCGACTACGCGCCGGCGCCCCTGGCGCTGCCGCAGGGTGTGCGCAGCCTGGAGGGCGGCACGCTGCGCCAGGATGCGGCATCCGCCCTGTCGACGATGGCGGCGGCCGCGCGGGCGGCGGGTGCCGGCGAGATCGCGCTGGAGAGCGGCTACCGCTCCTACCGCACGCAGCAGACGTCGTACGGCAACCAGGTCGCGGCGCGGGGCACCGCCGACGCCGATCTCGTCAGCGCCCGGCCCGGCTACAGCGAGCACCAGTCCGGCCTCGCCGGCGACGTGGTGGCCTGCAACGGAGCGTGCGGCACGCTCGACGACCTCGCCGCCACGCCGCAGGGCGCGTGGGTCGCCGCGCACGCGTGGCAGTACGGCTGGATCGTGCGATACGAGAAGGGGCACACCGACGTGTCGGGGTATCTCCCCGAGCCCTGGCACCTGCGCTACATCGGCACCGACCTCGCCGCGGCATATCACGAGGGCGGATTCCACACGCTCGAGGAGTTCTTCGGCCTCCCGCCCGCGCCCGGGTACGCGAACTGACGCATCGCGTCACCGGGGCTCCGTCCGCGCGCCGACGCGTGAGACATCGCGCCGCGCGCGAGGCGTCGCCGTGTCTCGCGCGCCGGGGCATTTCTCGGATGAACCCGGGCTCCGCACCCCATCCGGCGTGAGACTCAGTATCCTGTTCGGTGGGATGCAATCCCACGCGGCCCGACCGGCCGCACTCGATGAGGAGAAGGGACCGGCTCACATGGAGCGGGATATCTACGACGAGGACCACGAGGCCTTCCGCGATGTCGTCAAGGAGTTCGTGAAGCGCTACGTCACGAACGAGAAGCGTGAGCAGTGGGATGCCGAGGGCGAGGTCGATCGCGACACCATGCTCGCCGCCGGGGCGTCGGGGATCATCGGCCTCTCGGTCCCCGAGGAGTTCGGCGGCGCCGGGATGCTGCAGGACTACCGCTTCCGCGCGGTCGTCAACGAAGAGGTCATCGCCGCCGGGGCGGGATCGCTCGCGGGCGCCTTCGGCATCCAGGACGACCTGGCCGTGCCGTACCTCGTCCACATGGGGACGCAGGCGCAGAAGGAGAAGTGGCTCCCGCGCATGGCGACCGGCGAGATCCTGGGCGCGCTCGCGATGAGCGAGCCGGGCGCCGGCAGCGACCTGCGCGGCATCAAGACCACCGCCAAGAAGGTCGACGGCGGATACCTCGTGAACGGGGCGAAGACCTTCATCTCCAGCGGCAAGACCGCCGACATCGTCGTCACGTTCGTCAAGACCGGTGAGGGCAACCGCCCCGACGCCTTCAGCATCCTGATCATCGAGAACGGGATGGAGGGCTTCGACCACGGCAAGAAGCTGCACAAGATGGGCTTCCACGGCCACGACACGGCTGAGCTGTCGTTCAGCGATGTCTTCGTCCCCGAGGAGAACCTCATCGGCGGCGAGGAGGGGCGCGGCTTCATCCAGCTGATGATGAACCTGCCCCTCGAGCGCCTGTCGATCGGCGTCGCGGGCGCCGCCGCCGCGCAGGCGGCCTTCGACTGGACCGTCGCGTACACGAAGGACCGCGAGGCCTTCGGCGAGCGGATCATCGACTTCCAGAACACCCGCTTCCAGCTCGCGACGATCGCGGCGACGGTCGAGGCGATGTGGGCCTACAACGACCGGGCGCTGCGCGCCTACGCGGCGTCGAAGCTCACGGCGGAGGAGGCCGCGAAGTACAAGTTCTGGGCGACGGAGCGCGAGTGGGAGGTGCTCGACACCTGCGTGCAGCTGCACGGCGGCTACGGGTACATCACCGAGTACCCGATCGCCCGGGCGTTCCTCGACGCGCGCGTGCACCGCATCTACGGCGGCACGAACGAGATCATGCGCGACATCGTGAGCCGTCAGATCGCCGGCAAGCGCTGACCGGCTCGCGCTGACCCGCTCGCTCTGATCGCTCGACCCGACCCGCTCGCCGCGGGCCGGGTCGGGCGGTCAGTGCTTCAGGTCGCCCACCGTGCAGGTCTGCTGCGACGGATTGGACCCCGTGATGCTCGGCGGCAGCACGGCCACCTGATCCGGCGGCGTCGTCGGGGAGGGGGTCGACGTGGCGCCCGGGGTCGACGTGGCGCCCGGGGCAGGGGTGGTCGGGGCGGGCGTCACCTCGACCTGACTGCCGTTCGCGCCGACCGCGCCGGTGATCTTGAGCTGCTTGTTCGACGCGATCGCCTCCCACAGTGCGGCGGCCGCCGACTCGTTCGGGGCCACGCGGTTGCGGTCGCTCGGCGCCGCCACCGTGGGGTACTGCACGAAGGTGATGTCGTCGAACGGCACGCCCTTCACGGCAAGCGCGAGCTGTACGAGGGTGAGCGGATTGGTGAGCGACTTCGTGGGCGTCACGTTGTCCAGCGTCACGGTCGCGAGCTTGTAGAGGAGAGCGGGGTCGGCGAGGAGGTTCTCGCTCACGATCTTGCGCGCGAGGCTCGACATGTACTGCTGCTGGTTGCTGATCCGGCCGAGGTCGCTGCCGTCGTGAACGCCGTGGCGCGTGCGGAGGAACTGCAGGGCCTGGAGCCCCGAAATGGTGTGCGTGCCGGCGGCCATGTCGAGACCGGTGTAGCGGTCGCGGATGCCGGTGGCCAGGCAGACGTTGACCCCGCCGATCGCGTCGGTGATCTCGATGACCCCGCCGAACGTCACCATGGCGGCGCCCTGCACGTTCTGACCGCTGAGCTTCTCGACCTCGGCGACCACGCAGGCCAGGCCGCCATAGGTGTAGGCCGTGTTGAACTGCCCGAAGCCGCCGCCGACGAGCTGCCCGTTCGCGTTGCGGCACTGCGGCAGCTGGATGAGCAGATCACGCGGGAAGGACACCACGGTGATGCGACGCGGGTTGCTCGAGATGTGCACGAGCATCGTGACGTCGTTCAGGTGGTCCGAGGCATCCGGCCCCTGGCAGCGCGCGCCGAACAGCGCCGCGTACTTGGGCTCGCACGTGTCGATGCCCGTCAGGACGAGGTTGAACCCGCCCTCGATGGCGCCGATGTCGGGCGGGATCGCCGGCGCATCGGGCAGGTCCACGGCCTTCGCGACGAGCTTCGACGTCAGCTGGAACGTCGAGAACGCCGCGACGCCGACCCCGGCGACGAGGACGACCGCCACGGCGACGGCGACGATGGTGAGCAGCTGCCCGAGCGGATGCGGCGACCTGAGGTGCGCGTGCCGCGCCACGGTGCTCCTGCGTCTGGCCATGCTCCTCCGCCCGAGATGATCGTGGCGATCCTATCGATGCGGCCGCGGATTCCGCGGCATCCTGGGCTCGTGCGCGTCTGCGCGTCAGGCCGGCCGCCAGGGGAAGAAGAGCGCGAGGATCGCCGCGGAGACGACGAGGAACGCGACGACGAAGACGACGTCGCGTGCGCGGAAGGGCACCTCGTGCCGCTCGGTGCGATCGGGGAACGCACCGAACGCGCGGGCGTCCATCGCCAGCGCGACCCGCTCCGCATGCCGGATGGCGCCCGCGAGGAGGGGGATGACGTAGCCGGTCCATCGCACCGCGGCGGCGAACGGTCCGGCCCCGCCGTTCGCCCCGCGCACGCGATGCGCCTGGCGGATGACGTCGAGCTCGTGCCGGAACCGCGGCACGAACCGGAACGCCGCCAGGGCCGTGTAGCCGATGCGGTACGGCATCCGCAGCTGCTGCACCAGTGCGCGTGCCAGGTCGGGACCGGTGGTCGTGAGCCCGGCGATGAGCGCCAGGGCGACGATCGCGACGAGGCGCAGTCCCGTCGCCAGGCCGATCCCGACGGCCCCGCCGTAGAGCCGCCAATCGCCGATCCGGAGGACGACGGTGCCGTGGTCGACGCCGGCCGGATCGACCCACAGGGAGAATCCGAGGCCGATCACCACCGCCGCCGCGGGGAGCGCGACCAGGAGCAGGACCGCGAGCCGCGCGGTCGTGCGGGCGCCGACGAGCAGCACGGCGTACGCGAGCGTAAGGAATGCGAGGGGCGTGGCCAGGTCGCGCACGAAGACGAGCATCACCATCGCGGGGGCGGGCCCGGCGAGCTTCGCGAGCGGATTGAGGGCAGGGAGGAAGCGCACGGCGGACGCCGGCGCCGCCTCGGCGTACGGGTCGACGGCTGCGCGCACGGTCGTCATGCGATGCCGCCCGGGAGGTCGGCGATGCGCGCGATGCCGGCGAGCGACGGATGCCGCGGCATCCCGTGCAGCGCCTGACGCAGCGGAGGCAGCCGGAGTCCCGCGCGCTCCACGAGCGCGTCGTCGGCGAAGACCTCCGCCGTCGCGGCGTCCGCGAGGATCCGGCCGGCCCGCAGCACGATCGTGCGCCGCGCGTACTCGGTCACCAGCTGCATGTCGTGCGTGACGACGATCACCGTCGTGCCGTCGGCGTTCAGCGCGGCGAGGAGCCCCAGAAGCTCGTCGGCGCGGGCGCGGTCCTGCCCGAACGTGGGCTCGTCGAGCGCGAGCACCGGGGCGCCGGCGACGAGCGCGGTGCCGACGGAGAGCCGCCGCTTCTGCCCGCCCGACAGGAGGAAGGGGTGCAGCGCCTCCTTGCCGGTGAGGCCGAACCGCGCCAGCACGTCGGCGATGCGCGCGTCCGCCTCTGCGGCGGGCAGCCGCCGCAGCCCGTGGGCGAGCTCGTCGTGGACGGTGTGCGCGATGAACTGGTGCTCCGGGTTCTGGAACACGAACCCGATGTGCGCGGCGAGCGCCCGCGCGTCGGCTCGTGCGACGTCGAGACCGTCGACCCGCACGGTTCCGCGGGGTGGCCGCAGGACGCCCGCGATCGCCTGCACCAGGCTGGTCTTGCCCGCCCCGTTCGCCCCGACCACGGCGACGAACTCCCCGGCGCCGATCTCGAGGTCGATGTCGTGGAGGACCTCCGTCCGTCCCCGACGCAGGGTCATCCCCCGCACGGAGATGAGCGGCGCACGGGACTCCGCGGCGAGCGCGGGGGTCGGCGACGCGGGCTGCTCGGCCGGATGCGGCGGCCGCTCGCCCTGCGCCTCCAGGGACGCCCGGAGCTCGGCCGGCGTCAGGGGGAGCGGATCGAGGACGAACCCCGCGCGCCGCAGCCGCAGGGCGGCGAGCGTCGAGGTCGGCAGCCACACGCCGAGGTCGTGGAGCTCCTGCGCGCGGCCGCGCAGCACGTCGTCCACCGGACCGTCCGCGATGGTCCGTCCGTGCGCGTCGAGCACGACGACGCGCTGCACCAGCCCGACGGCCGCGTCGAGGTTGTGCTCGACGAGCAGGATGGCGCGATCCCCGGATGCCACGACCTCCGCGAGCGCGGCGTACACCTCGTCGATCCCCTGCGGGTCCAGGTTGGCGGTGGGCTCGTCGAGGACGAGCAGCTCGGAGCCGAGGGCCAGCGCGGCCGCGATCGCGAGCCGCTGCCGTCCGCCGCCGGAGAGCCGGTCGGGGTTGTCGCCGCGGCGCTCCCACAGCCCCACCCGGCGGAGGGCGGTCTCCGCGCGAGCGAGCACGTCGCCCACCGGGACGCGGAGGTTCTCCGGACCGAACGCCACCTCGTCGAGGACCGTGCCGGTGACGAGCTGCGCGTCCGGGTCCTGGAAGACCATGCCGACATGCTGCGAGAGGACGGAGACGGGCGTCACCCGGGCGTCCCGCCCGGCGACCTCGACCTCACCGGTCACGACGGCCGGAACGTCGTGCGGGATGAGACCGTTCAGAGCGAGGGTCAGGGTGGACTTGCCGGATCCGCTCGGACCGAGGAGCAGCACCACCTCGCCGGGTCGCACGTCGAGGCTCGCGCCGTCGGGGGCCGCGGCATCCGCCCCTTCGTGGGTGATCCGCACCTCCCGCACGCGCACGAGTCGCCGGGGGGAACCGCCCGCGGCGGACGCGGCGGAGGCAGCGCGGTCGGTGGCGGTCACGGCGTCTTCCGGGAAGGGGGTGAGCAGCTCAAGGTTAGCCGACCCTTACCGGCGACGATCCGGCGGGGTTCCCCGTGCCGGGCGCTGTCCGTCGTGAGAGTGTGTCATCCGTGGACGACGGGCAGCGGCAGGGGCGGGATCTCCGCTTCCGCGCGCGCGGACCGTGGCTCGCCGAGGCGGGGGCGGGGCTGGTCGCGCTCGCGCTCGCCGTCGCCGTCGTCGCCCGCGTGGCGGACACCGCGCGCTCCGCCCTCCTCTTCTCGGACGGCGACTCGATGCTGCCGGTGCTCGTGATGCGCTCGATCGAGGTCGGCCAGCCCCAGGACTGGGCCATGTCGTCGGTGCTGTTCCTCCCGGAGCTGCTCGTGTTCGGAGCGCTCTGGATGCTGCGACTCGGTGGCGACGGGGGCACCCACGTCGACGCGACCATCGTCGTCAACGCAGTGGTGAACCTCGTCGCGCTGTACGCCGTGCTGCGCGCCGCGGCGGGACGACGAGGCCGCGCCGTCGCCCCCGTCGCGGGCGCACTGGCCGCGTTCGTCGCGTTCGCGGTGCTGGCCGCGCTCGATCACACGGCGAGCCGTGACTCGCTCGAGCTCGCCTCCCTCATGACGACCGCCACGTATTACAGCGCCACCGTGATCGCCGTCATCCTCACGCTCGGGCTCCTCCGGCGCATCGCGGACCAGCCGTCGCGGCGCGCCGGTCCGCTCGTCGCTGTCGGGCTGGTCGCCGCCGTGGCGGTGCTGTCGAACCCGCTCTTCCTGCTGTGGGCGACCGCGCCGCTGGCCGTGCTGCTGATCGTCGTCGGGATGCGGCGGCGCGAGCGCGCCCTGCTGTGGGCGACGGGCGTCCTCGCGGGCGGATCGGTCGCCGGATACCTCGGCCGCATCCCGCTCGCGCCGTTCATCGCGAACGACGGCCTGGGCTACATCGACGTCGGCCGCATGGGGGCGTCGGCGGCGTACTACGGCCGGCTCGTCGTCGACCTCGCCGGGAGCCCGGGCGGAGCGGCGTCGCTCGCCGTGACGACGCTGCTGTTCGTGACCGCGGTGGGCGGCAGCATCCGTCTGGGGAGCGGATCGCGGGCGGGCGCGCGTCCCGGTGCGTTCCTCGTCGCGACCGCCGGGTGGGTGCTGCCGCTGGTCGTCGCGACGGCGGCGATCGCCCTCGGCACGAACGCGGCACGGTACCTGCAGCCGGTCGTGTTCGCGCCCGTCGCCGCCCTCGTGGTGCTGCCCGACGTGCTGCGGACGTCGCGGCCGCCGGCGGCGGTGCCGAGGTCGGGCCGGCCGGGGGAGCGGCGGGGGGACCGGCCGTGGCGGATCGCCGTCGTCGTGGCCGGCGCGGCCGTGGTCGTGGCATCCGGCGTCGTGGGGGTGCCCGCCCTCGCGGCCGCCACCCACCGCACGGACGCCGATCTGACGTGCGTCACTACCTGGGTCGACGCGTCGGGGCGTACCGGAGGCGGCCAGTACTGGACGGTCCGGCTGCCCAAGGCGCACGTCGCCGACCCGCGCGCCCTCGTCCAGGTCGACGACACGCTCAGACCCTACGACTGGCTCGTGAACCGCGACGACGCGGCCGTCGGGTCGATCTCCTTCCTCGTGACGGACGACCAGTCACCGCCGTTCACGCTGCCCGCCGGCGTCACGCGGGACCAGGCGACGCTCGTGTCGTGCGGGCGCTACACGATCGCGGACTTCGGCGACGTGCGACTCCCACTGGGCGCCCCGCGGTCGTAGCCGGGGCGGTCGGCCGACCGCGTCAGCCGCGGCGCGCGACGCCCGCCTGCCGCAGGCCGGACCCGATGGCCAGCCCGACCGCCGTCCACGCGACGGGCCCGACGATCGCGAGCGCGATGTAGCTGATCTGCACCCACGGCGCGAGCGCGGCGAGGTTCGACACGAAGCCGACGACGACGGCGACGATCGCGCCGATCACGACGGCGGAGACGAAGAACCGCCACGCCTTCCACACGCGGTATCGCGTGAGCGCGGCGACGAGCTCCTGGATCCCGCCGAACAGGATGGCGGTGCCGAGGAACCGCCCCGCCCACTGCGGCGCCATGGCGCTCGCCACGAGTGCGGCCAGGACATGCGTGATGAGGGCCACCCACGGCAGGCGCAGCGTCTCCTGCGCGATGATCCCGGGGAGGACGTGCACGCCGAGCACGAGACCGTAGAGGAACACGGCGCCGGCGATGACCGGGATGGTCAGCCACCCGGCGATGCCGCCGAGGAGGCCCGTCGCGACGCCGATCGCCGCGCAGGTGAGCAGAACGCGCGTCGACAGGACGGTTCGGGGGGCCACCTGCTCAGCCTAATCATCTTCGGTAAGCCGAAATCTGGCTGACTATTGGCTCAGTCGGAGCTGTGAGTTATCTTTGGCGTTCGTGCGGCGACGGCGCCGCATCGTGTTCCCTCCCTCCCCACGATCGGAGCGCAGTAATGGGTCACACCGTCCTGAAGGCAGCCGCGGCCGTCGCCATAGCCGCGCTGTTCACCGGAGCAGCAGCCACCGCGTCCTACGCGGCCAGCCCCGGGAAGGAGGTGACACCCCCCACGCCGGCGGCTTCGCCCAACGGCATCTACGTGGTCCTGCTCGACGAGGCCCCGGTAGCCACCTACGACGGCGGCGAGGCCGGCCTCGCCCCGACGAAGCCCGCGAAGGGCAAGCGCCTCAACGCGCACTCCACGGCGGCGAAGAAGTACGCCGCCCACCTGCAGAAGCGGCAGAAGGACGTCGCCGCAGCGGCCGGCGTCACGGCCAAGACCAGCTACCAGGTCACCCTCAACGGCTTCAGCGCCACGCTCACCGCGGCGCAGGCGGCGAAGCTCGCCGGTACGAAGGGCGTCAAGGGCGTCTACCCCGACGAGATCTTCCACCCGGACGCCGAGTCGTCCACGAGCTTCCTCGGCCTCGAGGGGCAGAACGGGGTGTGGAACGCGGTGGGCGGCGTCGCCAACGCCGGCAAGGGCGTCGTGGTCGGCGTGATCGACACCGGCATCGCACCGGAGAACCCGTCGTTCGCGGGCGACCCGCTCGGCACGACCGCCAGCGACACCACCCCCTACCTCGACGGCAACCAGGTCGTCTACAAGAAGGCCGACGGCAACACCTTCCGCAGCACCCGCGTGAGCGGTCAGCAGTGGGATGCCGGCGACTACTCGACCAAGATCATCGGCGCGCAGTACTTCAGCGCCGGCGCGACCGCCGCGGGCTTCGACTTCCAGTACGACTACCTCTCGCCGCGCGACGGCGCGGGGCACGGGTCGCACACCGCGAGCACGGCGGCGGGCAACAACGGCGTGGATGCGACCGTGTCCGGCGTGGACTTCGGGGCGATCTCGGGTGTCGCACCGGCGGCCAAGATCGCGGCCTACAAGGTCTGCTACGACGGCCCCGACCCGTCGGTGAACACCGACGACATCTGCGCCGGCTCCGACATCCTGGACGCCATCGACGCGGCCGTGAACGACGGCGTCGACGTGATCAACTTCTCGATCGGCGGCGGTGCGGCGACCTCGATCTTCGGACCCGAGGACTACGCGTTCTTCGCGGCGGCCGCAGCCGGCGTCTTCGTCTCGGCGAGCGCCGGCAACGACGGCCCGGACCCCTCCACCGCCGACCACGCCTCGCCGTGGTACACGACGGTCGCGGCATCCACCATCCCGACGTACGAGGGCACGCTGAACTTCCCGGGCTTCTCGCACGCCGGCCCCGGCGTCTCGATCCCCTTCGGACAGACGATCACCGGCCCGTCCATCTACGCGGGCGACGCCGGCCTCTCGGGCGCGACGACGCCGAACCTGTGCCTCGCGGGATCGCTCGACCCCTCGAAGGTCGCCGGGCACATCGTCGTCTGCGACCGCGGATCCAACGCCCGCGTGGACAAGTCGGCGGAGGTCAAGCGCGCGGGGGGCATCGGGATGATCCTGGTGAACGTCACGCCGAACTCGCTCGACAACGACTTCCACACCGTTCCGACGATCCACATGGCGGACACGTACCGCGCCGCGATCCTGGCGTACGTGCAGGGCGGTGCGGACCGCGAGGTCTCCCTCGTCGGCGCGAACGTGTCGCCGGATGTCACGCCGGTGCCGCAGGTCGCCGGGTTCTCGAGCCGCGGACCCATGCACGCCGGTGGCGAGGACGTCCTCAAGCCCGACATCACCGCACCGGGCGTCGCGATCCTCGCGGCGACCAACAACCCGCAGGGCTCCGACCCGACCTGGGGCTTCCTCTCCGGGACGTCGATGGCCGCCCCGCACATCGCGGGACTGGCGGCGCTCTACCTCGGGGTGCATCCGACGGCGACGCCGTCCGAGATCAAGTCCGCGATGATGACCACCGCGTACGACACCAAGGACGCGAACGGCGCCACCTTCACGGACCCGTTCTCGCAGGGAGCGGGGCACGTGAACCCGCCGAAGTTCCTGAACCCCGGCCTCCTGTACCTGAACGGCCCGTCCGACTGGGCGGCGTACGTGCAGGGCACCGGTGAAGCAGACTTCGGGGTCACGGCGATCGATCCGAGCGACCTCAACCTCGCCTCGATCGCGATCGGCACGCTGTCCAAGCCGCAGACCGTCACCCGCACGGTGACGGCGACCACGGCGGGAACCTACACCGCATCGATCAGCGGCCTGGCGGGCGTCACCGCCACCGTCTCGCCGTCGACCTTCACCATCGCCGCAGGGGCGACGCAGAAGTTCACGGTGACGTTCACGAAGACGACGGCGGCGGTCGAGACCTACGCCACCGGCTTCCTCACCTGGACGAGCGGCAGCACCACCGTGCGCTCGCCGATCGCCGTCCAGCCGGTGACCGCGGATGCCCCGGCATCCGTCTCCGGCCAGGGCGTCAGCGGCAGCATCCCGGTGAAGATCACCTCGGGCATCACCGGCAACATGGCGCTGGGCGTGAGCGGGCTCGCACCGATCACGCTCCTGAGCGACCCGGACAACCCCGTCACAGGCCACTCGGGCGACCAGAACTCCGGTGACGCGAACGGCGACGTGTGGTGGGAGGTGACGGTCCCGGCCGGCACCAAGCTGTCCCAGTTCACGCTGGACACGACCAGCGCCGACGGCAACGACCTCGACCTGTTCGTGTACCACATGGCCAACGCGACGCAGTACGACCGCTCCTGGCAGTCGGCGACGGGCTCGGCCGACGAGCAGGTCACGATCGACAGCCCGCCGGCGGGCACCTACCGCGTGCAGGTCAACCTGTACAGCGTGCCCAACCCGACCACGTGGGACATGACGTACGCCAACGTGGCGCCGGGCGGCTCGCTCACCGCGACGCCGAACCCGCTGCCGGTGACCCAGAACCACGAGGCGACGTACACGCTGAAGTGGTCGGGGCTGACGCCGAACCAGAAGTACCTCGGCCTGGTCACCTACGGCGACTCGACGGTGCGCACGCTCGTGAACGTCGACGCGGGCGCGACGCCGCCGACGGCGGTGGTGGCGCCGACGATCAGCGGCGACCCGAAGGTCGGGAAGACGCTGAAGACGACGGCGGGTTCGTGGAACCCGAACAACGTCACGGTCGCCTACCAGTGGCTGCGCAACGGCCAGCCGATCGCGAACGCCACGAAGCAGACGTACACCGTGGTGAAGGCCGACGCGGGGACGACGCTCTCCGTGCGGGTCACCGCGACGGCGGCCGGGAACGTCAACAAGGGCACGGCGGTCTCGAACGGGCTGTTCGTGAAGTACCCGTCGAAGCTCACGGTCACCATGAACCGCTACACCGGCACGTCGTCGCAGGCGTATGCGGTGACGGTCGCCGTGACCCCGTCCGGCGGACCCGCGGCGACCGGCCCGGTGACGGTGTACGTGGGCGCGAGGAAGTACACCGCGACGCTGAGTGCGGGGAAGGCGACGATCGCGCTCCCGACGCAGAAGCGCGGCATCCACATCGTCGTCGCCACCTACGGCGGCAGCGCCACGGTGGACGCCTCGGTGGGGATCTCGGGCTTCATCGTCCTGCGCTGATCCGACACGAGGGCGCCCGGGCTCCGGCTCGGGCGCCCTCGTCGTGCGCGGCCATAGCGCGGGGAGACCGGTCGCGGTCGCGGATTCAGGAGAAATCGACTCGCGGCGCCTCACGCGGAGCCGAAGGGGGCGTTTTCTCCTGAATCTGCAACCGGGTCCCGTCGGTACTGGGCGGGATGCCGCTCGTGCTCCGCCCGGCGGCGTGCGGCCCGGTCAGACGCGGCGGTGCCGGCGGGTGAGTCGGATCGCGGGCAGTGGCGGCGCCGGGATGCGCTCCTCGCCGTGGCCGACCACGCGACCGAAGCGCGCGGCACCCGCCTCCCAGGCCGCGCGGGCCTCGGCGATCTCGTCGTGCGTGCGAGCGACGAAGTTCCACCACATCACGATCTCGTCCTCGAACGGCTCGCCGCCGAGGAGGAAGACGGTCGCCCCGGTCTCGCTCGACACGACGACGTCGTCTCGGCCGAGGCCGAGGTAGAGCAGGTGCTCCGGCTCCAGCGCGGCGACATCGGATGCCCCGTCGCCCGGAGCGGGTGTGTCGTCGTCGCGGCGCACCGCCAGCCCCGCCTCGACCGACAGCGTGCCGTCGACGCCGACGAGTCCGTACTCCCACGCGGGCCGGAGCGGCAGCCGCACGCGCGTGCCGGCGGGGATGCGCAGCTCCGCGCCGACGATCGGCGTGTAGGCCGTCGCGGGGGATGCCACGCCGTCGATCTCGCCCATCACGACGATGCCGTACGCGTCGGCGCCGTCGAGCGCCGGGAGGTCGATCTCGGGCAGGCGCTCGTGCTGCTCGAACGCCGGCTCGCCGCGGCGACGCGACTCGGGCAGCGCCACCCAGAGCTGCAGGGCGTCGAGGGGGATGGGGTCGTCGCCCACCGAGTACTCGGAGTGCGCGATGCCGTCTCCGCTGGTCATCAGATTCAACTGACCCCGGCGGATGACGACGTCGCTGCCGACCGCGTCGCGGTGACGTATGGTGCCCTCGAACGGCCACGTGACCGTCTGCAGCCCGATGTGCGGGTGCGGCTCGACGCGCATCGTCGTGGTCTGCGGACCGAACCGGTCGAGGAAGCACCACGCGCCGATCAGCGGGAGGTCGCGCTGCGGGAGGCTGCGGTGCACCTTCATCGCGCGCACGCCGCCGAGCGGCACCTCGCGTGCGGTCAGCAGCAGCGCACGCGGACCGTCGCACACGGCGGCGGTCTCGTCCGCCGCCGGCTCCAACTCGGCGTCGAGGCGCGTCACACGCCCTCGCCCCCCGCAGACGCGTCCGGCCAGTCGATGTCGAGTCCGGGGACCTCGTTCTCCTGGAGGTAGCGCACCACGACCGGGCACAGCGGCACGACCGTCTCGCCGCGGGCGGCGATGTCGGCGAGCGCCCGCCCGACGAGGATCCCGGCGAGCCCGCGTCCGCGGAACGACGGGATGATCAGCGTGTGGGGAAGGACGAGGCGCCCCTCCCGGTCCTGGCGGAACTCGGTGTACCCGCCCAGCGTGTCGCCCACGCGGATGACGTAGCGGTGCTCGGCGTCCTCGCGCTCCACGGTCAGTTCGTCGTCGGACATTCGCATCCCCTCGTCGGTGGCTCGTCGCTGGTTCCAACGTAGGTCTCGTGGGCGGTGTTCCGCGAGGGCGGTGTCGGCGGTCGGCGTTAGCCTCTTCCCCGACGGTCGTGCCCGCCGTCATCATGACTCGGAATGCATGCATTGCATGCAAGTCAAGTCACCGGTGCGGTAACGTGGGGTCAGGAGGGCAGACATGGGAATGCTGACGGTACGGAGTCTCGATCCCGTCGTCCAGGCGCGCTTGCGGGAGCGCGCCGCACGGCACGGACGGTCGATGGAAGCGGAGGCACGTGCCGTCATCGCCGCCGCGGTCATGCGCGAGGACGAGCCCATCGACCTCGCGAGACGGATCCGCCGCCATTTCGCCGACGATCCGATCGAGCTCGAGATGCCCGACCGCACGGAGCGCCAGCGCCCGGTGGAGCTCACGGCGTGATCGTCGTCGACACGAACGTCGTCTCCGCACTCATGTCCTCCCGGGCCGCTGCGCTCGACCCCTGGCTCGAGCGCATCGACGGCTCCAGCCTGTTCACGACCGCGATCACGCGCGCCGAGATCCGCTACGGAATAGCCCGTCTTCCAGACGGACGACGACGTGACGACCTCATGGCGCGCGCCGAGGCGCTGTTCGACGAGACGGCTGAGCGCATCCTGCCCTTCGATTCGGCGGCCGCTGATCGCTATGGCCGCATCGTGGCGTCACGGGAGCGCGCGGGGCGTCCGATCTCGATCGCGGATGCTCAGATCGCGGCGATCGCGGCGGCGCATCGCGCCACGGTCGCGACGCGCAACACCGGGGACTTCACGGGTACAGGAGTGGGCGTGGTGGATCCGTTCGACCCGAGTGGGTGGACGGGGTGAGAGACGAGTACGCCGTACCGGACGACGTGGGATTCGTCGGGGAGGACCCGTACGCCGGACTGCCGTGGGATCCGGACGACGAGTACGCGCCCCCGCCGGACGACGGGTTCGCTCCGCGGGATGCCGGGTCCGCCCCGCGCCGGTCCGGCGGAGCGCCGGCGCGATCCGCCGACCCCGTCCCGCAGCTGTTCGCCGGGTCTCCTCGCCGCGTCTTCACCGGCGCCGACCCGCTCACGGTGCTGCACGAGGTGTACGGCTACGATGCGTTCCGCGGCGACCAGGCCGACATCGTCCGGCAGGTGATCGACGGCGGCGACGCCGTCGTGCTGATGCCCACCGGCGGCGGCAAGAGCGTCACGTATCAGGTCCCGGCCCTCGTGCGACCGGGCACCGGCCTGGTCGTGAGCCCCCTCATCGCGCTCATGCACGATCAGGTCGAGGCGCTCGTCGCCAACGGCGTCAGGGCGGCGTTCCTCAACTCGACGCAGAGTCCGCCCGAGCGCGCCGCGGTCGAGCGCTCCTACCTCGCCGGCGACCTCGATCTCCTCTACGTGGCGCCCGAGCGCCTCAACGTCGCGCAGACGGCGGCTCTGCTGCAGCGCGGCCGGCTGAGCGTCATCGCGATCGACGAGGCCCACTGCGTGTCGCAATGGGGTCACGATTTCCGCCCCGACTACCTGGGCCTCGGCGATCTCGCCGAGCGCTTCCCTGGCGTGCCGCGCATGGCGCTCACCGCGACCGCGACGCGAGAGACCCACCGCGAGATCACCGAGCGGCTGCGCCTTCCCACCGCGCGGCACTTCGTCGCCAGCTTCGACCGGCCGAACATCCAGTACCGGATCGAGCCCAAGGTCGATCAGCGCAAACAGCTGGTGGCCTTCATCTGCGCTCAGCCCGAGGGTGCGGCCGGTATCGTGTACGCCCTCAGCCGCAAGAGCGTGGAGCAGACCGCCGCGCACCTGCGCACGCAGGGGATCGACGCGCTCCCGTACCACGCCGGGCTCGATGCATCCGTCCGTGCGGCCAACCAGTCGCGCTTCCTCCGCGACGACGGGGTCGTCATGGTGGCCACGATCGCGTTCGGCATGGGCATCGACAAGCCCGACGTGCGCTTCGTCGCCCACATCGACCTGCCGAAGTCGGTGGAGGGGTACTACCAGGAGACGGGCCGCGCCGGGCGCGACGGCGAACCCGCCGTGGTGTGGATGGCGTACGGCCTCGGCGATGTGGTCCAGCAGCGGCGCCTCATCGACGCCTCTCCGGGTGACCGCACATTCAAGACGCGCCTCGGCCAGCACCTCGACGCGATGCTGGCGCTGTGCGAGACGGTGGGATGCCGGCGGCAGAACCTCCTCGCCTACTTCGGCGAGGAATCCGACCCCTGCGGCAACTGCGACACGTGCCTGACCCCGCCCGAGACGTGGGACGGACTCGTGCCGGCGCAGAAGCTGCTCTCGACGATCGTCCGCCTGCAGCGCGAGCGCGGGCAGGCGTACGGTGCCGGTCAGCTCGTCGACATCCTCCGGGGGAGCTCGACCGAGCGGGTGCGCCAGCTGGGCCACGACACGCTCACGACGTTCGGCGTCGGCGCCGACCTGTCGGAGCAGGACTGGCGCAGCGTCGTCCGCCAGCTGCTCGCGCGAGGCCTGGTCGTCGCGCGCGGCGAGTACGGGACGCTGGCGCTGAGCGACGCGTCCGGGGGTGTGCTGCGGGGGGAGACCCCGGTGCCGCTGCGACGCGACGTGCTCGGCCGCGGAGGCGGTGGCGGAGGCGGGCGCTCGCGGCGGGCTGCGGCATCCGAGTCTCTGGATGCCGGGGATCGCGGCCTGTTCGAGGCGCTGCGGTCGTGGCGGTCGGGGCAGGCGAAGGAGCAGGGCGTGCCCGCGTACGTCGTCTTCGGTGACGCGACGCTGCGTGCCCTCGCGGAGCATCGCCCGGCGAGCCTCGCGGAGCTGGACGGCATCACGGGCATCGGGGCGAAGAAGCGCGAGGCGTACGGCGAAGCGGTGCTCGAGGTGGTCGCGACGCACGGCTGAGCGGGCGTTCCCGCGGCGGCGCCCCGGCCCTAGGCTGGCGTCGCGGCCCGACGACGGTCCGCGACGCGAGGGCTCGCGCCACCCGTGCGGGCCGGAGAGGGTTCGACGATGAGCCTCAGCAACATCGACATCGCACAGGCGGCCGAGCTGCTGCCCATCCAGGACGTGGCGGCCTCCCTCGGCATCCCCGACGACGCGCTCGTCCCCTACGGCCGGACGAAGGCGAAGGTGTCGCTCTCGTATCTGTCCGGCCTCGCCCACCGGCCCGAGGGCAGGCTCGTGCTCATGACGGCGGTCTCCCCGACGCCCGCCGGCGAGGGGAAGAGCACCACCACCGTCGGCCTCGGCGACGCCCTCACGCGCATCGGGCGGCGGGCCATGATCTGCCTGCGCGAGCCGGCGCTCGGCCCGGTGTTCGGGATGAAGGGCGGCGCGGCCGGCGGCGGGTACGCGCAGGTCGTCCCGATGGAGGACATCAACCTGCACTTCACCGGAGACTTCGCCGCGATCGCCGCCGCAGCGAACCTCCTGGCCGCGCTCATCGACAACCACATCCATCACGGCAACGAGCTCGGGATCGACGTGCGGCGGGTGACGTGGCGGCGCGTGCTCGACGTCAACGACCGCGCCCTGCGCGACGTGGTGCTGGGCCTCGGCGGGACCGGCAACGGCTACCCGCGGGAGTCGGGCTTCGACATCGTCGTCGCGTCCGAGGTGATGGCGATCTTCTGCCTCGCCACCAGCCTCGCCGACCTCAAGGAGCGCCTCGGTGACATCGTCGTCGCCGCGACGCGGGACCGCCGGCCGATCCGCGCCCGCGACCTCCATGCCCACGGTGCGATGGCGGCGCTCCTGCGGGACGCGCTGGCCCCCAACCTGGTCCAGACGCTCGAGCACACCCCCGCGTTCGTCCACGGCGGGCCCTTCGCGAACATCGCGCACGGCTGCAACTCATACCTGGCGACGAGCTCGGCCCTCCGCCTGGCGGACTACGTCGTGACCGAGGCGGGGTTCGGTGCCGACCTCGGCGGGGAGAAGTTCGTCGACATCCTGTGCCGGTCGACCGGTCTGCGCCCCGCCGCGGCCGTGGTCGTCGCGACCGTCCGTGCCATGAAGTACCACGGCGGGGTCGCCGTCGCCGACCTGCCGACGGAAGATGTCGCGGCCCTCGAGCGCGGCACCGTGAATCTCGAGCGCCACCTGCGGACGGTTCGCGAGACGTTCGGCATCCCGGCGGTGGTGGCGATCAACCACCGCACGGAGGACACCCCGGCCGAGCTCGCCGCGCTCGTCGCCGCCGCGGGGCGCTGCGGGGTGCGCGCGGTCGTCGCCCGCCACTTCGCCGAGGGCGGCGCCGGGGCCGAGGATCTCGCGCGGGAGGTCGTGCGGCTGTGCGCCGAGCCCTCCGAGCTGCAGTTCACCTACGCCGACGACGAAGGGCTGTGGGAGAAGATGCGCACGATCGCGCAGCGCATCTACGGCGCGGACGACATCTCGGCGTCGGGATCGGTGCGGGCGCAGATCCGTCGGCTGCAGGACGACGGCTACGGCGACCTGCCCCTGTGCGTGGCCAAGACGCAGTACTCCTTCTCCACCGACCCCGCGCTGCGCGGCGCCCCGACCGGGCACACCGTCGACGTGCGCGAGGTGCGGCTCGCGGCGGGCGCGCGGTTCGTCGTGATGATCTGCGGCGACATCATGACGATGCCGGGGCTCCCGGCCGTCCCCGCCGCGGAGTCCATCGACGTGGACGAGGACGGCCGCATCGTCGGGCTGTTCTGAACGTCCGCGGCATCCACGACGTGTCTTCCTCGGATCGGTCCGATCCGGAAATGCCCCGACCCCCGCGGAGGTTGCACCACTCATGACGCTGAACGACATCCCCTTCCAGACGATGGACGGCACGACCGAGACGCTGGCGGACTACGAGGGAAAGGTGCTGCTCATCGTCAACGTCGCGTCCCGCTGCGGTCTGGCGCCCCAGTACGAGACGCTCGAGAAGCTGCAGAAGCAGTACGGCGAGCGCGGGTTCCAGGTGCTCGGCTTTCCGAGCAACCAGTTCCTGCAGGAGCTCGGCAGCAACGAGGCCATCAAGGAGTTCTGCTCTCTGACCTACGGTGTGACGTTCCCGGTCTTCGACCGCATCCGCGTCAACGGCCGCCACGAGCACCCGCTCTACACCGAGCTGAAGAAGGCGAAGGATGCCGCCGGCAAGGCCGGCAAGGTCACCTGGAACTTCGAGAAATTCCTCGTCACGCCGTCCGGCGAGGTGAAGCGGTTCCGCCCGAAGACGGTTCCCGACGATCCCGCGGTGATCGCCGCGATCGAGGCGAACCTCCCCGGGTGAGTCAGGGCGCGTAGCACCGCACGCGCTGCACGCGGAAGCGGTGCGGGAGTGCCGCGAGGTCCCTGCTGCCGTCGGCGCGCGGCAGTTCGAACACGTCGAGCATGAGCTGGACGGGGTAGTCGATCGTCTGGGCGACCGTCTTGACCCACCGGTGGTCGACGAAGAAGCGCAGCCGCTCGGGCGTCCACTCGACGGCGTACTCGTGGAAGTCGGTGAGGTCGCCGTCGACGCGGATCCTCTCGAAATCGGTCGACAGGCGCGGATCGGAATGCGCCTTCACCCCGACACCCACCCAGCCGCCGTCGTCGTCGATGTCCGCTCCGAAGATCTCCGCGATGCAGATCTCCCCGCAGTCGTCGGGCTGCTCCTCGAACCCGATCGGCCACAGGGCGACCATGGCGTCGGGATGCCGGATGGCTGCCATCCGGACCTCGATCACGCCGAAGCGCGGCAGCCAGAGACGTCGCTCGGGCTGCGCCTCGCGGACCACGAGGCCCTCGCGGAACCGGTGCTGGCCGATCGCCGAGCCGACCGGCCCCGACCACTGGCCGGTCTGCAGGTGCGACACGCGGACGTCGCCGTCCACGTCGGGCGCCCACGGCGGAGTGTCGACGTCGATGCGCAGTTCGAGTCCTTCGGGCCCCGCCGTCGACCGCGCCGCAGTGCGCTCCCGCGACGACCAATGCGGCAGGTAGAACGGCCACCACACGCTCTCGTCGACGATGCCCTCGTCGAACCGCTCGTCGAGGTCGAGGCGCCGGTCGGACAGATCCAGCGGCGACATGTCGGGGACCCGGACGTTCGAGGTGACGCGCATGTCGGCATCCTCCCACCGGGCGCGTGCAGAACTCCACGGATCCATCGCGGATAGCGCCCGAACGGCGGATACCGGCCCGACCTGCCCTGGTATCCGTGGAGTTCTGTCCCCCGATGTCGGGAGCGCACAATCCGACGTCACCACGGGTCCAACCCCGCTTGTGGATCACATCCAACCGATTTGGGCGTGTGTTGTGGGAGTCCTACCGTCGAAGAGTCTTCCCTCTCTCCGCCGAAAGGTGATGCCCATGGCCGATGCCGTCCGCACCAAGAAGCCCTCCACCAGCAAGCGCACGCCCGCGGGCGGCGCCCCGACCGCTCCGCACACCGCCGACGAGGCGCGTGCCGCGAACGCGTCCGAGCCGCGCATCGACGTCGACCGCGTCAACGACCTGCTGCTGGGCACGTGGGCCGAGACCCGCCGAGAGGCGCGCGAGCTGATCAAGGACCCGGCGTTCTGGCGCATCGACGGGCAGTCGATGGCCGAGCACCGCGAGCGCGTGCTCTCGCAGCTGCACCTGCTGGTGGATGCCGGCGGATCCCGCCGCGCGTTCCCGAAGGAGTACGGCGGCCTGGAGAACAACGGCGCGAACATCGCCGGGTTCGAGGAGCTCGTCCTCGCCGACCCGAGCCTGCAGATCAAGTCCGGCGTCCAGTGGGGGCTGTTCGGATCGGCCGTCCACCAGCTCGGCACGAAGAAGCACTGGGACGCGTGGCTGCCCGACATCATCAGCCTGAAGCTTCCGGGCGCGTTCGCCATGACCGAGATCGGCCACGGGTCGGATGTCGCCTCCATCGGCACGACGGCGACCTACGACCCCGAGACGGAGGAGTTCGTCATCCACACCCCGTTCCGCGGGGCGACGAAGGACTACCTCGGCAACGCCGCCCTCCACGGACAGGCGGCGACGGTGTTCGCCCAGCTCATCACCGGCGGCGTGAACTACGGCGTGCACTGCTTCTTCGTGCCCATCCGCGACGCCGACGGCACCATGCGGGCCGGGATCACGAGCGAGGACGACGGCGTCAAGGGCGGCCTCAACGGGATCGACAACGGCCGGCTGGCGTTCGACCAGGTGCGCGTGCCGCGCTTCAACCTCCTCAACCGGTACGGCGACGTCAGCGCCGACGGCACGTACTCCAGCGACATCCCCACGCCCGGTCGGCGCTTCTTCACGATGCTCGGCGCGCTCGTGCAGGGTCGCGTCTCGCTCGACGGGGCGGCGACGACCGGTGCCGCGCTGGCCCTCGACATCGCGGTCACCTACGCGAACCAGCGCAGGCAGTTCGACTCGGGCGCGGGCACGGCCGAGGTCGTGCTGCTCGACTACGGCAAGCACCAGCGGCGGCTGCTGCCGCGCCTCGCGACCGTGTACGCCCATGCGTTCGCGCACGACGAGTTCCTGCAGAAGTTCGACGGCGTCTTCAGCGGACGCACCGACACCCCGGCCGAGCGCGAGGACCTCGAGACGCTCGCAGCGGCGCTCAAGCCGCTGTCGACCTGGAACGCGCTCGACATCATCCAGGAATGCCGCGAGGCGTGCGGCGGCTCCGGCTTCATCGCCGAGAACCGGCTGGTCGGGCTCCACCACGACCTCGACGTCTACGCGACCTTCGAGGGCGACAACAACGTGCTGCTCCAGCTCGTCGGCAAGCGGCTGCTGTCCGACTACGCGAAGCAGTTCCGGGGCAAGGATGCCGCGGCCCTCGCGCGCTACGCCGTCGGCCAGACCGCCGGCAAGGTGTTCCACGGTGCGGGGCTCCGCCAGCTCGGACAGGCCGTGACCGACCTCGGTTCGACCCGGCGGTCGGTGGAGCTCGGCCTGCGGGCCGACCAGCAGCACGAGCTGCTCGCCGGCCGGGTGCAGCAGATGGTGGCCGACCTCGCGGCGGCCCTCCGCCCGGCGGCGAAGCTGTCGCCCGCCGAGGCGGCGGCGCTGTTCAACCTGCACCAGGCCGAGCTCATCGAGGCCGCGCGTGCACACGGCGAGCTCCTGGAGTGGGAGGCGTTCACGGATGCCGTGAACCGCGTCGCCCACACCGCCGAGGCGGATCCGACCGCCGAGGGCACGGCCCGCGTGCTGACGTGGGTGCGCGATCTGTTCGGGCTGTCGCTCATCGAGAAGCACCTGGCCTGGTACCTCATCAACGGCCGGCTCTCGACGCAGCGCGCGGGGAGCGTCTCGCGCTACATCGACCGGCTGTGCGCGCGGCTCCGCCCGCACGCGCAGGACCTGGTCGACGCGTGGGGCTTCGCGCCCGAGCACGTCCGCGCCCCGATCGCGTCGGGCGCCGAGCAGGCCCGCCAGGACGAGGCCCGTGCCTACTACGCCGCGCTCGCGGCATCCGGCGCCGCCCCCGTGTCGGAGAAGTCGCTCAAGAAGAAGTAGCCCTGCGGACCGCGGGGGCGGACGTCGGTGGCCCGGCCTAGGGTGAGCGGGTGACCCCGAATCCCGACATCCGCCTCGGCGCGGACGGCATCGCGCGGTGCGCGTGGGCCGGCGACGACGAGGAGTACCGCCGCTACCACGACGAGGAGTGGGGCCGTCCGCTCCACGGCGATCGCGCGCTCTACGAGAAGCTGAGCCTCGAGGGGTTCCAGGCGGGGCTGAGCTGGATCACGATCCTGCGCAAGCGCCCGGCGTTCCGCGCGGACTTCGCCGGCTTCGAGCCTGCTCTCGTCGCGGCGTTCGACGAGGCGGACGTCGAGCGGCTCATGGCCGACGCGGGGATCGTCCGCAACCGCGCGAAGATCGAGGCCGTCATCTCCAACGCGAGGCTGGTGGCCGGGTTCGAGGAGGGCGCCCTCGACGCGCTGCTCTGGTCGTTCGCGCCGACGGTCGCCCGCCCGCGCCCGCGTTCGTTCGCCGAGATCCCCGCGACGACCGCCGAGTCGGAGGCGGCGTCCAAGGCGCTGCGCAAGGCCGGGTTCCGCTTCGTCGGGCCCACGACGGTGTACGCGCTCATGCAGTCGGCCGGCATGGTCGACGACCACGTCGAGGGGTGCTGGCGCGCGGTGTAGCGGCACAGCCGGCGGGGATGGGTGATTCTCCCCATCCGGATCGGCGCGGCGTGCGGGTTAGGGTGGAGGAGCACATCCGTCCGTTGTTCCGCTCACCGTTCACGCCGGTGGGTTCCGGCGGCACGCACGAGTCCAACAGCCCCGGGGGAGGCCAAGGCCGATGAAGTCGTTCGCGTGGCTCCGCGCGCGCCCGCGCGCGTTCGCCTCGGTGGCTGTCATCGCCGCGGGCGCGGTCGCCCTGACGACCCTGGCGTTCGTCTACCAGGGCAACCCGACGACCGAGGTCGACCTCAACGACGGGAGCGTGTGGGTCACGAAGCAGTCGAGCCTCATGGTCGGCCACTTCAACCACGAGTCCCGTGTGCTCGACGGTGGCCTGCGCGCGGCATCCGACCAGTACGACGTCCTGCAGTCCGGCGACACGGTGCTGCTCCACGACGAGAGCGGCAACGCGATCACGGCCGTCGACCCCGCGACGGTGGCGCTCACCAGCTCCGCCGACCTCCCCGCCGGTGCACAGGTCGTGCTCGGCGGCCAGACGGTCGCGGTCCTCGATCCCGCCAAGGGCTCGCTCTGGGTCGTGCCCGCCGGCGGGATCTCGGGCTTCACCGCGGCCAGCACGCGTCCCGTCGCGCGTCTCGGCGCGGATGCCGCGGTCACGGTGGGCGGCGACGGCACCGTCTACGCGGTCTCCGTGAAGAACCGGAAGCTCGTCACGGTGCCCGTCGACGCGGAGGGCGTGCCCGGCGCGGTGTCGACCGCGGCGCTGGATGCACTTCCCGCCACCGCGAAGGCGAGCATCACGGTCGTGGGCACCACGCCCGTCGTGCTCGACTCGGCGAGCGGCACCGTGCTGGACGCATTCGGACTGCACGAGAAGCTCAAGGGCGGCGAGTCCGCCGTCCTGCAGCAGCCCTCCGCATCGGCCGACGCGGTGACGGTCGCCACGACGGACGCGCTGCTGCGCGTGCCGCTCGACGGTTCCACGCCCACGTCGCGCGCGGCCGGCGGCTCGGGTGTCGCGGCCGCACCGGTGTGGCTCAACGGCTGCGCCTACGGGGCATGGTCGGGGTCCGCCCGATATGTGCGCGACTGCCCCGGCACGGCCGACGACATGGCGATGGACGTGCCGGGCGCCGATGCCCGCACGCAGCTGGAGTTCCGGGTCAACCGGGACGTCGTGGTCCTCAACGACATCGTCGGCGGGTCGGCGTGGATGGCCAGCGACAGCATGCAGCAGGTCGACAACTGGGACGACCTCACCCCGCCGAAGGGCGACACCGAGGACAACGACGAGACGACCACCGAGCAGACGATCCAGAACACGCTGCCCAAGCGGTCCGCGAAGAACACCCCGCCGATCGCGAACGACGACTCCTACGGCGTGCGCCCCGGCCGGACGACGATCCTCCCCGTCCTCGACAACGACACCGATGCCGACGGCGACGTGCTCACCGTCAGCGTGCCGGACGGCGACCCGCGCGTCGGGAAGCTCCAGACGATCAACAACGGCTCCGGGCTGCAGATCGCCGTGCCCGAGGACGCCACGGGCGCGGCGAGCTTCCGCTACACGGTCGACGACGGCCGCCAGGGCACGGCATCCGCGACGGTGCAGCTCGCCGTGCACCCCTGGAACGTCAACGGCGCCCCGAAGCAGAAGCGCGTCACCGCCCTCACGATCGAGTCCGGCGGGGTGCTCACCTACAACGTGCTCTCCGACTGGATCGATCCGGACGGCGACAACCTCTTCCTCACCTCCGCGCAGGCCGCCCCCGGCGACGAGGCCGAGGTCAGCAGCGACGGCCGCATCACCTATCGCGCCCTCAGCGGCACGCTGGGCCGCAAGGACGTCAAGATCTTCGTGTCCGACGGGCAGAAGGTGACCGAGGGCACCGTCCGGTTCGACGTGCGTCCGCAGGGCTCCACCGAGCCGGTCACCACCGCCGACCACGTGATCGCCCACGTGGGGCAGCCGGTCACCGTCTCGCCGCTGGTGAACGACTTCAGCTCGGGGACGCAGGAGCTCCGGCTCACGCGCGTCGACGACGTCGCAGGGGCGACCGTGACCCCGGACTTCGCCAGCAAGACGTTCTCGTTCGTCTCGAAGAGCGTGGGCACGTACTACGTGTCGTACCTCGTGGCGGCCGGATCGGCGAGCGCGACCGGGATCGTGCGCGTCGATGTCGTGCCCGACTCGGACAGCGATCTCCCGCCGGTCGCCGTGCGCGACGTGGCCCTGCTGCCGAGCGGCGGGGACGTGCTCGTCAACGTGCTCGCGAACGACTCCGACCCGGCCGGGGGCATCCTGGTCGTCCAGTCGGTGTCGGTGCCGCAGAACTCCGGCGTCTCGGTGGCCGTGCTCAATCACGAGACGCTGCGCGTCAGCGACCAGGGCACGCTCGACCAGCAGGTGACCATCGGCTACACGATCTCCAACGGCCGGCACAGCGCCACCGGGCAGGTGATCGTGGTGCCTGTTCCCGCACCGTCGACCCTGCGGCCGCCGGTGGCCAACGACGACCACGTGGTCGTGCGCGCGGGCGACATCGTGACGATCCCGGTCCTCGACAACGACGTCGACCCGAACGGGGGCAGGCTCACCGTCGCGCCCAAGCTCGTGCCGCCCCTCGTCTCCGCGAAGGACGGCGAGGCGTTCGTCTCGCAGAACACCGTCCGCTTCCGCGCCACCGACAAGCCCGGCACCGTGTACCTCACCTATCAGGCGGTGGACGCGACCGGCCAGAAGGATGCGGGGTACGTGACCATCCAGGTCCTGCCCGTGAACCGGGCGACGAACACGGCGCCCCGCCCCAAGGACATCACCGCCCGCGTGCTGAGCGGGTCGGAGGTGCGCATCCCGATCCCGCTCGACGGCATCGACGCGGACGGCGACTCCGTCGACCTCGTGGGGATCGCCTCCGCGCCGGCGAAGGGCAGCGTCGTCGAGACCGGTGCGGACTACCTCGTCTATCGTGCGATCGGCTCGTCGACGGGCGTCGACACCTTCTCGTATCGCGTGCGCGACCGGCTCGGCAAGGAGGGGACCGCGACCATCCGCGTCGGCATCGCCCCCGCGGCATCCGTCAATCAGGCCCCGTACGCCGTGAAGGACAGCGTCGTGATGCGGCCCGGCCGCTCGGTCGCGGTGCCCGTGCTCGCCAACGACTCCGACCCCGAGGGCGACGCCATCGGCCTCGTCACGAACGGGCTGGTGCTGCCGAAGGTGCCGGGCCTCCGCGCGAAGGTGGTGGGCGACCGCGTCGAGGTGACCGCGCCGGACGCCCCGGTCGAGACCTCGCTGCAGTACACGATCCGCGATGCGCGGGGCGCGCAGGCGGTCGCGGTGCTCCAGATCTCGGTCAAGAAGGATGTGCCGCTTCTCGCACCGGTCGCCCGCGACGACCGGGTGCGCGCCCAGGACATCAAGGGCGGGTCGGTCGACGTCGACGTGCTGGCGAACGACGAGGATCCGGACGGCACCGTCTCGGCGCTCACGCTCTCCGTCGAGGGGTCCACCGCGCAGGTGCTCCCCGACCGGAAGGTGCGGGTGAAGCTCGATGCGGACGAGCAGCTCATCACGTACACCGTCACCGACCAGGACGGCCTCACCGCGTCGGCCTTCATCCACGTCCCGTCGGTCGACGGACTGCCGCCGACCCTCCTGTCCACGAAGCCGGTCACGGTCAAGAGCGGCGAGACGAAGAAGCTCCCCCTGAGCGACTATGTGCGGGTGTCCGACGGCCGCACACCCGTCATCACGGAGGCCGGCAAGGTCGTCGCGGTGCACGGAGACGGCGCGGAGCTGGTGCAGGACCAGTCGACTCTCGTCTACACGTCGGCGAAGAACTACTACGGTCCCGACGCGATCACGTTCGAGGTCACCGACGGCACCGGCCCCGACGACCCGAAGGGTCACAAGGCGACGCTCGTGCTGCCGATCACGGTCGTCCCGCCGGACAACGTGCAGCCCACGTTCGTGGACGGGCAGATGTCGGTGGCGCCGGGGGAGGACGCCATCGGCCTCGACCTGCGTCCGTTGACGACCGATCCGGACGAGGGCGACCTCGCGGGCATGAGGTACAGCATCGCCGGCGCCGTCCCGGCGGGCTTCACCGCCCAGATCGACGGGCAGACCCTGAAGGTCAAGGCCGACGCGAAGACGCCGAAGGGTGCAGGGGCGACCATCCGGCTGCGCATCACCGACGGCCAGACCGCCCCCGTCGAGGGGTCCGTCGCCGTTCGCGTGACCGCGTCGACGCGACCGCTCGCGACCGCCAACGACGACATCGTGCCGGAGGCGCATCAGGGGGAGACGATCTCGGTCCCGGTGCTCGACAACGACTTCAACCCGTTCCCCGGGACCCCGCTCAAGGTCGTGTCGGCCGTCACCGAGACCGGCGACGGCGCTCCTCCGGTCATCCAAGGCGACAAGGTGCTGGTCACCCCCGCGAAGAGCTTCGTCGGCCGCATGGTGGTCCAGTACCGGGTGCAGGATGCCACGGGCGACGTCGACCGCGAGGTGCAGGGCCGCATCGAGCTCACGGTGCAGGGCAAGCCCGGCGCGCCCGGAACGCCCACCGTGTCGAGCGTCCAGGACCGCACAGTGGTGCTGTCGTGGACGCCGTCCGCCGATAACGGCGCCGAGATCACGAAGTACACGGTGCGATCGACCTCGGGGGCGTACTCGAAGGTGTGCCAGGCGACCACGTGCACGCTCGACGGGCTGACCAACAACGTGGAGTACAACTTCACGGTGGTCGCCACGAACCGCGTCGGCGACTCGCCCGCCTCCCCGCCGTCCGAGACGGCCCGTCCCGACGCCCGTCCGGACACCCCGCAGGCGCCCACGCTGGCGTTCGGCGACCAGAGCCTCAAGGTCGCGTGGGTGACGCCGTCGACGCCCGGTTCGCCGGTCGAGTCGTTCAATCTCGAGATCTCGCCCGCGCCGCCGTCGGGCATCGTGCAGAAGACCGGCGTGAAGGGCAACTCCCTCACGTGGGACGGGCTGGAGAACGGCGTCGCGTACCAGGTCCGCGTCCAGGCGGTGAACCGCGCACCCGAGCCGTCGAGCTGGAGCGCATGGTCGGCGACCGAGATCCCCGCCCGCGCTCCCGACGCCCCCGGGCAGCCCTCGACGCAGCGGCTGCAGTCCGTCGGGTCGCAGGCTCAGATGCAGGTGTCGTGGAACGCCCCCGCCGCCAACGGCGGCCCGATCTCCGGCTACCAGCTCGACGCGCTGCAGGGCTCGACCGTCGTCAAGACGGTGTCGGTGCCGGCGGGTCAGACGTCGCAGGCGGTCGTCATCCCCACGTCGACGACGGACTACGTCTTCCGGGTGCGTGCCGAGAACAAGGCGGGCTGGGGCGCGTTCAGCCCCACGTCCGCCCCGCGCCGGGCCTTCGGCTCGCCGGGTGCGCCGACCATCACCTCCGCCACCCCGGGCGACCGCAGCATCACCGTGCAGTACACGGCGGCCGACGGCAACGGCGCGACCAGCAGCGAGCTCGCGTACGAGTACTCGGTCAACGGCGGCACGACCTGGAGCAGCAACTGGGACGGCCACACGATCACGGGGCTGAACAACGGCACGTCCTACACGGTCCGTGTGCGCGCCTACGCCGCGATGGACGGCACCCGCTACGACGGCGCCGTGTCGAACTCCTCGGCCGCGGTGAAGCCCTACGGGCTTCCCGGCACTCCGGGGGCGGATGCCTCGGCCAGCGGCACGAACATCACCTTCAGCTGGTCCGCGCCGAACGACAACGGGGCGACGATCGACCAGACGCGCATCCGGTTCGACGGGGGCGCCTGGCAGTCCGTCGGCAACAGCGGCTCGACGACGAAGGGCTACGGCCACTCCGAGACGCACACCATCGAGGTGCAGGCCCACAACAAGGCCGGGTGGAGCTCGATCGGCTCCGCGTCGGCGCGCACCTCCGACCCGCCGTCGCCGTCGGCCACGGTGTCGCGCGGCGCCTCGCACACGAGCGCCACCTGCACGAGCTCGCAGTGCGCGTACTTCAAGGTGACGGTGTCCAACTTCCCGGCGGGGAGCCACCGGGTCTACTGCAACGCGACCGGCCCGTACGGCGGAACGCCGTTCGCCGGCGGGGCCAGCTACAACTTCCCCTCCGACGGCGCCGTCCAGCTCGGCTGCTACTTCGGCGACGCCGGCGAGCAGGTCTGGGTGACGATCGACGGCACGGACTACGGGAGATCGACGTGGTAGCGCACCGCATCCGACAGCAGCACAGGGCACAGGGAGACGGAAGACGATGACGATGACACCCGAGCAGGCCGCCTGGTTCCAGGGCACCTTCGGCCGCCTCGTCGACAACGTGGATCAGGCCGTGATGGGCAAGCGCGAGGTCGTCGCCCTCGTGCTGTCCGCCATGCTCGCCGAGGGGCACGTGCTCCTCGAGGATGCGCCGGGCACGGGCAAGACGAGCCTCGCCAAGGCGCTCGCCGCCACCGTGCAGGGAACGAGCTCGCGCATCCAGTTCACGCCGGACCTGCTGCCGTCCGACGTGACCGGCGTGACGATCTACGACCAGACGAACCACCGCTTCGAGTTCCATCGCGGCCCGGTCTTCGCCTCCATCGTCCTCGCGGACGAGATCAACCGCGCCTCGCCGAAGACGCAGTCGGCGCTGCTGGAGGTCATGGAGGAGTCGCGGGTCACGGTCGACGGCGTCGCGCACGAGGTCGGCCGCCCGTTCCTCGTGATCGCGACCCAGAACCCCATCGAGCAGGCCGGGACGTACAAGCTCCCGGAGGCGCAGCTCGACCGCTTCCTCGTGAAGACCTCGATCGGCTATCCCGACCTGGCGGTGGCCGAGCGCATCCTCGCCGGTGCCGCCGACCGCAACCCGTCGGCGCACCTGCCGGCGATCATCACGACGGGCGCGATCGCCGACATGGCCGACCTCGCCGCGACGGCGCACGTCGAGTCCGCCGTCCTCCGGTACGCGGCGCAGCTCGCCGAGGCCACGCGCGAGGACCCTGCGACGCGTCTCGGGGTCTCGGTGCGCGGCTCACTGGCCATGGTGCGCATCGCCAAGGTGTGGGCCGCCGCCCAGGGCCGCCACTACGTCCTGCCCGACGACATCAAGGCGCTCGCCCGCCCGGTGTGGACGCACCGTCTCGTACTCGACCCCGAGGCGGAGTTCTCCGGCACGTCCGCCGAGACCGTCGTCGGCCGGGTCCTCGAGTCCGTCGCCGCACCGCAGGCCCGGGCGGCCGTCGCCTGATGACCGCCTCGACGCTCGGATCGGCGGCCTCCGCGGACCGCCCGTCGCGCTGGACGGATGCCGCAGCCCGCGTGGGCACGGCGACGGCGCGCGGCATCCGAGCGGGCGCGGGCGTCATCCGGCCCGCGGCGTGGGTGCTGATCGTCGCGGCCGCGGTGCTGTGGGCGGGGGGAGAGAGCCTCGGTTGGTGGGAGCTGACGGTGGCCGCCGTGGTGCTCACCGTGATCCTCGTGCTGTGCGCGCTCCTCCTGATCGGCCGGACGGCGTACGACGTCACCCTCGACCTGAACCGCACGCGCGTCGTCGTGGGCGAGCGCGCGGTCGGGGCGCTCACGCTCGCGAACACGGGGCGCCGCGCCATCCTGCCCTCGCGCGTGGTGCTGCCGGTCGGATCCGGTCGCGGCGTCTTCGCCGTGCAGCGGCTCGCCCCCGGCGCGGCCGTCGAGGAGCTGTTCGCCATCCCGACGAGCCGCCGCGGGGTGCTCGCCGTCGGCCCGGTGAGCGTCGTGCGCGGCGACCCGCTCGGCCTGTTCGAGCGCGTGCATCACCGCGACGAGCCCGTCGACCTCTTCGTCCACCCGCGCACGGTGCTGTTCGAGGGGCAGTCCCTCGGCTTCCTCCGCGACCTGGAGGGCCTCCCGGCGACCGACCTCTCGCGGGACGACGTGTCGTTCCACGCGCTGCGCGAGTACGTCCCCGGCGACGACCTGCGCCACGTGCACTGGCGCTCGACGGCGCGGACGGGCGACATCATGGTGCGGCAGTACGAAGAGACCCGCCGCTCGCACTTCGTCATCGGGCTGTCGCGCAACCCCGACGACTACCGCGACCCGGAGGAGTTCGAGCTCGCGATCTCGATCGCCGGATCGCTCGGCCTGCGCGCGCTGCGGGACTCGCGGCGCGTCGACGTCCGCGTCCAGGGGCGCGCCCTCCCGGCGGCGACGGGCAAGCAGTTCCTCGACTCCCTCGCCGGCCTCGATTCCGTCCGCCCGCGCGACGGCCGCATCGAGGACCTCGCCGGGACGGTGGCGGCCACCCTCCCGCTGGCCAGCATCGTGGTGCTCGTGTGCGGGTCGACGGTGGATGCCGCGCGCCTGCGCGTCGCGTGCGCTCGCCTCCCCTTTGGCGCCCGCGTGCTCGCCATCTCCACCCGCGTGGGCGCTGCGCCGACGCTGCGGCGCATCGCCGAGGCATCCGTCGTGACCGTCGGCGACCTCGCCCAGCTGCCGGCGGCCCTGCGGAAGGTGCTGTCGTGAGCGCGCCCCTCACGCGACGCCGCTGGGCGCTCGATCTCTCCGCGGTGGCGCTGCTCCTCGCGGTGCCGATCCTGGGCTTCTGGCCGACCTTCGGCGGACCGGCGCACCTCGTGGCCGCAGTGGGCGGGCTCGCGCTCGGGATGGGGATCGCCGCCGTCGGGGCGTGGCTGCGCTGGGGTGCGCTCGTCGTCGCCGCCGTCACAGTGGCCGTGTACTTCGTGTTCGGCGCGGCGCTCGCGCTCCCGCAGACCGCCCTCCTCGGCGTCGTCCCCGGCGTGGAGAGCCTCCGGCAGCTCGCGCTCGGCGTCGTCACGTCGTGGAAGCAGCTGCTGACGACGGTGGCGCCGGTGTCGGCCGCCGACGGGTTCCTGGTCGTGCCGTTCCTGATGCTCCTCGTCGCCGGGGTCCTCACGACGAGCCTCGCCCTGCGGCTGCGGCAGCCCGGATGGGCGCTGATCCCGGCGGCGGCCGCCGTCGCCGGCGAGATCGCGCTCGGCACGTCGCAGCCGGCCGCGCCGGTCGTGCAGGGCGTCGTGTTCGCGGTCGTCGCGGTCGCCTGGCTCGCGTTGCGCCAGGCGTGGGCACCGACGCAGGCCGCGATCTCGCTGGGGGAGACCGGGGCGGCGCCCCGACACGCCGGCCTTCGGCGCGCGCTCGCGGGAGGCGGCATCGTGGCGCTCGCGGTCGTCGTCGGCGTCGTGGCGAGCGGGTTCGTCGCACCGGCGTCGCCGCGCTACGTCCTGCGCGACGTCGTCATCCCGCCCTTCGACATCCAGGACTACCCCAGCCCGCTGCAGTCGTATCGCGCCTACGTGCGCGACGACCGCGACACGACGCTCTTCACCGTCTCGGGGCTGCCGCGCGATGCCCGGGTCCGCCTCGCGACGATGGACGCCTACAGCGGCACCGTGTACAACGTGTCGGACAGCGGGTTCGGATCCTCGAGCGCGTTCGGACCCGTCCGGCAGAACATGTCGCCCGACGCCGCGGGCACGCCGGCGACCGTGCACGTGCAGGTCGGCGCGCTCTCCGGCGTGTGGCTGCCGGACGTCGGCGCCGTGCAGAGCGTCGCCTTCGACGGCGCGCACGCCGACGACCTGCGCCGGACCGCGCACTACAACGAGTCGACGTCGACCGGCGTGGTGACCGCGGGGCTGACGAAGGGCGACGCGTACGACCTCCGCACGGTCGTGGCCGCCCAGCCGTCCGACGCGAGTCTCGGCAAGACGCCGTTCGCGCCGGTGAAGATGCCGAAGCAGGAGGGCGTCCCGCAGGCGTTCGCCGCGATCGCGGCCAAGGCCACCGCCGACGCCGAGACGCCCGTCCAGCAGGTGCGTGCGCTGCAGAAGTTCCTCGCGGACGGCGGCTACTTCAGCCACGGGCTCGAGGGCGAGGTCCGTTCGCTCGCGGGACACGGGGCGGCGCGGATCTCCACGCTCCTGCAGTCCGAGCAGATGGTGGGCGACGACGAGCAGTACGCGGTCGCGATGGCGCTCCTCGCGGGCGAGCTCGGCATCCCCGCGCGTGTGGTGATGGGCTTCTACCCCGATCGCGACAGGGTGGGCGATCCCGTCTACCGGGCGACGGGCGACACCCTGCACGCGTGGGTGGAGGTGGCGTTCCGGGGCGTCGGATGGGTCTCGTTCGACCCCACGCCCCCGAAGGACCGCGTCCCCACCGACCAGACGACGAAGCCGCGTACGGAGCCGAAGCCGCAGGTGCTGCAGCCGCCGCCGCCGGACCAGCAGCCCGCCGACGACCCGCCGACCGTCCCCGCCGACCGCGGCTCGAAGGACGACAAGGGAGCCGATCTGAGCGTCCTGTTCGGCATCCTCGGCGCGACGGGTGTCGGCATCCTCATCCTCGGGATCCTCGCGGCGCCGTTCATCGCGATCGGCATTCTCAAGGCGACGCGCCGCCGCCGTCGTCGCGAGGCGGAGCGTCCCGTCGACCGCATCAGCGGCGGATGGGATGAGCTCGTCGACCGGGCCGTCGACTTCGGCACCCCGGTGCGCGGGGGCGCGACCCGGGCGGAGGACGCGGCGGCCGTGGGCACCGCGTTCGCGGAGCCGCGGGTGGCGACGCTCGCCCGGCGTGCGGACGCCGAGGTGTTCGGCCCGGCCGACCCGACCCCGGACGACGTCGACGAGTTCTGGCGTCAGGTCGATGACATCGTGGGCGACATGGGGCGCGACGCGAGCGCGTTCGGCCGTCTCCGCGCCCGGTTCGCGCTGCGCTCGCTCGTCGCCGGGACCCGGTTCGAGGAGTGGCTGCCGCGGCGCCGTCCCGCTCTCCCGCGGCCGGGTCGCGACGTCGGGCAGAATGACACGGTGACCGAGGGAGCGACGACGCCGCCGTCGAGGACATCCGGTGAGGACGCGGGGCGGCAGGGCGGCCGAGCCGCCCGTCGACGGAGCGGAGGGACGCCGTGAGCGCCGTCCAGAGCGGCCGCCCGGGGGTGCCGGCGGCGATCGGCCGGCGCGTCGGCGCCTACGTCATCGACGGCGCGATCGGATGCGGCGTGGTGGCGGTGCTCGGCGGCGTGGGCGCCGCGGTGCTGCAGGCGGTGCTGCGGCCCGGTGACGAGCGGGCTCTCGCGCTCCTCATCCTGTGGGTCAACCTCGTCGTCCTCCTCGCGGGCCTCGCGTGGAGTCTCGTCTACACCGCGATGCAGGGCGGTCGGGGCTCGCTGGGGCAGCGCGCCCTCGGTCTGCGGCTGGCCGACCAGGCCGACGGCGGCGCGATCGGCTTCTGGCGCGCACTCCTGCGGAACGTCGTGTGGGGCCTCGCGTGCTCGATCGTGGTCGGATACTTCACGCCCCTGTTCGACGGGAGCGGACGCCGTCAGGGGTGGCACGATCTGGTCGCGCGCGCGGTCGTGATCGACGCCAGAGCGACGGATGCCGCGACCGCCGTCCCCGCCCCGCCGCGCCCGGCGACGGCGAACCCGTACCTTCCGCCGCCGGCCGGGGCGGTGGCATCCGCTCCGCCGCTCCCGGCTGCTCCGCCGGCGAGCTTCGCCCCCGCGGGCGTCGCGCCGACCGGACCGGCGCCGACGGCTCCCGCCACGCCGGCTGCTGCCGCGTCGGCATCCGCCGCTCCCTCCGCGACCGCCGCTTCCTCCCCGGCCGCGCGCACGGGCGGACCCGTGTACGCGCCTCCTGCCTCTGTCGCACCGGCCGTGGCGATCCCGACGGGCATGATCTCGGAGGTGCCGGGGATCAGCGCCCCCGCCGCTCCCGCAGCCGCGTCCTCCCCGCCTCCCTCCTCCGTCGCCGCGACGCCGGCTGCCCCTGCCTCCGTCGCCGCGACGCCGGTCGCGCCACCCGCGCCGCCCGCGCCCCGGGTGGACGCCCCGGCACCCCCGGAGGACCTCGACGAGACCCGCGCCGCGGCATCCGTCGTCCCTCCGGTCGCTGTCCTCGTGTGGGACAACGGCACCAGGGTCGCCGTCTACGGGCGGACGCTGTTCGGCCGGAACCCGGCGCGCGAACACGACGCCACCGCGGTCGCGGTGCGCGACGAGACGCTGTCGCTGTCCAAGACGCACTTCGAGATGGGCGGCGAGGCCACCGGCGCGTGGGTGGTCGACCGGCATTCGACGAACGGCGTCGTGCTCGTGCGCGACGGCGGCCGCATCACCCTCGTCGCCGGCGAGCGGACGGCCGTGCGCACGGGGGATCGGCTCGAGTTCGGCGACCGCAGCGCGACGATCGAGGGGGTCGCATGACCGACGCAGCCGCCTCCCCCATCTCCGTGCTGTGCGGCGCCGCCACGGACCGCGGCCTCCGACGCCGGGTGAACGAGGACGCCTACGTCGCGGCGTCACCGGTCTTCCTCGTGGCGGACGGCATGGGCGGCCATCACGCCGGCGAGATCGCCAGCGCCGCCGTCATCGACGAGTTCGCGCACCTGGCGGGCCGGCCGAGCGTGTCCATCGACGAGCTGCAGGCGGCGTTCCGGCGGGCGCGGCGACGGGTCGCGACACTGCCGGAAGGCGCCGGAGCGGGCGCGGGCACCACTCTGAGCGGCGTCGCGATCGCCGACCTGGAGGGTGACGGCTACTGGCTCACGATGAACGTGGGCGACTCGCGCACCTACCGGATGAGCGGCGGGATCCTCGAGCAGATCAGCATCGACCACTCCGTCGTGCAGGAGCTCATCGACCGCGGCGAGCTGGACGCGGCCCAGGCGACGCGCGACGCGCGACGCAACGTCATCACGCGGGCGATCGGCGCGGGCAGCGACGCCGAGCCCGACTACTGGCTGATCCCCGCCGAGGAGGGCGATCGCATCCTGGTGTGCTCGGACGGGCTGTCCGGCGAGCTCACGTGGGAGCGCATCGACGCGGTCCTGCGCGAAGAGGCCCACCCGCAGGCGGCCGCGACCCGGCTGGTCCACGAGGCGATGCTGCACGGCGGCCGGGACAACATCACCGCCCTCGTCGTCGACGCGCTGAGCGTCGGCGCGGGTGACGGCCGGGGCACCGGCCGCGACACGCAGCCGGTGCATCCGGACGACGACGACGTCGACGGCGACACGCGCCCGCGCCAGCCGCACCTGACCGGGGGAGGCCGCTGATGGTCGGGATCCGCTACGCGCCGGGCTCCGCGCACCTCGTCGCTACGCGCGGCGCGGTCGTGCTCATCGACGCGCCGATCTCGACCGAGCTGCTGACGCGGATCTGGTCCGAGGTCGACGAGGGCCGCGGACTCGCGGCCGTGCTGGAGGCGCTCAGCGGCGCGTTCGGCACGTCGCTCACCTCGATCCCGCCGTTCGTGGTGGCCGTCGGCGAGGCGGACGGGGTGCGTCTCGCGGTGCGTGGCGACATCCTCGTCACGGTGGACGGTCCGGGCGGCGTCGAGAACATCACCGGCACCGGCGTGACGACGTGGTCGGAGCAGGTGGTCGCCGCCGCGCGCATGACGGTGCGCATCGGCCAGGGGCCGAGCACGTCCCCCTCCGTGGAGCTCCCGCTGCGCGACGGGGTCGTCCGCGCCGCAGCGCTCATCGCGGACTGGACGGATGCCGCCGCCCCGCGTCCGGCGTCGGAGTCCCGCGGCGTACCGTTCTCAGGATCGGCGGTCGATCCGTCCCGGCCCGTGCCCGCCGTCAGCGGGATCTCCGTGCCCTCGGATCCGCCGGTCCTGAGAACGGTACAGGGCGAGCCCGAGCCCGAGCCTGAGCCCGCCGCACCCGCACCGGGGACGGCCGCCGCGCCGGAGCCCGCCGCAGCCGCACCGGGGGCGGCCGCCGCACCCGAGCCCGCCGCACCCGAGCCCGCCGGGCCGTGGTCCCGTCGTGCGGCCCCGGCCCTCATCGACTCGTCCGCCGTGCTGACGGCGGGGTCGGCCGACACGTGGATCCCGCAGGACGCGACGCTCGCGCCCGAGCCGGACGAGGCGACGATCGACGACGTCCCCGCGTCCGCGACGACCGGGTACGACCACCTGTGGGGCGCGACCGTGGTCCGTTCGGTCGAGGACGCGGCCGTGCGCGCGGTCGACGACGACGGCGGCGGCGAGGTCGACGGCGACGAGGCGACTCCGGATGCCGCGGACCACGCCGACACCGTCGCATCGGCGCGCGAACGCGGCGACCACGACGGCGAGACCATCTCGGTCGCCCGGGCCCGCGCGCTGCGCGACGCGGCCGGCGCTGCCACGGACCTCGGCGACGCGGACTCCGTCCCGCCGCTCGCGCCGCCGCGCCCGGCCGCACCGGGGCGGCTCCTCCTCTCCACGGGACAGCTCGTGCCGCTCGACCGCACGGTCGTGATCGGGCGTCGTCCCCGCTCCACGCGGGTGACCGGCACCGACCTGCCGCACCTGATCGCGGTGGCGAGTCCGGAGCAGGACATCTCCCGCAGCCACATCGAAGTGCGGGTCGAAGGCGACAGCATCCTCGTCACCGATCTGAACACGACCAACGGCACCACGCTGCGCCGGCTCGGCACCGACCCGGTGCGGATCCACCCCGGGGAGCGGACCGTGGTCGTCCCCGGTGACGTGCTGGACCTCGGCGACGGCGTCACCGTGACGGTGGAGGGCATCGAGTGAGCGCACGCCGGGCGCCCGCGGCGCCGCCGGATCTGCCCGGCTTCACGTACGTCGACCTGCTCGGGTCCGGGGGCTTCGCCGACGTGTACCTGTACGAGCAGCACCTGCCCAAGCGGCGAGTGGCCGTGAAGGTGCTCCTCACGGACCGGATGTCGAGCGGCTCGGTATCGGAGTTCACGTCCGAGGCGAACGTCATGGCGATGCTGTCGACGCATCCGGCGATCGTCACGATCTACCAGGCCGGCGTCGCCGCCGACGGCCGCCCGTACCTCGTGATGGAGTACTGCCCGAAGCCGAACCTGCAGGTCCGGTACCGGCGCGAGCCGTTCTCGATCGCGGAGTCCCTGCGCGTCGGGGTGCAGGTGGCGGCGGCCGTGGAGACCGCGCACCGCGCGGGGGTGCTGCACCGCGACATCAAGCCGGCGAACATTCTCGTCACGGAATACAACCGTCCCGCACTCACGGACTTCGGCATCGCGTCGACGACGAGCGCGGCCGCGGAGTCCGCGGGACTGTCGATCCCGTGGTCGCCGCCGGAGTCCTTCGCCGACGCTCCGCGCAGCGACCCGCGGTCGGACGTGTGGGCCCTCGGGGCGACCGTGTACACGCTGCTCGCGGGCCGCTCGCCGTTCGAGCTGCAGGGGCAGCGCAACTCGGCGGCGGATCTGATCCAGCGGATCGAGACCTCGCCCCTCCCGCCGCTCGGGCGGCCGGATGCGCCGGTGTCGCTCTCGCGGGCGCTCGAGCGCGCGATGGCGAAGAACGCGGCCGACCGCTACCCGACCGCGCTCGACCTCGCCCGGGCGTTCCAGAAGGTGCAGATCGAGCTGGCGCACGCCGTGACGCCGATCGACATCCTCGACGACGGCGTCCCGGACGACATCGTGGAGGACGAGGACGACGGCCTCACGCGCGTCCGCGGGGTCGTCAGCATCGACCCCGAGACCGCGCCCGCCGCGGGGCTCACCCGTCCGGCCGGCTCGCCCCTCCCGCCGGCAGGTGCGGCGCCCGCCGCCCCCGCGCCGATGCCCACGTTCGACCTGCCGGCCGACACCGTCCGGCGCGGCACGACCGCATCCCCGGCCGCGACCCCGGCTGCGGCATCCGCCCTCGTCGCGGGACCGAGCTTCCTCTCTCCCGACGTCGACGAGACGATGGCCCGGATCCCCGACGCCGCCCCCGCCCCGGAGCCGGATGCCCCGGCGGCGCCGCCGTCGCGCCGCGGGATGTGGGCGGCGATCGGCGCGGGCGCGTTCCTCGTGCTCGTGGCGGTCGTGGTGGCGGTCACGGTGCCGGCGATGCTGTCCGGCGGCGCCGACCCGACACCGTCGTCGTCGACGGTGGTGAAGCCCGTCGACCCGATCCCGGTCGAGGTGGGCGCTCCGTCGAAGCCGACGGGCACGAAGAAGGGGGGCGAGATCGTGTGGACGTGGAAGGACACCGACAAGCAGGAGGGCGACACGTTCCTGTGGCGTGACGTCACACGCGCCGACCAGCCGGGTGCCACCCGGCGCGTGGCGCAGCCGACGGTCACCACCTCGGGCGCGACGACGTGCATCGAGGTCATCACGCGTCGCACGGACGGCACCACGTCCGCTCCCGTGACGGGATGCACGTCGTGACGGCCGCATCCACCGCGGGATCGGACGAGCTCACCGTCGAGTTCGCCGGCGAGCTGTTCCCCGTCACCCCGGGCGAGCCGTTCACCGTCGGGCGCGAAGGCGACCTCGCGATCGAGGACAACCTCTTCCTGCACCGCCACTTCCTCACGATCGAGAACATCGACGGCCTGTGGCTGCTCTCCAATGTCGGCTCCCGCCTCGCGGCGACGGTGACCGACTCGGGTGGGCGCGTGCAGGCGTGGCTCGCGCCCGGTGCGCGGCTGCCGCTCGTGTTCGAGACGACCACGGTCATCTTCAGCGCGGGGCCGACGACCTACGAGATCGTGGTCCACGCCGCCGAGCCGACGTTCCGCGAGACCGAGCGCTTCGACGACCCGGTGGGCCAGAGCACCATCGGCGACGTGCCGCTCACGCTCAGCCAGCGCCTGATGATCCTGGCGCTCGCCGAGCCGGTCCTCCGCCGGGAGGGGAGCGGCATGAGCGAGCTGCCGACGTCGGCGCAGGCCGCCGAGCGGCTGGGCTGGACCATCACGCGCTTCAACCGCAAGCTCGACAACGTGTGCGACAAGCTCGACCGCATCGGGGTGCCCGGGATGCGCGGCGGGGTGCGCGCGTACGCCACGAACCGGCGCGTGCGGCTCGTCGAGCACGCCATCGCCGCGAGGCTCGTCACGCGCGACGACCTGCCGCTGCTCGACTCGGAGGCCGCGTCCGAGGCCGCCGCCGGAAGGGACGACGCGTGAAGCTCAAGGTGACCCTCCAGCGCGCCGGCGGCCCGGTCGACCTCGAGGTGACGGCCGACGGCACGTCCACGGTGGGCGACATCGCCCGCACGCTGGTCGTCGCCGACCCCACGGGCACCGTCGACGAACCGGGCCGCGTGACGCTCGTCGCGCACGAGTCCGGCGGCCCCCGCGCCCTCGACCCTGACCGCGCCGTCGGCGAGTCCGGCATCCGCTCGGGCACGACGGTGCAGATCGCGGCGGCGCCGGAGTACGTCGCCGACGAAGCACCCGCGGCAATGCTGCGCATCCTGTCCGGGCCGCTCGCCGGGACGGAGCGGCCGCTGCGCTCCGGGTCGAACGTGATCGGACGCGACCCGTCGGCCGATGTCGTCCTCGACGACGCGCTCGTGTCGAAGCGCCACGCCCGCATCAACGTCGACGCGGAGGTCGAGATCATCGACCTCAACTCCGCGAACGGCATCATCGTGGGCGGCGAGCAGATCGCCCGGACGCCGCTGGCCCCCGGCGATGTGGTGGTGCTCGGGGCGACCGAGGTGGCCGTCATCCCCCTCACCCGTCCGGGCATCGCGCACGCCGCGACCTCGACGGTCGAGGTGGTGCGCTCGCCGCGCGTCGTGCCGCGGTTCGAGAAGCCCGAGTTCCTCGCGCCGAAGCCCCCGCGGGAGATGCCGCGCTCGCGGCCGCCGGTGCTCGCGCTCCTCGCCCCGCTCGCCCTGGGCCTGGTGCTGTTGTTCCTCAAGCAGCCGCTCTTCGCGGTCATCTTCATCGCGCTGAGTCCGCTCCTCATGCTCGCCGCGTGGCTGGACCAGCGCCTCGCCGCGCGCGCCGAGCACAAGAGGGCCGTCGCGCAGTTCGACGCCGGCATGGCGCAGTTCGAGCAGATGATGCTCGCCGCGCAGGCGGAGGAGCGCGAGGTGCGCAGCCGTGAGGTGCCGGCGCTCGCCGACGCGCTCTCGTCGCTGTCGTCGTGGGGCGAGCTGACCTGGACGCATCGGCCGGAGCATCCCTGGTTCCTCACCGCCCGCCTCGGCACCGGGCGGCAGCCGTCGCGCGCGAAGATCGCCATCAACGGCACCGACGAGACCGAGCCGGAGTACTCCGCACGGCTGTTCGAGGTGCGCGACCGCTTCTCCGTCATCGACGACGTCCCGGTCGTGGCCGACCTCCGCGAGGCGGGGAGCATCGGCATCGCCGGCGCGCGCGGGCAGTCGGATGCCGCGGCCCGCGCCCTCCTCATGCAGCTCGTCGCCATGCACTCCCCCGCGGAGCTGGTCGTGACCGCCTTCGCCTCGCCCGCGACCCGACCCGCGTGGTCGTGGCTGGAGTGGCTTCCCCACACGAGCTCGCCGCACAGCCCGCTCGAGGGCGCCCACCTCTCCGCCAACGCCGGCGCCGCGGTGTCGCTCCTGTCGCGCCTCGAGGGGCTCGTCGACGACCGGTCCGGCGACGCGCGCGAGGCGCTCCGCGGCCCGGTCGAGAGCGGCAAGGCCCCCGAGCCGGCGCGGCCGCGGGTCCCCGTCGTGATCGTGCTCGTCGAGGACGACGCGCCCGTGGACCGCGGACGGATGACGCGGCTCGCCGAACGCGGTCCGGACGTCGGCGTCCATCTGGTGTGGGTGGCCTCGCGGACCGGCGCGCTGCCGGCGGCATGCCGCACGTTCCTCGACGTCGAGGCGGCGGCGGAGGGCACGGCGGCCGGGATCGTGCGACGCGGCTTGACCGTGACGCCCGTGCGGGTGGAGCTCCTCGACGAGGGGTCGGCCACGGCGTGGGCGCGGGTGCTGGCGCCGACGGTGGATGCGGGAACGCCGATCGAGGACGAGTCGGACCTCCCCCGTTCGGTGTCGTACATCGACCTCTCGGGCGACGATCTCGGCGCCGAGCCTGCCGCCGTGATCGACCGCTGGCGGGAGAACGACTCGATCACGCCCCGCGACGGCCGGGTGCCGCAGCGCCGGGCGAAGGAGGGGAGCCTGCGCGCCCTGGTCGGCTACGCCGGCGCGGGTCCGCTCCACCTCGACCTGCGCGCGCAGGGCCCGCACGCGCTCGTGGGCGGCACCACCGGTGCGGGCAAGTCCGAGTTCCTGCAGTCGTGGGTGCTCGGCATGGCGGCCGCGCACAGTCCGGACCGGGTCACGTTCCTGTTCGTCGACTACAAGGGCGGCTCGGCGTTCGCCGACTGCGTCGATCTGCCGCACACCGTGGGGCTCGTCACCGACCTGTCGCCGCACCTCGTGCGCCGCGCGCTCACGTCGCTGCGCGCCGAGCTGCGCTACCGCGAGCACCTCCTCAACCGCAAGAAGGCGAAGGACCTCGTCTCGCTCGAGCGCACCGGCGATCCCGAGACGCCGCCGAGCCTCATCATCGTGGTCGACGAGTTCGCGGCCCTCGTGCAGGAGGTGCCCGAGTTCGTGGACGGCGTCGTCGACGTGGCCCAGCGCGGACGGTCGCTCGGCCTCCACCTGATCCTCGCGACGCAGCGGCCGGCGGGCGTCATCCGCGACAACCTGCGCGCCAACACGAACCTGCGCGTCGCACTGCGGATGGCGGACGCCGACGACTCGACCGACATCCTGGGCGTGCCGATGGCCGCCCACTTCGATCCCTCGATCCCCGGTCGCGGGGCGGCCAAGACCGGACCGGGGCGGATCGCCTCGTTCCAGACGGGTTACGTCGGCGGCTGGTCGACGGGCGACAAGCCGCGCCCGCAGATCGACGTGCACGAGCTCGACTTCGGCGCCGGCATCGAGTGGGAGGCGCCCAAGGAGGAGGTCGTCGCCCTCAGCGACCCCGGCCCGACCGACATCGCCCGCATCGTGCGCTCGGTGCGCACCGCGGCATCCGAGCTCGCCATCCCCGCTCCCCGCAGGCCGTGGCTCGACGAGCTGGCGGCGGCCTACGACCTGGCACGCCTGCCGAGCCCGCGCACGGACGAGCGCCTGCTCCTCGGCGTCGTCGACGACCCCCGCTCGCAGTCGCAGCCCACCGCCTTCTACGAGCCGGACCGCGACGGCAACGTCGCCCTCTTCGGCACCGGCGGCTCGGGCAAGAGCACAGCGCTGCGCACCATCGCGATCTCCGCGGCGATCACGCCGCGCGGGGGTCCCGTCCAGGTGTACGGCCTCGATTTCGGCGCCGGCGGGCTGCGGATGCTGGAGGATCTGCCGCACGTCGGAGCCATCGTCTCGGGCGACGACGACGAGCGCGTGACACGCCTCCTCCGGATGCTGCGCGACATCGTCGACGAGCGCTCGGTGCGCTACGGCGAGATGCGCGCCGGCACGATCGCGGAATACCGCCGCCTCGCCGCGCGGCCCGACGAGCCCCGGATCATCGTGCTCATCGACGGCCTCGGCGCGTTCCGTGAGGCGTACGAGTTCTCGGGCGCCAACTCCGCCTGGTTCACCGTGTTCTCGCAGATCGCGGTGGACGGACGCCAGGTCGGCGTGCACTTCGTGTTCACCGGCGACCGGCCGAACGCCCTGCCGCCGTCGATCGCCTCGACCGTGCAGAAGCGCATCGTGCTGCGGCTGGCCACCGACGACGACTACCTGCTCCTCGGTGTACCCAAGGACGTGCTGGATGCGTCGTCGCCCGCGGGCCGCGGGATGATCGACGGCGAGGAGATCCAGTTCGCCGTCCTCGGCGGGAGCGCCAACATGGCGGTGCAGTCCCGCGAGGTCGAGCGGCTCGGCGAGGCCATGCGGCGTCAGGGTGTCGCCGAGGCGCCCGGGGTCGGCAAGCTCGCCGACGCCGTCCCCCTGGGTGGACTGCCCGCGCGCACGGCGGCGGGCGACGTGGTCATCGGCCTCGCCGACCTCGACCTCGGACCGATCGGCATCGAGCCGGTCGGCGCGTTCATGCTCACCGGGCCGCAGGGGAGCGGGCGAACCACCGCCCTCGCGACGATCGCGGCCGCGCTGGACCGCGCGCGGCCGCAGTCCGTCCGCATCCATCTCTCCCCGCGTCGCACGGCGCTCGCCCTCGCGTCCGACCCGTCGCTGTTCGCCGCGGATGCCGCAGCCGCCGCCGCGCTCGCCGAGTCGCTCGCCGATGCGGTCGAGGGTGGTCGCCTCGCGGCACCCGCTCTCCTCGTCGAGAACATCACCGAGTTCACCGGCACCGAGGCCGAGGCGCCGATCGACCGTCTCGTGCGCGCGGTGGTGCGCGCCGACGGCCTCGCCGTGGGCGAGGCGGAGGGGTCGACCTGGGGCCAGGCGTGGACGCTCGCCCAGCCCTTCAAGGCGGCCCGCCGCGGACTCCTGCTCGCCCCCAGCGACGTCGACGGCGACACGCTCTTCGGCGTCTCCCTGGGTCGCATCCGCCGCGCCGACTTCCCGGCCGGCCGCGGTTTCCTCATCCAGCAGGGCCGCGCCCGCCGACTGCAGGTCGCCCTGCCGGGGACGGAGTCATGACGCGGCGAACGACCGCGACGCGGGGTGGGGATTTGTCCCCATCGACGTCGTCGCCCTCGGCGCAATAGCGTCGAGGTACACCGAGGGACACGCCCTCAGGGACTTTCGGGGGAACCGGGATCCCAACCGACGAGAAGGAGTCATCATGGCCGTTTGGGGTCTTGACGTTCAGCAGGTCCGCCAGCTTTCCACGCAGCTCAACAGCAAGGCGAGCGAGATCCAGTCCATCCTGACGCAGCTCACCAGCAAGCTGAACAGCACCCAGTGGACCGGTCCGGACGCCGAGCAGTTCCGCAACGAATGGGCCGGCGAGCACACCGCCTCGCTGAAGAAGGTCATCCAGGCGCTGCAGGACGCGTCGCAGAAGGCGTCGTCGAACGCCGCCGCGCAGGAGTCCACGTCCAGCTCGCTCTGAGCGACGGACATCAGGGCGGCCCCGGTGAGGGGCCGCCCTCCTTCTACCGATCGGGGGTGACATGGCCGTCTACGGGGCAGACGTCGACGAGCTGCGGGGCGCAGCGACCGACTTCGAGCGCGCTGCGGACCGACTCGACCACGTCTCGACCGCGCTCGGCGGTGAGCTGGCGCGCGCGCCGTGGGAGGGGGCGGACGCGGAGCGCTTCCGCTCGAACTGGAGCACGGACCACTCGCGCCGGATCGCGGATGCGAGCACGCGCCTGAGGGATGCGGCGCGGGCGCTGCGTGCGAACGCCGACGACCAGGAGCGGACGAGCACCGTCGACGGTGGCCCTGGTGGCCCTGGTGGCCCCGGTGGCCCCGGCGTCCCTGGCGGCCCGACGGTCCCGGGCGTGCCCGGCGTTCCGGGCGGCGGCGAGCCGGGTGGGGACCCGGCGGGCGAGGGCGACGGCGACGGGTTCGACTGGCGCGACACCAACAAGCCGCAGGAGATCTGGCGGTGGGGACCGTCGAAGCAGTTCGAGAACGACTGGGACGTCGCCGGCGGCACGGTGCACCGCGAGGGCGACTACGGCGTGGGCGCCAAGGCGACGCTCAGCCATGACTACGACTTCTCCGGCAACGGCTCCTGGTCGTCATCGGAGTCGCACGGCAGCGAACAGACATGGGGCACGTCGCAGAGCGACCTGCCCCGCTTCCACGAGGGCATCAACGCGGAGGCGACGGCGGGGGCGTACGCGGAGGACGGCGTCCAGTACCAGAACGGGATGATCGGCGCCGACGCCGGGTACGACGCGTTCGTCGGCGGCCGGGCCGAGGCGGGCGGCGGGATCTTCGCCGGTCCGGACGGCTTCGGCGCCGGCGGGAACGCGGGGGCGTTCGTCGGCGGCGAGGTCAACGGCCACGTCGGCGCGGACCTCGGAGGCGTCGGCGGGCAGATGGAGGCCGGTGTCCGGTACGGCGTGGGCGCCGACGCGAGCGCGCACGCGACGATGGACTGGCAGCGCGGCATCCACCTCGACGCGAGCGTGGGGGTGTCGCTGGGTCTCGGCTTCAAGATCCACCCGTCGATCGACATCAATCCGTCCGAGATCGCGCACAACATCCTGCATCCGAGCTGGCCGTTCTGACGGACGGCACCGAGAGAAATGTGAGAGCCATGACCGAGGCATCCTTCCCGAGCGCCGCGTTCCCCGACTTCCCCGCCGTGACGATCGAGCACCCGGCGGAGTGGTCGGCGCGGCCGGTGCCCGGCGCGCTGCTCGCGGTGATCGACGAGCGCGACGCGGCGACGTTCTCCCCCAACGTGATCGTCGGTGTCACGCGGGTGGGTGCCGACCACACGCTCGCGGACGAGGTCGCGGCCGTCGCGGACTACGTCACCCGGCTGCCCGAGGTGGCGACGGTCGACAACGCGCCGGTCGACTTCGGCGGACGGACGTGGGGCGTCGCGGAGTTCGCCTATCGTGCCGAGGGGGCGGGGTCGGTCGTGCAGGTCATCGCGGTCACCGTCGTCCCGACCGGGGAGGCTGCCGACGTCGTCCGCATCACCGGCACCGCCAGCGCCGACGACTACGAGACGTCGCTCCCCGTCATCCGGGGCATCGTCGCGAGCGCCCGCGTCACCGCGCGCTGACGGCGACGTCGTGTCGGGGGGCATGTACGGAGCGGATGTCGCACAGCTGCGCGACACCGCCGCCGAGCTGCGTCGCAGCGCCGAGCGCCTGACGTCGTCGCGGACGGAGCTGTCCGCGACGCTCGCGGCGAGCCCCTGGAGCGGGCCGGATGCCGAGCGGTTCCGCGGGGAGTGGCAGGGCGCGCTCTCCCGCATCCTCCAGGATGCCGGCGCGCGCCTGGCCGCCGCCGCGGACGCGCTCGAACGCAACGCCGCAGACCAGGAGGCCACCAGCGCCGCGGGAGGCGGTGCGACGGCCGGGGCGGGCACCGCGAGCGGACCGTACGGCGGCTCCCCCGACCATCCGCCCGCGGGGGCGTCCGCCCAGGACGTCACGCGCTGGTGGGACTCCCTCACCCCCGCGCAGCAGCGCGAGCTCCTCGCGGAGCATCCCGATCGGCTCGGCACCCTCGACGGGATCCCGGCCGCCGTCCGCGACCAGGCGAACCGCGCCTGGCTCACGCACGAGCTCGATCGCCTCGCGGCGGAGGAGCCGCCCCGGACGATCCCGAACACGTCGGGCTGGGGCGTGCCGTACGGCGGCACCGTGTCGAACCCGGCGTGGGACGCGTGGCACCAGCAGGTCGCGACGCTGCAGAACGTGCAGCACATGCTCGACGCGGACCGGTCGCTGTCGCTGCTCCTGCTCGACACCCGCAGCGGTCCCGTCGAGGTCGCGCTCGCCGTGGGGGACGTCGACACCGCCGATCACGTGGGCGTGTACACGCAGGGGCTGTTCTCCAACACGGCGAACGCGGACGGCGTGCGGGATGCCGCAGCCTCGGTGACCGCGCTGAACGCGACCGCGCGCGACCTGCTCCTGCGGGACGGGCGACCCGGAGAGTCGTCTGCGATGATCATGTGGATGGGATACGACGCACCGCAGAACGTCGTCGACGTCCTGAGCGACGCGCAGGCAAAGACGGGCGCCGATCGGCTCGCGTCGTTCGCCGACGGCATCCGCGCGACCAATCCGGGGACGCACCTCACCGGCCTCGGCCACTCGTACGGATCGCTCGTGACCGGGCTGGCGGCGAGCGAGACCACCGCGTTCGATTCCGTCGCGGTGTTCGGCTCGCCCGGGATCGACGCCGACGGGCTCGCGGCGGTGCACGTCGACGACGGGCAGTTCTACGTCCTGCAGAACCCGGGCGATCCCGTCGCGGCATCCGGCTGGTTCGGCACGAAGCCGAGCGACCTCCCCGGCGCCCAGGTGCTCAGCACCGCGCCGAGTGCGGGTCTGTCGGGTGCGACCGGCCCGTCCGGATGGCTGCCGGTCGTGGGGATGGTGTCGCCGATCGGCGGCCTCGTCATGGCGGGCGACTACGCCCTCGGCCAGCACACCGACTACCTCGTGGAGAAGAGCACGAGCCAGAACAACCTCGCCGCGGTCGTCGTGGGCGCGCGTGACAGGATGATCCGATGACCCGATCCGTCCGTCGCCTCGCGGCGATCGCCCTGGGCGGGATCGCGGTGGCGGTCTCGCTGACCGCGTGCCAGCAAGGGAGCACCGACATGTCCCATCGTCCGCCCATCCACGAGGTCGTCGACCGTTACGACGCCACCGTGTCGGAGCTGCGCGACGTCGTGAGCGCCGCGTACCCCGATGCGAGCTGGACGGAGGACGGCGCGCCGTCGCAGGCCGCGGGGAAGACCGACGGCACCGTCGTCGTGACGTCGTCGATCTGGTACGCCGAGGTCCCGCTGGCCGACGACGAGCCCGCGCGCGATCGACTGCTGAAGAAGGCCGACGAGGTCGTCCGGTCCCACGGCTTCGCCGCGTTCTCGGTCGTGCAGGCCGTCCCCGGCGACTTCTCGTACGTGACCGGCGACACGTGGGGCGGCGAGCTCCACTTCTCCGGCGGCAAGAGCGTGACGATCCGGTACACGACGGGGGAGCACCCCGCGCACTGACGCGGATGCCGGTCAGCGGCCGGCGTCGTACAGGTGGCGTCCGCTGTGGCTGAGCACCTTGACCACGACACCGCGGCGGTGCAGCTCGTTCACCGTGCGCGTCTCCTCGTCGATGTCGCGCCCGAGCGCGTGCACGCTCGCGACGACGAGCACGTCGCCCTGCTGCAACGTCCCGAACAACCGGAAGAGGCGCACCTCCCACGACTCGAGCGTCTCGGGCGCGGGGTGTCGGAAGCCCTCGATGGGTACCCCGAAGCGCGTGAGATCCTCCCGCTGCTGCGTGATGGGCGGCATGTCGTCGCGCGCGACGACGAGCCCCACCAGCCGCGAGCCGGCGGGACGCGCCTGCCACCAGTCGCGGTCCTGCTGCAGCTCCACGAAGCACTTGGGGCACTCCGCGGCGGCGTGCGGCAGATGGACGGGGCTCGTCACCGCGGCGTCGACGCCCCCCGTGGGGGCGGACCCGGCCGCCGCGCCCGGGCGCCGGGTCGCGGCATCCGCCGTGGTCTCGGTCATCGGGGCTCCTCGCGTCGCGGTGCTACCCGCCCATTCTCTCCCCTCGGCGGCGGATGGCGCACCCGCTGTGAGGGGCACCGGCATCAGTCGTCGAGGCGCAGCTCGAGGCTGAGCTGGTCCGCATCGAGTTCGGCGAGCGCGTGGCGGAGCGCCGCCGTGCTGAAGCTGCCGTCGTGGCCCAGCTCGTCCAGCCGCGTCCGCATCGCCTCGATCGCGATGAGCCGCAGCTGCACCATCTCGTGCGCGAGCGCCGTCTGATCGTCGTCCGGTGCGCGGGACATGCGTTCGCCGACCCGCGCGACGAAGTCCTCGCTGAAGGGTGTGCCGTCGCGCTGGGTCAGCCCGCCGCCCGCCAGCACGGCGGCCGCCGCCTCGCGCAGCTGCTCGTCGAGCCGCGCCCGCTCCTCGCTCGAGACCGCCTCGGCGCCGCTGCCGCGCAGCCCGAGCGCACGCACCACCCACGGCAGGGTGAAGCCCTGCAGCATCAGGCTGAAGAAGGCGACGAGGAAGGCGACGAAGACCAGGAGCGCGCGCTGCGTCACGTTCGGGTCGTCGCGGGGGAGCGTCTGGGCGGCGGCGAGGGTGACGACGCCGCGCATCCCCGCCCACACGATGATGGTGCCGTGCCGCCACCCGAGCGGCGACGCCTGGTAGTAGTCGATGTCGGTGAGGAGGCGGCTCACCCGCCGGCGGACGGAGGCGAAGCGGCGCTCGCGGCCGACGGGGTCGGTCGGGAAGCCGCGCCGCTGCGGGATCTCCACCTCTCCCGCCTGCATCTGATCGATGCGCGCGGTGAAGCCTTCGAGACGTTCGCGGTCGTATCTCCGCGCCCGCCGGCTCTGCGTCCAGACGAGGCCGGTGACGTAGACGGCACGGATCGCGAGGATGATCCCGAGCGCCGACAGTGCGAGCCACGCCGGGTGCCAGAGGTTGTCCGTGTCGGCGTTCGTCGCGACGATGTCCCTCAGCTCCAGGCCCATGACCAGGAACACGGCGCCCTCGAGGACGAGCTCGATCGTCCGCCAGTTCATCGTGTCCGACAGGCGCTGCTCCGGGGTGAGGCGCCGGGGCGCGCCCTGGCCGGTCACGATGCCGGCCACGACCGCCGCGACGAGACCCGAGCCGCCGAAGTGCTCGGTGGGGAGGTAGGCGAGGAAGGGCACCGCGATGCTGATGGCGGTGTTCGCGGCCGAGCTCCCCACCCAGGAGCGCAGCCGCAGCGCGAGCCAGCCGACGATCGCGCCGATGACGACGGCGATGAGCACGCCCCACGCGAACGCGCCGATCGCGTTGCCGAACGCGAAGCTGCTCGCGAGGGCGACCGTCGCGGTGCGGAGGATCACGAGCGCGGTCGCGTCGTTGAGGAGGCTCTCGCCCTCGAGCATCGTCACGACCCGGGGCGAGATCCCGAGCCGTTTCACGATCGACGTCGCGACCGCGTCGGTCGGGCTGAGGATGGCGCCGAGCGCGACCCCGAGGGCGAGTCCGACGGACGGGATCACCATCCAGAAGAACAGGCCGAGCACGAGCGAGCTGATCACCACGAGCAGCACCGACAGCCCGGCGATCGGGCCGAAGTCGCGGCGGAACTCGATCGCGGGCAGCTGCACCGCGGCGGAGTAGAGCAGCGGCGGCAGGACCCCGATCAGGATGATCTCCGGATCGATGCGGACCTCGATCCGCGTGATCAGGGCGAAGGCGATGCCGAGCCCCACCAGCAGCAGCGGTCCCGCGACCCCCAGGCGCTGTCCGAGGACCGTGACCACGGCGATCGCGATGATCGCGACCACCCCGACGAGGAGGGCCAGGAGCAGGGAGTCGGTCGCGATCGTCACGGCGTGAGGAGCCCCAGTCCGATCACGGCGTCGCGTTCCGCCACGAGCTCCGCCACGGAGGCGTCGACGCGTGCGCGGGCGCGGGCATCGAGGGAGAGGCCTTCGACCACCCGGTAGCCGGAGCCGTCGATGGTCACGGGGAACGACGAGACGAGCCCCTCCGGGACGCCGTACTCGCCGTGCGACACCACCGCGGCCGACGTCCAGCCGTCCGCGGCATCCCGTCCGAGCACCCCGTCCCGCACGTGGTCGATGGCGGCGTTGGCGGCGGACGCCACCGACGACGATCCGCGCACCTCGATGATCTCGGCCCCGCGACGGGCCACGCGCGGCACGAACTCGTCGTCCAGCCACGCCGCGGCCTCGTCATGGCCGCCGAGGCGCTCGGCGAGAGCCGCCGTCAGCGACGTGCCGTCGAGCGTCGCGTGCGACACGTCCGGGAACTGCGTCGCGGAGTGGTTCCCCCAGATCGTCACATCGCGGATGCTGGCCGCCGACGTGTCGAACGTCGCTGCGAGCTGCCCCACGGCACGGTTGTGGTCCAGCCGCGTGAGCGCGGTGAACCGCTCGTCGGGGACGTCCGGGGCGGCCGCGCGCGCGATGAGCGCGTTCGTGTTGGCGGGGTTGCCGACCACCACCACCCGCACGTCGGCGGCGGCGTGCGCGGCGATCGCCGCGCCCTGCGGGCCGAAGATCCCGGCGTTCGCGGCCAGGAGGTCGGCGCGCTCCATGCCGGGTCCCCGCGGACGTGCGCCCACGAGCAGCGCCACGTTGCAGCCGTCGAACGCCACCTCCGGATGCTCGGTGACCTCGACGTCGCGCAGCAGCGGGAAGGCGCAGTCCTGCAGCTCCAGGGCGGCGCCCTCGGCGGCGCGCACGCCCTGCGGGATCTCGAGCAGACGCAGGCGCACGGGCCGGTCGGGTCCCAGCATCCCTCCCGCCGCGATGCGGAACAGCAGGGCGTATCCGATCTGGCCGCCGGCGCCGGTGATCGTCACAGTGGTCGGTGTGGGCGTCATGCCCAGAGCCTATTGCGCGTCCCGCCCGCGTCCCACCCCGGCCCGGTGAACGGCGCTCGGGTGCTCGCCCCGTTCGAAAACACGGATCGCGCGCGCGACACCCCGCCCTGGACGCTGCGCCTACGGCGCGGCGCCCCCGCCGATCCGAGTTCTCGCACCGACCCTCGCCCCCGTGGATCGGGGCGGTGCTCGTCCCACCCCGGCCCGGTGACGGGCGGCCGGGCGCGACCCGCGGTACGGTGATGCGCATGACGTTCAACGACGATGCGAACGTCGGAGGGAGCAAGGCCCGCCGTCGCGGAGCCGGGGTGGCGATCGCCGGCGGCGGTGTCGTGGGTGTCGGCGCCCTCGCCGTGCTGCTGCTCAACCTGCTCACCGGCGGGGACTTCTCCGCACTGCTCGGGGGGTCGGATGCCTCGGGCCAGGGCGACCCGATCCCGGCCTGCACCACCGGCGCCCAGGCGAACGCCGACGACACGTGCCGTCTGTCCGCGGCATCCGTCGTGATCGACCAGTTCTGGGCGGACCGCGTCGACGGCTACGTGCGGCCGGGCCTGACCATCGTCGACGGCTCCACGAGCTCGCCCTGCGGCACGGCCTCGAACCAGACCGGCCCGTTCTACTGCCCTTCGGACGAGACGGTCTACATCGATCCCACCTTCTTCGCCCTCCTCCGCGACCGGTTCGGCGCGTCCGGCGGCGAGCTGGCGCAGATGTACGTGCTCGCGCACGAGTACGGTCACCACGTGCAGAACATCACCGGCGCCATGGAGAGGCATCCTGCCGACGGCACGGGCGCGACGAGCAACGGCGTCCGCACCGAGCTCCAGGCGGACTGCTACGCGGGCGCCTGGATCGCGAACGCCGCGCAGCAGACGGACCCGAACGGCGTGCACTACCTCAAGACCCCGACCCAGGCGCAGATCCGCGACGCGCTCAACGCCGCGGCATCCGTCGGCGACGACCATATCCAGCAGGAGGCCGGCGTGGGCGTGAATCCGGAGAGCTGGACGCACGGCTCCAGCGCCCAGCGCGAGCGCTGGTTCGAGAACGGATACGACGGCGGCGTCGTCGCATGCGACACGTTCGCCGTCGCGGGGAGCAGTCTATGAGGGGACCGGAGCACCTGGAGGGGATCCTGTACCCCGCCATCGAGCCGTACGAGACGGGCATGCTCCTCGTCGGCGACGGCAACCGCGTCTACTGGGAGCAGAGCGGCAACCCCGACGGCAAGCCCGTCGTGTTCCTCCACGGCGGCCCCGGCGGCGGCACGGCGCCGTGGCACCGGCGGTTCTTCGACCCGGAGCGGTACCGGATCGTGCTCCTCGACCAGCGCGGGTGCGGACGCAGCACCCCGCACGCGAGCGACCCCGCCGCAGACCTGCGGCACAACACCACGTGGCACCTGGTCGCCGACCTCGAGCTGCTGCGCAAGAACCTCGGCATCGAGACGTGGCAGGTGTTCGGCGGATCCTGGGGCAGCGCGCTCGCGCTCGCCTATGCCCAGACGCATCCCGACGCGGTGACCGAACTGGTGCTGCGGGGCATCTTCACCCTCCGCCGGCACGAGCTGGAGTGGTTCTACGAGGGCGGTGCATCCGCGATCTTCCCCGACCTGTGGGAGGACTTCCTGGGGCACATCCCGGTGCTCGAACGCAGCCGGATGATCGAGGCGTACCACCGGCGTCTGTTCGACCCCGACCCGGCCGTGCACGTGCCCGCCGCGCAGGCCTGGACGCGGTGGGAGGCGTCCACGCTGACCCTGTTCCCCGACCCCGGTCTCGTGGACTCCATGACGACCCCGGCCGAGGCGACGGCGTTCGCCCGCATCGAGAACCACTACTTCGTCAACGAGGGCTGGTTCCGCGAGGGGCAGCTGATCGAGGACGCCGGGGTGCTCCGCGGTATCCCGGGTGTCATCGTCCAGGGCCGCTTCGACGTGTGCACGCCGGCCATGACGGCGTGGGATCTCCACCGCGCCTGGCCCGAGGCCGAGCTCGTCATCGTGCCGGACGCCTCGCACTCCGCCTCCGAGCCGGGGATCGCGCGCGCCCTCCGCGAGGCCACCGACCGCTTCGCGGGGTAGGGGGCGGCCCGGCCGGCCGAGCAGCGCGTACCGCGGCTGCGCGGATCGGGTGTATTGCTGCGGGTGCGGGCGGCTGCGCCGGATGCCTCGCCCCGCCGCTTCCCGCGTCGCCCTTCGGGCGTCGCCCGCCAGGCCCGGCCGGCGGCGGGCCGAGGCATCCGGCTCCGCCTCCGCCTCGTCCGTCCGGCCGGCGGCGGGCCGAGGCATCCGGCTCCGCCTCCGCGTCGGATCGCCGCGGGTGCGGGTCGTCCTGTGTACCCAACTCAGGAACGGCGGCTGCGCGCGAGGGCGGGGTGCCCGGAATTCCGTGGACCAGGGGCGACTGCCGACCCGCGACTCCTGAGTTGGGTACGCCTGTCACCGCGCACCCCGACCGCTTCGCGGGGTAGGGCGCGGGGGCAGCGCGCTGTGCGCGGCTGGGCGCGGCTGCGCCTCGTCCGTCCGCCCGCCAGGCCGCCCGCGGCTACCGTCCGCCCGCCAGGCCGCCCGCGGCTACCGCCCGCGGATCAGGTCGGCGGCGACCTCGCCGATCACGATGGCGGGGGCGTTCGTGTGACCGCGGATGATCCGGGGCATGACGGATGCGTCGGCCACGCGCAGTCCGTCGACACCGCGCACGCGCAGCTCCGGGTCGACGACGTATGCCGCATCCTCGCCCATCCGCGCGGTGCCGACCGGGTGGTAGAGCGTGTGCGAGTAGCGGCGGAGCGAGAGCGCGGCGCGCTCCGCCGGCGTCATCCGCTCGCCCCCGACGGGCTGCACCCAGCCGCCGGTCGTGACGGCGCGGAGCGCGGCCGTGTCGATCAGCCGCTCGCACACCGCCAGTCCGTCGAGCATGGTCTGCTCGTCGATGCCGTCCGGGTCGGAGAGGTAGCGCGGATCGATCACGGGCTTGTCGACGGGGTCGGCCGATGCGAGCCGGATCGTGCCGCGACTGCGCGGCTGGAGCAGGATCGCGCCCACCGTGATCCCCTCGGCGGGCAGCGGCACGAGCCCCTCCCCGACGTACGGCGCCGAGGCGAAGATGATCTCGATGTCGGGCAGCGCCTCGGGTGCGCCGGTGCGGTCCGCGACCTCGGTGCGGACGAAGCCGTACGCCTCGGCGACGTTGGACGTGAGCATCCCGGTGCGCCGTGTCAGGTAGCGCACCAGCTCGGCCGGACGCTCGGCACCGTAGAGCGTGCCGCCGGTCGCCTCGGGTGCGAGCCCGGCCACGAGGTGGTCCTGCAGGTTCGCGCCGACATCGGGAGCGTCGACGACGACGCGGATGCCGTGCTCGCTGAGGTGGGCGGCCGGACCGATGCCGGACAGCATGAGCAGCTGCGGCGTGTTCACCGCACCGCCGCACAGCACGACCTCGCGGCGGGCGCCCGCGTGCCTCGTGACCCCGTCGACCTCGACGTAGACGCCCGTGGCCCGCGGCGATCCCTCGCCGGTGTCGAACGTCACGCGGCGGACGAGCGCCCCCGTGACGATCCGGAGGTTCCGGCGGGACCGGGCGGGTCGCAGATAGGCGTCCGCGGTCGACGCCCGCGCGCCGCGGCGATGCGTCACCATCGTCTGGCTGAATCCCTGACCGGACGGGAGGTTGGCGGGCGTGACCGGATACCCCGCCTCGGCCGCGGCATCCAGGAAGGCGGCGGTGTGCGGCCGCGGGTCGCGCTGATGCTCGACCGGCTGGGCCCCGTCGGCGCCCTGCGTCGGATCGGCCGGATCCTGGGTGTGCTCGACGCGGCGGAAGTACGGGACGAGGGCGTCCCACGACCACCTCGACCCCGCCGCATCCGCCCACGCGTCGTAGTCCGCCGCGAACCCGCGGACCCACATCATCGCGTTGAGCGAGGACGATCCGCCGAGCGTCTTCCCGCGGGGCCAGAAGACGGTGCGGTCCTCCAACGCGGGCTGGGGGACGGTGTCGTAGTTCCAGTCGTAGGCACCGCGGAAGAGCTTCGAGAACGCCGCGGGCACGTGCAGTTCGAGCGCCCTGTCGGGGCCGCCGGCCTCGAGGAGCAGCACGGACACCGCGGGATCCTCGCTCAGGCGCGCGGCGAGCGCCGCGCCGGCCGAACCGGCGCCGACGACGATGTAGTCGGCGTCCAGGTCCCGGCTCACGACCGCATGGCCTTCGCGAGGGTCACGACCAGGCCGCCGACGCTGTGCGACATGTGCCAGCGCGTGAGACCCTCCGCGACCGGGGTGCTGGTGCGCGAATCGACGAACCATGGCGGCTTCGGCAGGACCGAGAACCGCGAGCGCCCGCCGATCGATCGGGGGAACGGGCGGAACGGTCCGCGCATGATCGACCGCTCGACGTGGTCGAGCAGCAGCGTGTTGTGCACGACGCCGATGCCGCTCGAGACGTCGTCGAGCGTCCCGCCGGGGAACGCCCCCCACGTCAAGATGGGCGTCGCGAACACGATGCCGGTCCACGTGTTGATCGCGATCCCGCCGTAGCGGAGGTCCGCGATCGCCCGCTCGAACCCCGCGCCGAGTGCGGCCTCCGTGTCGGGGTCGATCAGCACGTTCGCGCCGAGCGTGCCGACGAGGCGCGTGTTGGCGTGCGCGACCGCCGCGTCGAGGAACTCCTGCCCGTTCCCCTCCAGCTCGACGACGCCGAGCACGGGCGCGAAGTACTCCGTCGTCTCGACGGCGGTCGCGTCCTCCCCCGGGCCGACGTCGACGATCGCGCGCGTGTGGTCCGCGGTCCAGTCGGCATCGGGATAGGCGGATGCCGCAGCCGCCAGCTTCTCGTCGCTGCGGGGGTACCACACCGGCCGCTCCGGGGCGGCGGCCATGGCGGCGCGCAATGCGGTCATGAAGGCGTCGCGCTGCGGCCAGTCGCGGCTGAGGATGACGACCTGCCCCGAGATGCAGTTGTGGCCGCTGTTGTGCAGCCGCATCGTCGCGACGTGCGACGCCTGGTAGGCGATGTCGGCGTCCGTCCACACTCCGGGCACGATGATGATGGGGGAGACGCCCCCCAGCTCGGCCGTGATCGGGGACGTGAGCAGCGGGCGGTTCTCGCGCTTGCGCTCCGCGGCCTCGTCGCCGGTCCCCCATACGATCGCATCGAACGTGGTGGCCGACCCCGTGATGTGCACGTGCGTGATGTCCGGATGCTGCGTCAGTGCGGCGCCGACGTCGCCGCCGCCGCGCACGATCCGCAGGAACCCCGGCTCGATGAGCGGCGCGAGTGCCCGCTCGAAGACCGGGACGAGGGCGTCCTGGGTGGGATTGACCTTCAGGATGGATACGCGGTTCTCGGCGAGCAGCTCGTACATCACGTCGAGGACCGGGATCGAGGTGATGTTCCCGGCGCCCAGCACGAGGCCGACGGTGGCCTCGTGGGTCGGATGCCGCTGCCCCAGACCCGCGTCCGCACGCGCCGCGGGCAGCGTGGTCCCCGGCCGGAACCAGACCTCGCCGGTGAAGCCCGACAGCAGCAGCCGGTCGAGCGGCGCCGCCGGGAAGACGCGGGCGCGGAGGCGGCCGCCGGGCGCGGCATCCGTCCGCACTCCGTCGAGGGGGCTCGCGCCCTTCGCGAGCGCCCGGAGGGATGCGACATACCCGTCGATCGCGCCGAGGACGGCGTACGGGCCGGACAGCCATTCCTCCCCGCGCAGCGGATGCGCGGCATCCAGCCCCTTGGAGGTCGACGCGACGGCCACCCATTCGTCCGCCGTCTCCACGACGGTGTCGCGGACGCGTTCGAAGAGCCGGGCCCGCTGCTCGAGGGTGAGGTGCGTCCACGAGCGGGCTCCGGAACGGAGGGCGCCCACGGCGGCGTCGACGGCGCCGCGCTGCTCCTCGGTCGCCGGGGCGGCGGGACGGGGCTGAGATGTCGGAGTCACGGACGCTCTCCTTCGGGCGCGGGGAGTGCCAGTTTACGCCGAGGGATGAGACGCGGTGTCAACGGGAATGCGACCGGATCCCGCCCGCTGCGTGGCACCCCGCCTCAGCCGATGTCGTGACGGCGCAGGCGGTAACGCGCGAGCGTCGCCAGGCTCACCGCGATGAGCGCGGCGGGCACGATGCTGAACGCGACCACGATCCCGGTCACGGCCGCCGCGGGCTGCGTCACGGTCGTCCCCGCCGTCGACGAGACGTAACCCGTCACCGCGAGGATGAGCGAGAGGATGCCGGCGCCCAGCGCGAAGCCCACCGTCTCGCCCGCGGTCCACATGCCGCTGAACGCGCCGGCCCGCCCGGAACCGTTCGCCCTCTCGTCGTGCGAGATCACGTCCGGCAGCATGGCCATCGGCAGGGACTGCATGCCGGCATAGGCGACGCCTGCGATCGCCACCGGGAGGTAGACCCAGTCGCCCGGAGCCCACTGGAGACCGAGGATCGAGAGCGCCGCGAGGGCGAACAGCGCGCTCGCGACGGCGAAGCTCCGCTCCTTCCCCACCCGCCGCGCCAGCGCGCCCCACGCGGGCGCCGCGAGGATCGCCGGTGCGATGAGGGCGACGAAGAGCAGCGTCACCGCGGCCTGGGAGTGCAGCACCCACGTGGCGACGTACTGCGCCCCGGCCAGCATGAGTCCGGTCGCGAGCGCCTGCAGCAGGTAGGTGGTCAGCAGGGCGCGGAAGGGTGCGCTCCGCCGCACCGCGGCGAAGGCGGCGGCGTAGTGCGCGCGGATCGTGCCCGAGCGGGCGGGGCCGGCCGCTCCCTCACCCGCGCCCGCGCCGCCAGGGCGTCGGCGGGCGACGGTCGTCGCGACGATCATCCCGGCTCCGATGACGACGCCCGACGCGATGCCCATCACGAGGTACCCCATCGCGGGGTCGCTCAGTGCGTCCCGCAGTGCGGGTCCGCCGGCGCCGAAGAGCAGGATGGCGAACGTGAGGACGACCACCCGCCACGTCAGCAGCCGCGTGCGCTCGTCGTAGCCGGCGGTGAGCTCGGCCGGGAGGGCGATGTAGGGGACCTGGAAGAGACTGAACGCGGTCGCGGTGAGGAGGAACGCGATGAGCACCCAGATCGCCGCCGCGACCGGCCCCACCGCGGGCGGGACGGCGAACGTCAGCGCGAAGAACACGGGGAGGAGGCTCCCGCCCACGAGCATCCATCGCCGCCGGCTGCCGTGCCGTGCGAGGTCGTGATCGCTCAGCGCCCCGATGACCGGGTCGATCACGACATCCCACACCTTCGCGAGGGTGATGACCAGGCCCGCGACGATGGCCGCCACTCCGAGGGAGTCGGTCAGGTAGTAGGTCAGCACCAGGCCGGGGAGCGTGGAGAACCCGCCGGTGCCGAGCGACCCGATCGCATACCGCGCGAGCACGCCCGGTCGCACCCGGCCGGCGGATGCCGCGGCGGTGGCGGTATCGGGAGCGTCGGTGCTCATCGCGCCAGTGTAGGGGCGCCGCCCGCCTCCGTCCGCACCGCGGCCGCGACGCGCGCCATCCCGTCCGCCACCTCGGCGAAGCTCGTCGAGAGCGGCGACAGCCCGATGCGCAGGCCGCCCGGGTCCCGGTAGTCGGGGATGACGTCCTGCCGCCAGAGCGCCGCGGTCACCGCGCGCATCGCGGGATGGGAGAGCGTCACGTGCCCGCCGCGGCGCGCCGCGTCGCGCGGCGAGGCGACGGTGACGCCGAGCGGCCCGAGCCACGCGTCGGCCAACTCGACCGCGAACGCCGTCAGCGCGATCGACTTGGTCCGGATCGCGTCGATGCCGGCCCGCTCGATGAGGGCGAGGCTGTCCTCGAGGGCGAGCATCCCGACGATCGGCGGCGTCCCTGAGAGGAAGCGCCGCATCCCCCGTGCGGGCACGTAGGCGGGGCCCATCGCGAACACGTCGGCGGCGCCCATCCACCCCTGGATCGGCTGCGCCAGGCGATCCTGGTGCCGCTCGGCGACGTAGGCGAATGCCGGCGAGCCCGGACCCCCGTTGAGGTACTTGTACGTGCACCCCACCGCGAGGTCGAAACCCCACGCGTCGGCGTGGACCGGAACCGATCCGGCGGAGTGGCAGAGGTCCCATACGACGAGCGCCCCGGCGTCGTGGGCGAGGGCGGTGAGCGCGGCCGCGTCCGCCAGGTGGCCGGATCGGTAGGCGACGTGGCTGAGCAGGACGACGGCCGTCTCGGGTCCGACGGCGTCGGCCAGCGCCGCGCTCGTGACGCCCCCGGAGAGGTCGACGTCGATCCAGCGCACGCGGCCGCCGCGCTCGGCGGCGATGCCCTCCACGAGGTACCGGTCGGTCGGGAAGTTGTCCCGGTCGACGACGATCTCGACGCGGGCCGGATCTGTGGCGCGGGCGTCGTCGCAGGCCGCGCGCACGAGCTTGTACAGCAGCACCGTCGTGGAGTCGCCGATGACGGTCTGCCCGGGCGCGGCCCCGATCACCGCCCGCCCGATGCGGTCGCCGATCGCGAACGGGAGCTCCATCCACGACTCGTCCCAGCCGCGGATGAGGCGGCCGCCCCACTCCTCGCGCACGAACCGCTCGAGACGTGCTGCGGTGGACCGCAGCGGGCGGCCGAGCGAGTTGCCGTCGAAGTACACGAGCGGCGTCTCGGTGCCGGTGAACGCGCCGCGCAGCCCGGCGAGCGGGTCGCGGCGGTCGAGGTCCACGGCGACCCCGGCGATCTCCCCGACGTCAGGACTCATCGCGGATCAGCTCCTCCTCCGGAACGACGCGCGCGCCCGCGAGCCACTCGGGCACCGCGTCGGCGTCCGGCGGCGGCGGGCCGGCCACGAACGTCGCGACGCCCGCTCCGATCCGCGCGAGGGGCCAGGGGTCGGTCAGCGTCGCCAGGAGGTCGGGCCCCCGCACGCCCGCGCGATGCAGCGCGACGAGCTCCTGGACCACGATCCCGGCAGGCCGGTCGCCGTTGCCGAGGTCGGTGCCGTAGAGCACGCGCCCGCCCGCGTCGACGAAGGCCGAGAGATTCGCCCCGGCGATGCCCGCGTCGATGCCGGGGATGCTGAGCGTCGAGATCCATCGCTGCCCGGCCAGAGCGGCCCGCGCGACGAGCCCGGGGTCGAGGACCTCGGTGAACGGGGTGTGCGCCAGCGCGTCCACGCCGGCCTCGACCGCCCGCCGAGTCGTCCCCGCCCCTTCGACGTGGGCCACCACCGGCAGCCCACGGGCATGCGCCGCCGACACGACCGCATCGAGTGCGGGGTCGTCGATCACGGGGCCGCCGTCGGCGTTGAGGGAGACCTTGATGACGGATGCCCCGGCATCCGCCTGCTCGTCGACGCACGTGCGCGCACCGCCCGCGATGCCGGGTGCCGGGTCCGCGGAGGTCACGGCGCGGACGATGGCGTCCGGCGCCCACGGGCGTCCGAAGGGGTAGCCGCCGGGTGCCGTCAGGAAGGCTCCGGCGTATGCCACGTGCGGCATCCTGGCGGCGGCCCGGCGGGCGAGGAGTGCGGGGTCGCCGCCGAGATCCACGGCGCCCGCGATGCCGCCCCGGACCAGCGCGGCGGCATCGATGAGGTGGAGGTGGACGTGGTGGTCGGTGAGGGGCGGCAGCGCCACGCCGCGCTCGGCGGCGGGCCGCCGGCGACTCGGCAGGGCGCCGGGCCCGAGCAGCGCCTGCAGCGCCTCCACGTCCCGTCCCGGCATGTCAGCGGCCGATCTCGGTGCGCACGGCGTAGAGCTCGGGGAAGAAGGTGAGCTCGAGCGCGCGACGCAGGAACGGGACGCCGCTCGATCCCCCCGTTCCGGTCTTGAGCCCGATGATCCGCTCGACGGTCTTCAGATGGCGGAACCGCCAGAGCTGGAAGTTGTCCTCCAGGTCCACGAGCTCCTCGCACGTCTCGTACGCGGCCCAGTTGGCGCCGGTGTCCGCGTAGATCCCGGCCAGCACGGGCACGAGCTCCGGGGTGAACACCCACGCCCTGGTGACGTCGCGCTCGAGCACCTCGTCGGGGATCGCGTATCCCTGCCGGGCGAGCAGGCGCAGGAACTCGTCGTACAGGCTCGGCGCCTCCAGGGCAGCCTGCACGAGCGCGTGACTGGCCAGGTCCGCGGCGAACACCCGGAGCATCCCGGGATGCTTGTTGCCGAGCGTGAACTCGACGGCGCGGTACTGCGCCGACTGGAACCCGCTCGCGTTCCCGAGGACGCCACGGAACTCGGCGTACTCGGCGGGCGTGAGGGTCGCCAGCACGGACCACTGCTCGGTGAGCGTCTTCTGGATGTGCTTCACGCGCGCGATGCACTTCAGTGCCGGCGCCAGATCGTCCATGCGCATCAGACGGCAGGCTGTACCCAGCTCGTGCAGCACGAGCTTGAGCCAGAGCTCCGTGGTCTGGTGCTGGACGATGAACAGCAGCTCGTCCGGGTGCTCCGGCACGCTCAGCGGGAGCTGCGCCGACAGCAGCGTCTCCAGCTGGAGGTAGCCGCCGTAGCTCAGGCGGTCCGCGAAGTCCGTGACCACCGATTCCTCGATGGTGCGCGTGTTTCGCTCGACGCCGGAGTCCACGGCCTCAGCCTAGTGACGGCCGCGCGCCGCGGCGGGGAGCGGGTCAGATGAGCGCGAGCGCGCGCAGCTTCGCCTCGACATCCGCGTTGGACGGCTCGACGTGGTGCGAGGAGTCCGGGTAGACCACGACGGGGATGTTCGTCCGGCCCGAGATCTCGCGTGCCACGTCGGCGGCGGCGGGGTCGGCGACCAGGTCCACGTAGGTGTACTCGACACCGAGCTCGTCGAGCTGCTTCTTCGTGCGGACGCAGTCGCGGCACCAGTCGGCGCCGAACATCGTGAGGGAGGCGGAAGAGGTCATGACTCCATTCTCCCCGCTCCCGACTGGACAGGCGCCGAACGCGTCAGGGCTTGCCGAGCCCGCGGTAGCTCCACCCGGCGGCGCGCCAGCGGGCCGGGTCGTAGCTGTTGCGGCCGTCGACGACGTTGCGGGATGCCACGAGCGTCCCCACGGCGTCGGGATCGAGGTAGCGGTACTCGTCCCATTCGGTCACGAGGACGACCACGTCGGCGCCCGACACGGTGCCCTCGAACGACTCGCGGTAGTCGAGCTGGGGGTGCAGCCGGCGTGCGTTGCCGATCGCCTGCGGGTCGGTGGCGCGCACGTCGGCGCCGAGCCCCTTGAGGCGCACCGCGACGTCGAGCGCCGGCGAATCGCGCACGTCGTCGGAGTGCGGCTTGAACGCGAGCCCGAGCACCGCGACCGTCTTGCCGAAGGGCGCGTGGTCGAGGAGCTCGAGGACATGGTCCACGACCCGCTGGCGGCGCCGCAGGTTGATCGCGTCGACCTCCTTGAGGAAGGCGACCGACTCGCCGCGGCCGAGCTCGTCGGCGCGCGCCATGAAGCCGCGGATGTCCTTCGGGAGGCATCCGCCGCCGAACCCGACACCCGCGCCGAGGAAGCGGCGCCCGATGCGCGCGTCGAACCCGATCGCGTCGGCGAGCTGGGTGACGTCGGCGCCGGTGACCTCGGCGATCTCGGCCATCGCGTTGATGAAGGAGATCTTGGTCGCGAGGAACGCGTTGGCCGACACCTTGACGAGCTCCGCCGTGGCGTAGTCCGTCACCACGAGCGGGGTGTCGTCGGCGAGGGCGCGCGCGTACACCTCGCGCAGCGCATCTCCCGCGACGACCGCACCCTCCGGCTCGGAAGGGAGGCCGAAGACGATGCGGTCCGGTGTGAGGGAGTCCTTCACGGCGAAGCCCTCGCGCAGGAACTCGGGGTTCCACGCGAGCACCGCGCCCGTCCCGCTCTCCGCGAGCCGTGCCGCGATGGCGCCGGCCGTCCCCACCGGCACGGTCGATTTTCCCACCACGACATCGCCGGGGGAGAGATGAGGCAGGAGCTGACCGACGGCCGCGTCGACGAATCGCAGGTCCGCCGCGTTCGACCCCTTCACCTGGGGTGTGCCCACGGCGATGAAGTGCACCTGCGCTCCGCGCACCTCGGAGATGTCGTCGGTGAACCGCAGCCGTCCCGTGGAGCCCGCGCTCACGAGCAGCTCGGGCAGGCCGGGCTCGAAGAACGGCGCCTCTCCCCTGGTCAGGGCGGCGAGCTTCTCCGGGTCGACGTCGACGCCGATGACGTCATGTCCGAGCTCCGCCATCGCCGCCGCGTGCACGGCCCCCAGGTAGCCGCATCCGATCACCGAGATCCGCATTATCCGATCCTAGGGCTGCGGGGTCGTTCCTTAGAGCCGTATCAGCGTTCCTATGGGGTCACCGATATCCCAGCTCCGGATGCGGCTCGCGTGCGACCATGGGACGGTCGCCATCGTGAGGCGACCCGCACGGAAGCAGGATCTGATGCAGTTGTCCATCGTCGTCCCGACGTACAACGAGTCGCCCAACGTGGCCGAGCTCGTCCGCCGGGTCGGGCTGGCCGTGCAGGGTATCGACGCCGAGATGATCTTCGTGGACGACAGCACCGACGACACCCCGGACGAGGTGCGCCGCGCCGCCGTGACCGCGACGCTCCCGGTGCGCGTCATCCACCGGGAGGATCCCGTGGGCGGACTCGGCGGCGCGGTGATCGAGGGCTTCGCGGCCGCGGAGTCGGACGTGTGCGTGGTCATGGACGGCGACCTCCAGCATCCGCCGGCCGACATCCCGGAGCTCTACCGCCGCTATCGGGCCGGGGATGTGGACCTCGTCGTGGCCTCCCGCTACACCGACGACGGATCCGCCCAGGGACTCGCCGACCGCAGTCGCGTCATGGTGTCGCGCCTGTCGACGGCGCTCACCCGGGCGATGTTCCCGATCCGGCTGAAGGCCGTGTCGGACCCGATGACCGGCTTCTTCCTGATCGACCGGCGGGCCGTCGACCTCGAGGGCGTCAAGCCCCGGGGCTTCAAGATCCTCCTCGAGATCCTGGCCCGGCAGAGCGTCCGGGTGGCGGAGATCCCGTTCCGCTTCGCCGAGCGGCACGCCGGCGAGTCGAAGGCCTCGTTCCGGCAGGGCCTCCACTTCCTCCGGCAGCTCACCGCGCTCCGGTTCGGAAAGATGTCCCTCTTCGCGATCATCGGCGGCCTGGGCGCCCTGGCGAACCTCGCCATCATGTGGGGGCTGACCCACCTCGGGATGAACTACCTCGTCGCCGCGGTGATCGGTGCAGAGGTGACGATCCTCGCCAACTTCGCGCTGCAGGAGCGGTTCGTCTTCCAGGACATGAAGGGCGAGGCGTCCGGGGTCTGGTCGCGATTCGCCAAATCGTTCGCGTTCAACAACGCGGAGGCGGTGATCCGCATCCCGATCATCGCGCTGCTCGTCAACACGTGGCACCTGTCGAGCGTGATCGCCGCCGCCATCACCCTCGCGGTCGCGTTCGTGGTGCGGTTCATGTTCCACTCGCTCGTGGTCTACGCGCCGCGCACCGCCGGCAAGAGGTCCCTCGCCCGCGAGGTCGTCGACGAACTCGACGCGCAGGCGGTCTCGCCCGGCGAACTGTAGCCGCTCGCGTCAGCCGATCAGGGAGAGGGTCTCGCCGTCCTGACGGTAGCGTTCGCCGCTCTGCGGGCACACCCACTCGTCGCCGTCCTGGACGAGGGGGCGCCCGACCCGCCCGACCCACCCGATCCGGCGCGCGGGCACACCCACCACGAGGGCGTGCGCCGGGACGTCCTTCGTCACGACGGCACCGGCCGCCACCAGCGCCCATGCGCCGATCGTGACCGGGGCGATGCACACGGCACGTGCGCCGATGGATGCGCCGTCCTCGATCGTGACGCCCACCGCGTGCCAGTCGTCCGCCGACTTCAGCGAACCGTCGGGGTTGGCGGCGCGCGGGAACTCGTCGTTCGTGAGCACGGCGGCCGGACCGATGAAGACGCCGTTCCCGAGGCGCGCCGGCTCGTACACCAGCGCATAGTTCTGGAGCTTGCAGTTGTCGCCGAGCACGACGTCGGGCCCGATGTACGCGCCGCGACCGATGTTGCAGTCCGCGCCGATCCGTGCACCCTCGCGCACCTGCGCCAGGTGCCAGACGCGCGACCGCTCGCCGATGTCGGCGCGATCGTCGACGTCGGCGGTGGCCTGGATGACGGCCGACTCGGCAGCACTCACGACGGGACCTCCGGGACTCGTGGTCGAGGGACCATCCCAGCTTAGGTTTCCTCGGCGTCAGCGAGGGGAGCGGCGCACGTCTCCAGGCGCCTGACCCCGTCCGGCGGCGTGGGGGCGCCGCAACGGGACGGGGTCAGGCGTTGAGCGCCTCGCCACTTCGGGGGCCGGCGAGGGCGTCGAGAGCGGCGCGCAGCTTCGTGCTCGAAGTGTGCGCCGTGTACGGGAAGTAGACGACTTCGACGCCGACGGATGCGAATTCGCGCTCCAGTCGTCGGCCCTTGTCGGTGCCGCGCCAGTCGTCTCCCTTGAAGAAGTGGGTGAAGCCGACCTCTCGCCACGTGTCGATCTTGTCCGGCACGGTCTCCACGTGCACGTCGTCGACGAACGAGATGTGCCGCACGATCGCGGCGCGCTCGGCGGTGGGGATGACGGGCTCGACGCCCTTGACCTGGCGCAGCATCTCGTCGCTCACGACGCCTGCGATCAAGATGTCGCAGTTCGCCTTGGCGTGCTTGAGCAGGTTCAGGTGCCCGACGTGGAACAGGTCGAAGGCGCCCGCGGCATAACCGATACGCGTCATGGATCCCCCAGAAATCCGTGCGAGCACTCCCCAGCGCTCGTTCCCCAGTGTGCGGGCCGACCGGCATCCCACTGCCGACAAAGACCCGCCCCCACTCTACCCCCGCAAGGGGCCTCCGGCGCAATAAGCTGTCGATGAGAAGGGCCGTCGGCTAATGAGATTGTTCTCAGATAGCCGGATCCGGAGGCATCCCCCGGATATCTTGACAGCACCCGATGTTCACTGCGCTGAGCGCCCCGACCCCCGTGTCGATGTGCTATATACGCGCCCTCCTGGAATGCTGAGAAACGTGCCCACGCGAACACAACTACGCCGAAGCGCCACCCGACGCCGCCGAACCCGACTCGGCATCGCCTTCGCCGCCGTCCTCGCCGTGCTCGTCACGACCGGCGTCGCCTCGTCCGCGATCGCCGGCGAGACGCAGGTCTCGGTGCGTCCTGGCACCACCTCCTTCGTCGCCCTCGGTGGTAACGGGACCGACGGAACGGCCACCCTCACCTACTCCCTCAACTCCCTGCCGACCCGGGGCTCGGGCGTCTACACGGGCGTGCAGCTCCGCTCGAGTTCCGCCGGCGCGTACGTGGTCCAGTCCCGCATCTATCCGACGGGCATGCTCCAGATCACGATCAAGCGCGTCACGCAGACCGGCAAGACCAGCGCGATCGTCCCGCTGACCCCGACGGCAAGCGTTCGCACGAAGGTCAAGGCCAAGGAGAAGATCGCGCTGACGCTGAAGGTGTCGGGCGACCAGTCGGTCGCCCTCAGCGGCTCGGTGACGTTCGGCGGCGCGACCACCACGGTCCGCACCGTCGATGCGACGGCCAAGCGCCTGCGCGGCGCGGGCACGGCTGTGTCGAGCTTCTACACCGCGCGTACCTCGCCGTCGATCACGGGCACCATCGTCAGCCGCAATGTGTCGCTGACCACGCCGCCGACGTCGAAGCCCAGCTCGAGCCCGTCCGCCACGCCCAAGCCGTCGACCCCGCCGGTGACCGCCCCCAAGCCGACGCCGACGCCCACGCCGACCGCGACGCCGAAGCCCACGCCGAAGCCCACGCCGACGCCGTCGCCGAGCCCCTCGACGCGGCCCACGACCCCGCCGGTCGTTCCGCCGGCATCGGGGTCCGACAACGGCAGCGGATTCCCCAACGCGTCGACGACCGGGGTCCCGGCGGGAGTGAAGCTCACGCGCTACGACGGCGACATCGTGATCACCAAGCCCAACACGGTGATCGACGGCCTCGAGGTGCACGGCACCATCACCGTCAACGCGCCCGGTGCCGTCATCAAGAACTCCAAGATCGTGGGCGGATCGACGCCCGCGAGCACGGGACTCGTCAACAACATCGTCTCCGGCGCTCCGTTCACGATCCAGGACTCGGAACTCGTGGCGGCGACGCCGTCCACGCTCTGGAACGGCGTGTTCGGGAGCAACTTCACCGCCCTGCGCGTCAACGTGCACGGCGTGGTGGATCCCATGCGGGTACTGGGCGGCAACGTCGTGATCCGCGACTCGTGGCTGCACGACACGACGTACTCCAAGACGGACCCGCTCCGGGACGGGACGCCGACCCACGACGACACGATCCAGATCCAGGCGGGCAGCGGCATCCTCATCGAGGGCAACCGTCTGGAGGACGCGCACAACGCCGGGGTGATGATCTCGCAGGACGCCTCGCGCGCCACGCTGTCGAACATCGTCATCCGCGACAACTATCTGCAGGGCGGGGCGTGCACCATCAACGTCGCCCCCACCCCGAAGACCATCCGGCCGCAGGTGACGTCGAACGTCTTCGGTCCGCAGCGGATCTATGCGACGTGCGCGATCACCGCGCCGAACGCAAACGCACCGGCGCTCTCGGGCAATGTCTGGGGTGCGACGGGGCTGGCGCTCACGTCGTTCATCGTCGTCCCGTAGCGGGCCACGACCCGTGCGGTGCCGGGGGCTTCGGCCCTCGGCACCGTGTCACGTCCCGGGGGTGTGGCGCCGGCTGTACTCGTCGTGCGCGTATCCGACAGCGCCGGTGACCATCCCGCCGCCGCGGTAGAGGGTGCGCAGGCCGCGCGCGCGATGCGACAGCGAGCCGGTCACCGCGCCCCACACCCAGCGCAGTCCCCCCGCGACCACGCGCACGCCTCCGCGCGCCACGGTCCGGATCCGAGCCACGAGACGGCGGCCGGAAGAGCCCGCCGTGGCGATGTCGACGCGCGCCGCGGTGTTGCCGAACCGGAAGGTGCGCATGAGCACCCATTCGCGCGTGAAGCGCGCCGGGTCCTCCTGCTCGATGACGACGGCGTCCTGCGCCCAGCGGAGCTTGCCGCCGCGTTGCGTGAACTGGCGCGTGAACATGCTGTCGCTGCCGCCGGTCAGCCCGAAGCGCTCGTCGAAGGAGAGCCCGAGCTCCCGTACGCGGGCGAGGTCCAGGAGCAGGTTGTTGGTCGCCGCCTCCCGCATGAGCTGGCCGTCACGCCGGACCGGGCGGATGAACGCGCCGCTCGCCCGCACCCACGGCTCCGCGTCCGGGGGGAAGCTCGTCACGACCCGCCCCGCGACCGCGTCGCAGGAGGTGGTGGTGTACATCCGGGCGATCGCCTCGAGCCACCCGGGCTCGGGCACCTCGTCATCGTCGATGAACAGGACGGCGTCGGCATCCGCGGATTCGGCGATCGAGCGGTTGCGGACGGCCGCGATGCCGGGCGTCGGCTCGACGGCGTAGCGCACGTCGAACGACGCGGCGATGGAACGCCCGCCCTCGTTCGGATCGTTGTCCACGACGAGGACCGTCGCGCGGGCTCCGGGCACTACGTCTGACAGGTCGCGCGCCTGGGGCAGGACGGCCTCCAGCGCGGCGGCGAGCGGGACGGGACGTTTGAACGTGGGGATCGCGATGACGATGTCAACCATGGGCGGGCTCCTCGGCGGTCGATGTGGCGGGCGCACCCCGGCGGATGTCGCGCGCGCGGCGGTAGGCGGCGGCGTAGCGGGCGGCGGCGTCGGCCCAGCCGCGTGCGGACAGGTCGGGGCCGCTCCCGGCACCCGGAGTGGCCTCGACTCCGGCGATGAGGTCGTCGGCGGAGAGGTCACCGGCGAACATGCGCACCCATCCCTCGCCCACCTCCCGCGCGAGGGCGCGGTTCGTCTCGTTGTCGGGAACCAGCACGGGCCGGTCGAGGGAGAGCGCCGCGAGCGCCGCTCCCGAGTTGTGCATCTGCCGATAGGGCAGCACGACGAGGGAGCTCTCGGTCACGATCTGCGCGAACTCGGCTTCGTCGACGTACCGGAGCGTCGTCTCGAGCCCCGGGAGCGCGGCTTCCGCGGCACGGATGTCGGCGGCGATGTCGTCATCGGCGGGGCGTCCTGCGACGCGGAGCGTCAGATCGGGACGGCGCTCCACGGCGGCGGCATACGCGGACATCAGCGTGTCGAGCCCCTTGTAGGGCTTGATGAGCCCCACATATCCGAGGCGTCCCGGCACGGCGGCACTCCGGGGCATCGGTGCGAACCAGTCGCGATAGTGGCCGTGCGGGATCAGGACCGAGGGGACTCGAGGGTCCTCGGGGGTGGTGGCGCTGATCCGGATGAGCAGGTCCGCGCGCCGCTCGAGCGCGCGCGAGAGCCGCCCGTCGAGTCCCGGCTCGGGAGCGCGGCCCAGGTTGTGGACGGTGCGCACCACCGCGATGCGGCCGAGCCGCAGCCGGAGGAGGAGGACGACGAATGCCGCGCGCTTGGCCGCACGGCGTGACCGCGAACGACCGGCGAGCAGCGTGTCGGCCCAGTGCACGTGGAAGACGTCGAAAGATCCGGTCAGCGCCGTCCGCCAGGAGAACGGGAGGTGCTCGACCTCCGGCGACACGACGAGCGCATCGCGCAGCATCACGATGTACGGATTGGTCGTCGGACGCGGCTCCCCGAAGCTCTGCATGACGCGCAGGATCGACACGATTTCCCCCTTCGTGCGGATCGCACCGGTGGCCGCGGAAGCGGCACGTCGGCGGCGATGTCGTCCCAGACTACCCAGCCGGCGGACCGGCGCGTGTCGATGGGCCTCCTCGGTGCACGGCATACTTGCTAGTGCAATCGGTCGCAGGACGCTCGGGGGAGGCGTACATGGAGACGATGGGGGAGACCTTCGCACGCTTGCGAGGGGCGCAGAAGGGCCGCGCCAAGGGTGCGCCCGCATACTCGGTCTACGTCAACCGACCCGTGGGCCGGCTGCTCGCCGTCGTCGCGTATCGCCTCGGGCTGACGCCGAACCAGGTCAGCCTCGTGAGCGCGCTGTTCACGTTCTCCGGTATCGCCGTCATCGCAGCCGTCCCGCCGGCACCGTGGTCGGGCGTCCTCGTCTGGCTCCTGCTGGCCCTCGGGTACGCGTGGGACTCCGCGGACGGACAGGTCGCACGACTGAGGGGCGGCGGATCGCTCGCCGGCGAATGGCTCGATCACTTCGTCGATGCGCTCAAGATCTCCTCGCTGCACATCGCTGTGTTCGTAGGGCTCACCCACGTCGAGGGGCTCGCCACCGCCTGGCTGGCCGTTCCCCTGGTCTTCGCGGTCGTGGCCAACACCACCTTCTTCGGGATGATCCTCAACGACCTCCTCAAGGGCAAGCGCGGGGTCGCGTCGGCGCACAGCGAGGGCGGTGGGGGCAATCTCCGGTCCATCCTGCTGCTGCCGACGGACTTCGGCATCCTGGTCCTCTCCTTCGTGGTGTGGGGGTGGCCCTCGGTGTTCGTCGTGGTGTACGGACTGCTCCTGGTCGCGTGCGCGGCGTTCCTGCTGCTCGCGGCCGTGAAATGGTTCCGGGACATGAGACGGATCGACGCCGGGTCGGCGACGTGACCGGCGCGGTCGCCGCCGTCCTCGTGGTCAACTACGGCTCGCACGAGCTGGTGGCCGAGAACCTCGCGCGGACCGCGCTCCCCGACGGCGCCCTCGTGGTCGTCGTGGACAACCTCACGACCTCGGCCGAGCGCGAGGCGATGCGGTCGCTGGCCGCGGATCGTCGCTGGCACCTCGTGGAGCCGGAGTCGAACCTGGGGTTCGGTGCGGGGATGAACGCGGCCGCCGCCGCGGCGTCGCGCCAGGGGGCCGAGGTGTTCGTCCTGCTCAACCCGGACGCGCACGTGGAGGGCGACGGCATCGCGCACCTGGCCGCAGCTGTGGAGGAGGATCACGACCTGATGGTCGCCCCGCTCGTCCTGCGTCCGGACGGCGGGCACTTCTCCTCCGAGATGGAGCTCGACCTGGACCGCGGGTCCGTCCGCCGGGTGCGGGACGGCGCGCGATACGCGCGGTCGGCCACGTGGCTGAGCGGTGCGTGCCTGGCCGTCCACTGCAGCCTGTGGGAGCGGGTCGGCGGATTCGACGACGACTACTTCCTCTACTGGGAGGACATCGACCTCTCGGTGCGCGTGGCCGCCGCGGGCGGGCGGCTCCGGGTCGACCCGGAGGTCGTGGCCGTCCACAGCGCCGGCGGGACGCAGTCGCCGAGCGACGGCGACCGGGCCAAGTCGTCGGTGTACTACTACTACAACGTCCGCAATCGTCTGGTCTTCGCCGCCCAGCACCTGGACGCGGCGACGCAGCGGCGCTGGCGTCGGCGGAGCCTTCCCGCCGCGTGGAGCATCCTCCTGCGCGGGGGGCGCCGCCAGTTCCTGCATCCGTCCCGCACGTTCCTGCCCGCCGCCCGCGGCACGCTGTCCGGGCTGGCGTACATGCGCGCGGCCCGGCGCGCGAGGAGCCGTCCGTGATCGCGCGGGGGCGTCAGGTGATCGCGTTCATCGGCGCGTACCACGGGCTGGGCAATCGGCTGCGGGTGGCACTCGGTTCGCAGTCGCTGGCCGAGTGGGCCGACCGCGGGTTCGCCTACACCTGGCCGACCGGTCGGCGCTTCGGCGCGCGCTTCGACGAGCTGTGGCAGGTCGGGCAGCCCGCCCTCCCGGTAGCCGTCTCGCGTCTGCTGTCGCTGCGGCATCCCTATCGCTCCGCCGACCTGGACTGGCTCGAGGATGCCGCGGACGACCGCGTCTGGCAGATCCGCACACCGCACGCACTGCATCTGCCGCCCGACGCCGTGCCGTGGGGGGAGCGCCTGCGCCGTCTCGCCCCGGTCGACGGCATCGCCGAGCGCATCCTCGCCTTCCACACCCGCCACCTCGCCGGCGAGCCGTACGTGGGTGTGATGGTGCGCGCCCACGCCGTCTCGAACGCCCAGACCCTGGAGCATTCGCCGCTCGAGTGGTACATCGAGAGGATGCGGCGCCTGCAGGACGAGCGCCCCGGTGTCCGCTTCTTCGTCTCCGCCGACACCCCCGCGGCCCAGGCCGCAGTGCTGTCCGCGATCTCGACGGCGGTGGCGCTCGACGACAAGGGTGGATACAACACCGCGGCCGCGCTGCGATCGTCCGTCGTCGACCTCTACCTGCTCGCATCCGCCGGGCACTTGATCGGGCCCTATTACTCGAGCTTCCCCGAGGTCGCGCAGCAGCTCGCGGGGCCGTGGCTGCGGCTGGAGACATCCGGCTCGTCGCCCGATCAGCTCCTCCGCGAGGGGGATGCGCTGACCGCGCCCACGGACGCGCTGCGCCCGGGCGACCGATCGGCTCCTACCGCCTGAGCCCGTCCTGCGCAAATCCTGAGGGAAGGAATCGCGCACCGGGTGCTACTATCACACAACGGATGTCTCGCGTCCCGCCGTGGGGAGTGGGTCACGAACGCGTTACATCCATTGGGGATCGTCGCTGCCACGTGCAGTGACGCACATCATCTGGGGAGATGGCCGTGAGGCAACGCACGGCGGCAATCGGCATTCGGGGCCGAACCGCGATAACGCTGGCAGGCGGGGTGATCTGTGCCCTCGCGCTCGCGGGGTGCTCGGTCGCGCCCGGTACGCAGAACACCGATCCGCAGCCGGCGAAGACCGTCGCGGCCCCCGGTGGCGGCACCATCCATGAGACCGTCGCTCCCGTCGATCCGTCGACGGAGCCGACCGTGTCGACCGCGCTGGACAAGACCGCCAAGCTCAAGGGCGGCGTCGACATCAGCATCGCCAAGGTCTCGACGCTCAACGTGAAGTCGGAGACGCCCGGCGAGATCGCCGGTCCGGCCGTCGCCGTCACCCTCGACGTCGCGAACGCGAGCGGCAAGCCGATCGACCTGAGCACCGCCATGGTCACGCTGACCGGCGCGAAGGGCTCGTACGGCCAGCCGACCACGTCCGACCCGTACAAGCCGTTCGCCGGCTCGATCTCGTCCGGCGCATCCGCGACCGGCACCTTCGTCTTCCGGCTGCCCGCGCAAGAGCGGCAGTCGCTGTCCATCACCGTCCAGTACGTGGCCGGGGCGCCTGTCGCGCTCTTCGCCGGGAACGTCAAGTAGGAGCCCATCGTGAACACAGGACCCTTCCGCCGCACAGTCGCGGCGATCGCCACGGCTGCGGTGTTCGCCGCCGGCCTCGTCGTCGCCGTGGGTGCCGCACCGGCCGCCTCCGCAGCCAGCGGTCCCGCACCGATCGAGCAGCGCAACGCGCAGACCGTCACGGCCGACCCGCTGCCCACCGTCCAGATCGACTCGGGCATCGTGTGGGCGCAGGTCGTCAACGGCGACACCGTCTACGCGGGCGGCAGCTTCTCCAACGCGCGCCCCGCCGGTGCCGCCGCGGGCACGAACCTCATGCCGCGCAGCAACATCCTCGCCTACAACATCAACACGGGCGTCGCCACCTCGTTCGCCCCGGTCATCAACGGCACGGTGAAGGCGCTGGCGGTCTCGCCCGACGGCACCCGGCTGTACGTCGGCGGCTCGTTCAACCAGGTCGACGGGCAGACGCGGTGGAACTTCGCCGCGTTCGACACCGCGACCGGAACGCTGATCTCGAGCTTCAAGCCGGCCATCGGCGGCTCGTACGTCAACGCGATCGTCGCGACGAACTCCACGGTCTACGTGGGCGGCCTCATCGGCGCAGCGGCGGGTGTCGCACGGAAGAACCTCGCCGCGGTGACCAGCTCGGGCGCCCTCCTGGCCTGGGCGCCCACGACGGACCTGCAGGTCGACTCGATGGTCATGAACCACAGCGGCGACAAGGTCATCATCGCCGGTCGCTTCGAGAACGTGAACGGCACCACGTCACGCGGCCTCGGCGCGCTCGACCCCACGACCGGAGCTCTCCTCCCGTTCGCGGTCACCAACACGGTGAAGAACGGCCTCGCCACCGGCAGCCTCGCCGGCAAGGCCGGTATCTGGAGCATCACGACCGACGCGAACGACGTCGTCTACGGCACCGCCTGGGTGTTCTCCAACGTCACCGTCGGCAACCTCGAGGGCATGTTCGCGGCCGACGGCGAGACAGGCAACATCGTCTGGATCGCCGACTGCCACGGTGACCACTACGGCATCTACTCGGACGGCACGAACGTCTACAGCACGGGCCACGAGCACGACTGCTCTACCGCGGGCGGCTACCCGCAGGCGAACCCGGCGCCGGGCAACATGCGCAACGCGACCGCGTACACCGCGGCGGCCAAGGGCACGCTCCTGCGCTCCCCCTCGACCGGCAGCATCTACTCCGACTGGAGCGGCTACCCCGCCCCGGCCGCGATCAACTGGTACCCCGACTGGACCACCGGCACGGCGAGCGGCTCCGGCCAGGCCGGCTGGACGGCGACGGGCAACGGCAAGTACCTCCTGATCGGCGGCGAGTTCCCCTACGTCAACGGGCAGCGCAGCCAGGGCATCGCCCGGTTCACGCAGAACCCTCCCGGCGGCGCGAAGCAGGGCCCGATGCTGTCCGGCACCGACTGGACGCCGACCGGCAACTCGGTGAGCGCAGGCACCGCCCGCGTGCAGTTCCCGGCCAACTGGGACCGCGATGACCTCGTGCTCAACTACGAGCTGTGGGAGCAGGGCGGCAGCGCCCCGCTGGCGACGTCGACGGCCAAGTCGTCCTTCTGGAACATGCCGACGCAGACACTGTCGGCCAACGGCTTCGCCGCCGGCTCGACCCACACGTTCTACGTGGTGGCGAAGGACGGCGACGGCAACTCCGCCAAGAGCGCTCCGGTCACGATCACCATCAGCACCGCGGCCCCGTCTGCGTATGCGAGCGCGGTCCTGTCGGACGGCGCCTCCCTGTACTGGCGTCTCGGCGGCACGAACGCCGCCGGCGGCACCGACTGGGCAGGTACCAACAACGCCATCTGGCAGAGCGGCGTAGGCACGTCGACCGACACCGCGCTCTCGGGTGAGACCAACGGCTCGACGACGTTCAACGGCACCTCGAGCGGCTACGGCACGTCGACGAGCACGGTCTCGCCGGGCTACAACTTCGCGGTGGAGACGTGGTTCAAGACCAGCACCACGCAGGGTGGCAAGCTCATCGGGTTCGGCAGCAGCGCGACCGGGAACTCCGGCAGCTACGACCGCCACCTCTACATGAGCAACAACGGCAAGCTCACCTTCGGGGTCTACCCGGGTGGCGTCAAGACGGTCCAGAGCTCCGCCTCGTACAACGACAACAAGTGGCACTACGCGGTGGGTCAGCTGAGCCCCGCGGGTCTCCAGCTCTATGTCGACGGCCAGCTCGTCGGGTCCGACCCGAACACCACGTCCGCGCAGGACTACACGGGCTACTGGCGCATCGGCGGCGACAACCTCGGCGGGTGGCCGAACGGTCCGAGTTCGTCGTACTTCAACGGCAAGATGGACGAGTTCGCCGCCTACCCGTCGGCACTCACCGCGCAGCAGATCGCCACGCACTACGCGATCGGCGTCGGGACGGGCACGCCCACGGCGGCGTTCACCCCGAGCGGCAGCAACCTGAACTGGTCCTTCGACGCCTCGGCGTCGACGGCGCCCTCGGGTCGGACGATCTCGTCCTACGCGTGGGACTTCGGTGACGGCCAGACGGGCACCGGCGCAACTCCGTCGCACACCTACGCGGCGGGCGGCTCCTACACGGTCTCGCTCACCGTGACCGACAGCGCGGGCCTCACCGCGACGACGACCAACACGATCGTCGCGACCGCTCCGCACCTGCCGCCCACCGCAGTGATCGGATCGAACACGCAGGGTCTCACGGCGTCGTTCGACGGCACGAGCTCGTCGGCCACGGCGGGGTCCACGATCTCGTCCTACGCGTGGGACTTCGGCGACGGCCAGACCGGCACGGGCGCCGCTCCCTCGCACACGTACGGCGCGGCGGGAACCTACACCGTGAAGCTCACCGTGACTGACAGCCTCGGGTCGTCGAGCGCGCCGGCGACCGCGCAGGTCACCGTGACCCACGCGAACCCGCAGGCCGCGTTCACGCCGAACACCGCAGGCCTCACGGCCACGGTCGATGCATCCGCGTCGACGGCCGCGGACGGCGCGACCCTGTCGTACTCGTGGAACTGGGGCGACGGCTCGGCCGCCAGCACCGGTGTCACGGCCGGCCACGTCTACGCGGCGGGCGGCACCTACACGGTGACCCTCACGGCGACCGACAGCCTGGGCGGCACGGCCACCACGTCGCAGGACGTGACCGTCGCGGCGCAGACGTTCGCGGCGCGTGACGACTTCGAGCGTTCCGTCGCCTCCGGGTGGGGCACCGCTCCGGTCGGCGGCGCGTGGACGACGACCGCGGGTACGTCGGTCTCGGGCGGCAAGGGCCTGTTCAGCCTGAGCCCGGGTCAGACCAGGATCTCCACCCTGGCCGCGACGTCGGTCCAGGACGTGGACGCAACCGTCGACTACTCGTCCAACACGCTCGCCAACGGCGGCGGACAGCACTTCAACCTCGTCGTGCACGGGTCCAGCGCGGGGGAGTACCGCACGAAGGTCCGCATCCTGTCCACCGGCGTGGTCGCGGTCAGCATCGCGAAGGTGGTCGGCACGACCGAGACACTCATCAGCAACAAGAACCTGCCGGGCTTCACGTACACGCCGGGCACCGTCCTGCACGTGCACATGACCACCGCCACGGTCAGCGGTACGACGACGCTCAAGGCGAACGTCTGGCCGGACGGTACGACCGAGCCGTCCGGATGGTTCCTCACCTCGACCGACTCGACGGCCGAGCTGCAGGGCGCCGGCCAGGTGGCCGTCCGCACCTACCTCGCGGGAAGCGTCACGAACGGGCCGGTCACGGTCTCGGTGGACGATCTCGCGGTCGTGGACACGAACGCCGCGCCCCCGGCCCCGCACACGGCGCCGGTCGCGGTGATCGGATCGCAGGCGCAGGGTCTGACCGTCGCGTTCGACGGCACAGGTTCTCAGGTGTCCGGAGGCGCATCGATCACGTCCTATGCGTGGTCTTTCGGCGACGGCCAGACCTCGACCGCAGCCAAGCCCTCGCACGCCTACGCTCAGGCGGGGACGTACACGGCGACGCTGACGGTGACCGATGACTTCGGTTCGACCAGCGCTGTCGCGAGCAAGACGATCACCGTCTCGCACGCCGCCCCGACGGCGGCGTTCACCACCTCGGCGAGCGGGGTGAACGTCTCGGTGGACGCGTCCGGCTCGACCACGTCGGACGGCGCGACCGCGTCGTACGCCTGGAACTGGGGCGACGGCTCGGCCGCCGGCTCGGGAGCGACGACGTCGCACACCTACGCGGCATCGGGCACCTACACCGTGACGCTCACGGTGACGGACAGCCTCGGGGCCACGGCGACGGTGTCGCACGACGTGACCGTCTCGACCGACGTGTTCATCGCGCAGGACGACTTCGGTCGCACCGTCGCCTCGGGCTGGGGCAACGCGGTCACGGGCGGCGCCTGGGGCACGACGGCCGGGTTCTCGGTCGCCAACGGCGTCGGCAACATCTCGCTGGCCGCGGGACAGACGCGCACCAACGCGCTGACGTCGGTCTCGGCTCAGGACGTGGATGCTCGACTCACGTTCAGCGCCGACAAGGTGGCTGACGGCGGCGGGCTCCAGTTCAACTACTTCGTGCACAAGACGGCGGCGGGCGACTACCGGCTGAAGCTGCGCTTCGCCTCGACGGGTGCGGTGACCGTGTCGATCGCCAAGATGGTGGGTACCACCGAGACGCAGCTCTCCGCCCGCGCCATCGGCAGCTACACCTTCACGCCGGGCGCCAAGCTGCAGATGCGTCTGCAGACGGTCACCGTGAACGGCACGACGACGCTCCAGGCCAAGGTCTGGGACGCCAGCACGACGGAGCCGACCGCGTGGTTCGTCACGGCGACGGACACGCAGGCAGAGCTGCAGACCGCCGGACAGGTGGGCCTGATCGCCTACCTGTCGGGTTCGACCACCGTGGCTCCGATCACGGTGAGCGTGGACGACCTGCAGGTCCGCTGACCGACACCGACGCATCGAACGGCTGAGGCCGCCGGACTCCACGTCCGGCGGCCTCAGCCGTTTCTCGCTCCCCGAGGTCCCGGCCCGGACCCGCCGCGGCACGCGCCCCGGCCCGGATCCGCGACTCCGCGTCCCGGCTCTCCCCGCGACGCCCCGCGAGAAATGCCGTCGCGCGCGAGACGGTCCGGTGTTTCGCGCGCGGTGGTGTTTCTCGGCGAAGGATGCCGCGCCCCGCGCCCCGCGCCACGGCTCGGCCCGCCCCTCACGTCGGACCCGAACCCGCGGCGCCCGCCGAGCCGGACGAACCAGGTCCGCCGTCGCGCCGATCAGGCGGTGCGGGGCTGACGCTTCAGCATGAGCCGCACGAACGTCCAGAGGTTCTGGAGGTCACGGCGATACACCGGGAGGATCAGGAACGCGACCGCGGTCAGCAGCCCGGCCGGCAGTCCGACGAGGAGCATGGGCCACGATCCCCACGACGACACGGTCGACGCGACGGCCCACGCGACGACGCCCACGCTGGCCGTGAGGGCGAGGATGCGCCCGGCGCCGGCATACAGGCGTGCGGTCGGCATCGGTGTCACCCGGGACAGCCAGAAGAGCGACAGCGGCCACGAGATCGCGGGGGCGACGGTGAAGCCGATCGCGACGCCGATGAGGCCGAAGAAGGATCCCGTGACGATGCACGCGGCCTTGATGAGCGTCGTCACGATCGTGTACAGGAAGAGCTGCCGTCCGAGGCCCCGCGAGAGGTAGACCCAGTACCCGACGAACGCGATCGTGCTGAGGAGGCCCGCGACGGCGAACAGGCCGAGGATCGGGGCCGCCTCGAGCCAGCGCGGTCCGAGCATGATCCGCACGATCGGATCCGAGAGCCCGGTGACGAGCACGAGCGGGATGCCGAGGCCATAGCCCAGCATGAGCTGCGCGGCGGTGACGTAGTTGTCGAACCGTGCCGGCTCCTGCTGCACACGCGACAGCACCGGCAGCGCGACGTTCTTCATCGGGCTGCGCACCTGCGTGAGCGGGGTCATCAGCAGCTGGTAGGCGCGGTTGTAGAGACCGAGTGGCGTGGTGCCGAACTTGAGGCCGACCAGCACCGTGTCGATCTGCGAGCCGGCGTAGACGAGCAGGTTGGTCGCGACGATGTTCCACCCGAAGCCGAGAAGTGCCCGCACCGAGTGGGCGCGCGAGTACCACCGCGGGAGCCAGCGCCCCGCGAGGACCGACCCGACGACCACGACGACGCCGCTGGTGAGCTGCTGGATGACGAGGGCCCAGTACTCCGCCCCGAGAAGCGCCGCGACGACGGCTGCGGTCAACGCGATGGCCGCGGCGGACACGTCGATGGCCGCCATCGCGCGAAAGCGGAGGTCGCGCGCGAGGTTGGCGCGGTGCTGCGTCGCGAGGCCGTTGAGCAGGAAGAGCAGGCAGAGCCAATGCACCATGCCGACGATCTCGGGTTGTCGGGTGACCGCCTCGATAGGCACGGCCAGGAAGTACATGACGGCCGTGAGCAGCAGACCGATCCCGGCGTTGATCCAGAACAGGTTGTCGCGCTGCCCCGTGCTCAGGGTGGGGGCCTGGATCGACGCCGAGGTGAGGCCGAAGTCGCGGAAGATCTCGCCGATCCCGACGACCACGAGGACGATCGCGATCAGACCGTAGTCGTGCGGGGTGAGCAGGCGAGCGAGCACGATCACCGAGAGGAACTGGAGGATGATCTTCGCGCCCTGCGCACCGAGCGTGAAGAACGCTCCCCGGGCGGCCGAATGGGCCAGATTCGAGCTCATCGCGCCCCGCCTTCTCTTGCCGGCTTCACACGGCGATAGGTGCCGCGGAGCACGCGGACGAACGTGCGGGGATCGGATGCCGCGAGCCGCAGCAGCGGGAAGCCCCGGTACATCGGCGGACGGCGTCCGGCCAGGCGCGATCCCAGCATCCGCGCGAGGAGATGACGTCGCCGGTTGGTCTGCAGCGGCTGGGCCGTCGCGAGCCGCGCCATGTCCAGCGGCCGCAGACCGATGACACCTGCCTCCGCCGCGGCGAGCACGACGTCGCGGCCACGGGCCGTTCGGGCGATGAACGCGCTCACGCCGTCGCCCTCCGCGAACACCGGGTACCCGCGCTCATCGGTCGCCCACGAGTCCGCGGAGACGATGTCTGCGGACCCGCCGACCCCGTCGGGGCACACCTTGCAGCGCCACTGCGTCGTCGGTCCGAGGACCGAGCCCCACGACTCCTCGTAGTCGGCGTCGACCGTCCGCTCACCGCTGCGGGCGGTGAACCGGCCGGGCCACCCTCGTCCTCGGTACCACAGCGACGATACCGGCGCCTCCGCCGGGACGCCGAGGCCCGCGAGCAGCGTGTCCGTCGCGTGCTGGCTCGGTGTGCCCGCGCAGAAGAACGAGAGCAGCAGCGGCGCGTCCTCCGGAGTGAGCTGCGGGCTCGCCGCACGCAGAGCCGAGATCTCGCATGGCTTCGCGACCACCGCTGATCCGGGCTCGAGCACGCGCGGGTTCGAGAGAGTGGCGACCGGCGCATAGCGCGACCCGGCTGCGGCCAGCGCCTCGGCGCGCGTCGTGATCGTGACGGGCACGGTCCGGCGCGGATTCTCGGCGGATGCCGCGGCTCCCGTGATGCGCGCCGCGCGACCGCTCTCGAGGAGCCATGCATGCACGGCGGTCAGCGCACCGCCGCTGCTGCCCGCGTGGCGCAGCTCGGGGTCGGTCGCCCATGCCTCCCATGCGTCCACGTAGTCGCCCAGCAGCCGGTCACGCGTGGCGTCCGGGGCCGTATGGTCGTCGACGCGGATGCCCGGGCACGCGGACCTCATGATCCGCTCGCCGCTGTCGATCTCCTGCGGCGCGGAAGTCGCGACCGGCCTCGCATAGCCCTCGGCGTCAAGCTCCATGGCGAGCCCGCGGTCCAGGAGCGTGCAGAGGCCGCACCCGGCGCACGCGTCCCGGGCGAGCACATCGCCCACGAGCGCGCGGACGGCCGTCATCGGATCGCCTCCAGACGCGGCGGGATCGTGGCGAGCAGTCGCTGGCCGGCGGCCTGCGTCTGGGTGGCGCGGTCGGCCAGATCGGGTTCGGCGGCTGCCGCGAGCACCGCGGCCGATACCTCCGCCTCCTCCGCCAGCGACACCACATGCGGCCAGTCCAGAGCGCTGAGCAGCGGCCGGAACTTGCGCGAGTAGGCCATCGCGATCGCCGGCGTCCCGGTCGACAGCGCGTTCAGGCACGCATGCATGCGGGCGCCGATGACGAGATTGGCGCCGGCGATCGCGGTGCGCGCGTCGTCGAGGTCGGCCGGCACGTGCAGACCGATCCGCCCGTCATACTCGGCCTGCAGCTCGTGCGAGACCGGCACATCGTTGTCGGGGTCGCGCGAGTCGAGCACGTGCGGCAGGAGGGTGACCTCGCGGCCCTCTGCGAGGAGACCGTCGACGATGGCGCGCACGCTCGACCGGTAGCCCTCGTGGTCGACGTGGTCGCTGGCGCGCCACAGGAGACCCGAGACGTTCAGCAGCACATCGCGCTGCGGACCGGGTGCGGGCTGCGCGATGCCGAAGACCAGATCGGTCGCCGTGGCGTCGACGGGGCGTCCGAGACCTGAGGCGGCGTCGGCGCTGATCGGATCACGGCCGAAGACGAGCTTCGACCGCCGCAGATTGCGCCGCCCCAGCCACCTGCCGCGCCTCGTGCCGAACGGCCCGATCGTCTGCGGCGCCATCACGGCCGGGACCCCGGCCTGCACCGCGAACTCGTGGACGAGGGACATCTTCGCGTGGCGGTCGATGCCGTAGATGTCGGCGAAGCTGTCACCCGATCGGGTGTCCCACAGCAGGTCGAAACCGCGGAGCCACTCCATCATCCCGGCGCGGCCGGTAACCCGCTCGCGGACGAGCGAACGCGCTCGGCCCCACGGCAGCGCCGAGGGCCGGGCGCCGAAGTCCATGAACTCGATCTCCGCGTCGGGCCACACGGAGTGCAGCAGATCCGCCGACCCGCGGCCGAGTGCCCGCACTCCGAGATTCGGTGAGACGTCACCCGCCCAGGCCACCAGAATGCGCAAAAACGTCCCCCTACCCGCTCGACGCGGAGATTCCCCCAGAACCCCTCCGCTCATCATACGTTGCCTGTCGCGGAGCCGAATCGCCGTCGGGTTAGAATCGCCGCGGAGCCAGCGGGCGCCGTGGGGGCGGAAATGGGAGCGGATCCGATCAGGATGATCGCGCTCATCGCCATGGCTGTTTGCGGTGGACTGGCGCTCATCATCTGGTTCCGCCGCAGTCCGCGCTGGGCGATGGCCGTCTGGACCGCCTCGCTGTTCTTCACGCCGGTCTGGTTCGGCGTGCAGGCCGGGATCTTCTTCACGGTGCTGACGGCGATCACGATCGTCGGCATCATCGCGTTCGTGGACCGGACCTTCCGCTGGTCCCATCTGGACACGGCCGTGCTCATGTTCTTCCTCGCGCTCCTCCTCGGCCTGATCATCGGGGGAGCCCTGTGGGGTCACGTGCAGGGTGCGCTCATCGGCTGGCTCCTGCCCTACGTGTGGGGGCGCCTCGTGCTCCAGCGGGTGTCGCCGGAATGGGTGGCCCAGTGCATCGCGGCGGCTGCTGTCGTGGCGGCGGTGCTGGCGCTCCTCGAGTTCGTGACGTCCCGCAACCTCTTCCTCCTGTTCCCGGGCGCGTCGTCGTCGATCTGGGGGACGCTGCAGACCCGCGGCGGCGAGCTCAGGGCGGAGGGGGCCTTCGGTCATTCGATCGCGCTCGGCGGATCGCTGGCGATGTCGAGCGTCTTCGTCCTCGTCGTGCGGTGGCCGGTGTGGGTGCGCGTCGGCGCGCTCGCCGTGGTCGGTGCCGCGACGGCGGTGACCTTCAGCCGGATCGGGATCATCGGGCTGGCCGTGACGGTCGTCCTGGCCGTCCTGTTCCTCGGTCGCTACCTGAGCCGCGCGATGCGCGTGACCGTCGCCGTGGCGCTCGGCCTCGGCGCTGCCGTCGGATTGCCGGCACTTCTCGGGGTGTTCAGCGAGGCCGGGTCCGAGGCCACCGGGAGCGCCGACTACCGGGGTGACCTGGTACCGCTCCTCGACAACATGAATCTCCTGGGTCTCGCCTCCAACTACGAGCGGCTGCCGAATGGCGACGACTACTTCGGCGGATTCCGCTCCATCGACAGCGCGCTCATCCTGATCGGCCTGCGCCACGGACTGGTACCGCTCGCGATCCTCGTCGTGCTGCTCGCGCTGGCGGTCATTGCGCTCGTGAGTCGCCGCGCGAACCCGGCCCTCGTCGCACTGGTCGGACAGATCCCCGCGCTCGCCACCGTCGCGCTCATCACCCAGTACGCATCGTTCGTCTGGTTCGTCGCAGGACTCGCGGTAAGCTCCTATACCCTTTACGGAAAAGCGGCCGTCGGTCGCACGGTGGAACGCGTCGAGCCGGCGCGAGAGTTGGCGGAGACAGCGTGACAGACGTGAAGCCTCAGGTGACCCCGTCGCGGCTGCTGGGCGTCCTGCTGCGGGGATGGTGGATCCTCCTCGTCGCGGCCGTCCTCGGCGGCGGTGTCGCGTACGGGTACTCCAGCCTGCAAGCGCCGATCTTCCAGTCGACGGCATCGACGTACTTCTCCATGAAGTCGGCGTCGAGCGGGTCGGACATCAACCAGGGCTCGGCCTACACGCAGAACCAGATGCTGTCCTTCGCCCAGCTCGCGATGTCGTCGATGGTGCTCGACAAGGTGCGCGCAGACCTGAACCTCGATCTGACCAATGCTCAGTTGCGGAACATGACGTCGGTGTCGATCCCGCAGAACACCGTGATCCTCGACATCTCCGCGGCATCCACCGACAAGCAGTTCGCCGCGGACCTCGCCAACAGCATCTCCTCGAACCTGGCGTCAGAGGTGGAGGTCATCGCGCCGCGCGATGACGCAGGGAAGGCCACGATCGTGGCGCGCGTGATCGAGCCGGGCGTGCCCGCGGTCTACCAGAGTTCGCCGAACAAGTCGCGCGACGCCGTGCTGGGCGGCATCGCGGGCCTGCTCATCGCCGCTCTGGCCCTCACGATCTGGGCGCTGCTCGACACACGCGTCCGCTCGGAGGACGTCCTGCGGCGGATCACCGAGCTGCCCGTGCTGGGCGCGGTGCCGTCGCGCAAGGACAATGGGCGCCGCCCTATCGTCGTCTCCGAGCCCAACGGCGCCGGGGCCGAGGCGCACCGCGGCGTGCGGTCTAGCTTGAGGTTCTCCGCGGTAGGACACGAGATCACCACGATCGCCGTGACGTCGTCCATCCCGGGCGAGGGGAAGACGACCGTCGCCATCAACCTGGCTCTCACCTATGCCGAGGCGGGCGTCCGCGTGCTGCTGGTCGACGCCGACCTGCGGCGTCCGATGGTCGCGCAGTCCCTGGGTCTCGAGAACTCCGTCGGGCTCACGACCATGCTCGTGGGAGCGGTCGGGTTCGACGACGCCAAGCTCCCATGGGGAGACACGCGCCTCTGGGTCCTCCCCGCGGGCGTGGTCCCGCCCAACCCGGCGGAGCTGCTCGCCTCGGAGCGGATGGCCGAGATCCTCCGGGACCTCCGCACGGACTTCGACGTCATGGTGGTCGACACGGCCCCGCTGCTCTCCGTGGCGGATGCCACCATCATCGCGCCGCTCGTCGACACCACGATCGTCGTCGCCGATGTCACGAAGGTCCGCATCGCACAGCTCACCCGCGCCCTCTCCACTCTGACCGCGGTGCGCGCCCAGATCGCGGGCGTCGTGTTCAACCGGGTGCGCCGCGGCCGTCGCGACGACTACCGCTACTACTACAGCCCGACCGCCGAGCGCGCGACGACGCGACGCAAGCTCCGCCGTCGCGCTGTCGCCGACGCGGCGCCCACGGCGACCCCGGCCGTCGAGGCTTCGAAGAAGGCCAAGGGCAAGGGCAAAGGCCAGACCCCGGACGAGGTCGCCGAGCCCTAGGGGTTCTGCCTCAGCGCGGGAGGGTGAGCGCCACCACGGCGTCGGCGACCGTCTGCTGGAAGGTCTCGCGCGAATGCCGCTCCCCGGCGATGCGTCGGGAATCCGCCGCGGCGACGGCCATCTCGGGCCACCGCTCGACCACGGTCGCCAGGCCGTCGGCGAGGGACGCGGCCGAATCAGGCTCGACGCGGATCGCGCTCGGGATGCCGGCGGTCGCCTCCCGCAGGCCCGACGTGTCGCTCACCACGACGGGGCGGCCGGCGAGCACGCCTTCGACCGCTGTGTTGCCGAAAGGCTCGTCGAGGCGCGACGGCACGACCAGCACGTCGCTGCGGTCGAGGAGTGCCCAGATCTCGTTCTGAAAGCCGTGGAAGGTCACCGCATCGCGCAGGTCTGTGGCGGCGACAGCGGCGTGGAGGGACTCCTCGTAGGGCTCGTATCCCTCGAAGACCGACCCCGCGATGTCGAGGGTCGCCGCCGTGCCACGCTCGCGCAGACGCTCCACCGCGGTGATCGCGAGGTCGGCGCCCTTGCGAGGTGAGAGACGGCCGACGAAGAGCACCCGGAGCGGTCCGTCCAGCGTCGAACGCGGCGGCGTGGGATCGACCGGCCCCGGCACGGCGTTCAGCACGACGGTCGAGCGCGACGCGAGCCGCCGGTAGGCCGACGTCATGACCCCGAGGCTGAAGGCGCTGTTCACCAGCACGGTGCGGGCGAGCAGGGCCGGCGCGTACAGGACCTTCTTCACGAGTGTGGACGCGGATGCCTCGCCTTCGTGCACGTGGAGGACGACCGGCAGACGTCGCAGCCGGGCGAGCAGCGGCCAGAGCGGGAGTGTGATGGTGCTCACGTACACGGCATCAGGCCGTTCGGCACGGAGCAGCCGGCGGGCCGCGCGTCCTCCGCGCCACGCCGTCGAGATCAGCTCTCCCCACCCGCGTGGCTTCATGAGCCGCTTGCGCAGCACGAACGCCGGAGCGATGACGACGTGCGCGCCCACTGCGCGCAGCTCGGCAGCGAGAGGCCCGTCGTGTGGCAGGGCGACCAGGACGCGGGAGAACTCGGCGACGAGGCCGATGACGCTGTCGAGCAGGACCCGATCGGATCCGTACAGTTCCGCACCAGGGTGCGCGACGATCACCGATCCGCGCCCGGGGCCCGATGTGTGCTGAGAATCCGACACGTGTGCGATCTTCCCCCCTCGTCGATCGACCACTTCGAAGCACGATACCAACTCCGCCGAAGGGATCCTCACCTCATCCACAGCCGTCATGGACGGAAGGAGCATCGCAGCCTGGGATAATCCGGTGGGGGGATCCGAGTGACACATCGACTGCTGTTCGTCTGCGCCGCCAACGTCTGCCGCTCGCCGTCCATGGCGTTCTTCTTCGCGAACGCGCTCGGTGAAGGCCGCGACGACTGGTCCATCGAGAGCCGTGGCGTCCGCGGGACGAGGCCGCGGCGCATGTGCGACAGCGCCACCGCGTTCATCGCGGATCGTCCCGCCGGCGTCGAGTTCGCCCATGAGCACAGGGCGGCCCCCCTCACGGCGGAGGACGTCCTCGCCGCCGACCTGATCATCGCCGCGTCACGCGAGGAACGGGGTGGCGTGGCCCGCCTCGCGCCCGACGCCCGTGACCGGACGTTCACCCTTCGCGAGGCACTCGCGCTGTCGGAGGTCGGGGCCGTGCGGGGCAGTTCGGCACCGCAGGCCACCGGGGAGCCGTCCCCGACGCTGGCGGACTTCGCACGGCTGCTCGACGCGCGGCGCGGACGGCTCGCTGAGCCGGCGACTGCGCGGCGGCTGCGCGGCCCCCTTCGTCTCGCGGATCCGCAGGACTTCCCCGACTTCCACAGCGAGAGCCGCCGCCGCCACCGCGCGATGCTGGGCGAGCTGCGGGCCGCCGTCGACGAACTGGAGACGCGGGTCGTGGGATTCCTCGGGATGACGCCGGCGCTGCCGTCCGGCCGTCGGGGATCCGCAGAGGCCTAGGACGCCGCGGGATCCCACTCGTCGCCCCGCCGACGTGCGCGTCGGGCGGTGCGGTGGATGGACTCGCCGCGGGCGAGCCGCACCGCGAGGTCCTCGTAATGGTCGGCGACCGCATCCCAGCGGAACGCCGCGCGCGCACGCTCCTGCGAGCGCGCGGCGAGGTCGGCGATCCGCTCCGGATCGGCCTCGGCCCGCGTCACGGCCGCGCCGGCGTCGGCGGCGGTGCGGAAGAACTCGCCCTCGCCGTCGAGCACCTCGCGATTGAACGTGATGTCGAAGGCGATGACCGCCGTGCCGGCCCCCATCGCCCGCAGGAGCGACGGATTCGTCCCGCCGACCGAGTGGCCGTGGAGATACGTGTGGGCCTGGGCGTAGAGGGCGTCGAGCAGATCCTGGTCGTACACACCGCCCAGCAGGCGGATTCGGTCGTCGCCGTTCGCCGCCGCGGTGATCGCCTGGGTGTAGTCCGCGCTGTACGGCGCGGACCCCACGACCACGAGTGGTCGCTGCGCGGCGCTCGACGCGTAGCCCTCCACGATCTCCCTGACGTGGTTCTCGGGCTCGAACCGCGCCACCACGAGGTGGTAGCCCCCTGGCGTGAGGCCGAGCGGCTCGAGCAGCGCCGGGTCCGGGGTCGCCAGGATCGGCGCCCCGTAGCGGATCAGCTCCGTGGGCACACCGAACTGGTGGTCGTAGTAGTCGGCGATGCCGGGGGCGTCGGCGATGAGGGCGTCGGCCGTGCGCACCCCGTGCGTCTCCGCCCAGCGGTAGTAGGCCTTGCCGCGCGGTCCCCACTTCGACCGGCGCCACTCGAGCCCGTCCATGTGCAGGGCGACGGGGATGCGACGCGCGCGCAGGAACGGCACGAACGGCGAGTTCGCCGCGTTGAAGACGAACGCCACGTCAGGCCGATGCCGGAGCACGGCGTGCGCGGTCGACAGGCCGGTGTGGCTCAGCGTCTCGAGCTGCTTCTGCCGGAGAGCCGCGAGGTGGACCACCGTCATCCCGAGGTATTCACGCTCGCGCGACTCCGAGCCGCGGGTGTAGACGGTGACCCGGTGCCCGCGGTCGGCGAGCCGCCGCCCGACCTCCTCCACCGCGGTCTCGAAGCCGCCGTACGCCGCGGGCACACCGCGCGTGCCGATCATCGCGATCGACAGCGGGTGTGCGCCAGAAGGGGGGTGGGCGATCGATGTGCTGTGCTCGTCCATCCCGCCCACGCTAGTACGCGCCGGACGGCTGGAGCATGACCTTGACGGTCCGCCACATGATCATCAGGTCGTTCATCACCGACCAGTTCTCGACGTAGCGGAGGTCGAGGCGCACGCTCTCGTCCCACGTGAGGTCGCTGCGACCGCTGACCTGCCACAGGCCCGTGATCCCCGGCTTGATGTAGAGCCGGCGGAAGACCGTGCCGTCGTAGGCGGTGACCTCCTTGGGCAGCGGCGGACGCGGCCCGACCACGCTCATGTCGCCGCGCAGGACGTTCCAGAACTGCGGCAGCTCGTCGAGCGAGAACTTGCGGAGCACGGCGCCGATCCGCGTGACGCGAGGGTCGCGCTTGAGCTTGAACAGCGGGCCAGCGCCCTCGTTCGCCGCGATGAGCGCAGCCAGCTGGGCCTCGGCATCCACCCGCATCGTGCGGAACTTCAAGATGCTGAAGCGTGTGCCGTCGCGACCGATGCGTGTCTGCCTGAAGAAGACCGGTCCGCGGTCCTCGAGCTTGATGAGCAGCGCGATGGGCAGGCCCACGATCGCGATCGGGATGAGCGCGACCAGCGCGAAGACGATGTCCATCGTCCGCTTGAGCAGGTGACGGCCGCCCTCGAACTCGGGGATCTTCACGCTGATCAGCGGCAGGCCGTCGATCGGGCGCAGCGAGATCCGCGGGCCGGCGACGTCGGCGAGCCGGCTGGACAGGATGAGCTCCGACGCCGTGCCCTCGAGTTCCCAACTCAAGCGCTTGACGAAATCGGGGTCTCCCTCCAGCCGGCTCGCCACGACGACCGAGTCCGCACCCAGTTGCCGGGCTCGTGCCGCGACCGTCTCCGTCGTCCCCACGACGGGGTAGGAACGGCCGTCGACGACGATCTCGTCGTCACGGCCGTCGCCGGTCGCAGCACCGACGATCGTGTACGCGCTGGGCGTGGCCTGCTGCAGCTGCTGGATCACGTACTCGACATCGTCGCGCGAGCCCGTCACCAAGGTGCGGGCCGTGTAATGGCCGTACTTGCGCTGCTGAACGAGCCAGCGCCTGCATGCCCACCGTCCGAAAAGGATGGCGAACAGTCCCAGTGGCAGCGCCAGTATCAGCTGCATCCGCACACCGTGCCACTGGAAGATCACGAACGTCATAGCCACGAGGCCGAACGCGAGGCCCGTGGCGTGCGCGACGCGCTTGTACTCGGCCGCGCCAGAGCCGAGCACCGTGGTCGAACGGGTGCCGAACAGCGCGAGCACGACGAGCCAGATGGCGGCCGTCATCGACGCGATGCGCACGAGCGACCACGGCCCGTCGGAGGGCATGTTGACCGCGGAGTCGAGCAGCGCAGCCGTCGCCGTGCTGACGACGACGACCACGGCGTCCGAGAAGCGCAGGCGGCGCCGGTAGAGGCGCTCCCACAGTCGACGGCGCTCGAGCGCAGGCTGCAGCCGCGGCGACGCCGCGGACTGAAGGTTGATCGGTCCCGTCCGCGGTGCGGGCGCGGCGGCCGGTCTGAACGGCGCGACAGAGTCGAAACCGAGCGCGACATCCCCCCGCGCGTCGATCGCCGTCATTGCGTACGCGCTGTGAAGCGCACGCGCAGATGCACGTCCCCAATAGACATCTGTTCCCCAGTAATGTCACGACGAGTCGAAACTCGTCCGTCCCCAGTGCTGATCGGCTTTCCCAGAGTCGATCGAACGGGTGTCCCACCACCCGAATCCCCTCACTCTAGCGCGGAATCCGCTCCTTCGGAAGGCATCGCGCCCGGTCCGGGGTTCGCAGGGGCTCTCCAGCCCCGCGAACACGCGGGTCGCGCACGGCGGATGCGCCGTGCGCGCTCAGCGCGTCGCGCCCGCGCAGGGCAGCACCCACGCCTTGGCGAACGCCGCCGACTGGTACGCGTACTGATAGGCCCACTGCACGAGCGAGAGCCGGTCGTCGGCACCGACGACCGAGACGGGCCCGTCGTGGCACTTGTCGAAGATGAACCGGGCACGGGCCACCTGGGGCGAGAACGTCACGACCACCGCGGATCGGGCGCCGTCCTCGTCGAGCATGAGTGCCTCGCCCTTGGTGGTGGCCGGTCGCGGACTGACGCAGCTGACGCGCGCCTCCCGGCAGGCCGGGATGTTGGCCGCCGCGTAGGTGCCCTCCGGGGGGACCGAGATGAGCATCCGCGGCGCCACGCCCTCGTCGAGCAGGCGCTGCGCGACCGCCACCCGCGCCGGCGTCGCCGGGCCGAGGACGACGATGACGTCGGCCCGGGCGACGTGGTCGTCGGCGGGGAAGACGTAGAGGGGCAGTCCGGCCGCGACGACGGCGACCAGCGCCACGAGCGCCCAGACGGCGACCGCGATCGCCCGGATCCCCGCCTGCCCCATCCCTCGAGGGTAGGGCAGGATGCCCCCGCTCCCGCCGAGAGCGCGCTGGGAGCTCCGGTCGGCTCAGGTGGTGGCGAGCTCGAACGCCCGCCACATCGCCGCATAGGCACCGTCGCGTGCCAGCAGCTCGTCGTGCGACCCCGACTCGGCGACCCGTCCGTGTTCGAGCATCACGATGCGGTCGGCTCCCATCGCGGTCTGCAGGCGATGGGCGATGAGGATCGTGGTCCGATCTCGCGCGAGTCGATGCATCGCGTCGGTCACCCGCGCCTCCGACGCCAGGTCGAGGTTCGACGTCGCCTCGTCGAGCAGCAGCACGGCGGGCTGCACCAGCTCGGCGCGCGCGAGCGCGATGAGCTGACGCTGACCGGCCGACAGGGACGAGCCCCGCTCCGCGATCCTCGTGTCGTAGCCGTCGGGGAGCGCTGCGATCATGGCGTCGGCGCCCACCGCGCGCGCGGCGGCGACGATGTCGGCCGCCGGCGCATCCGGTCGTCCGTAGGCGATGTTGTCGGCCACGGTGCCGGTGAACAGGAACGACTCCTGCGGAACATAGCCGAGTGCGCCTCGGTACCCGCCCAGGTCCAAGGCGCGCAGGTCGATGCCGTCGGCGCTCACAGTGCCGCGGTCCGGGTCGTAGAACCGCGCCACGAGCTTCATGACGGTGGACTTCCCCGCCCCCGTCTCGCCGACCAGCGCGACGGTCTCGCCGGGCGTGATGGCGAGCCCGATCCCGGACAGCGCCTCGGGAGGGGTGCGCGCCGCCGCATCCGCCGCCGGACCACGGGCGTCCTGCGGTCCGCGCCGGTCGGTCGAGACGGGCCCGGTGGGGTAGGCGAAGTGCACGTCGGCCAGTTCCACCTCGCCGTCCAGCCGTCGCACCGGGATCGGATCCGCGGCCGCGGGAGTGAGCGTGTCCAGACGCATGAGCTCGGCGATCCGGGCGACCGACACCCGCGTCTGCTGCCAGGCGTCGAACACCTGCGAGAGCTGCTGGATGGGGGAGAAGAACATGTCGATGTAGAGGAGGAAGGCGATCAGCGCGCCGGCGGTCAGCTGCCCCTGCGCGATGAGCACCGCGCCGAGGCCCAGCACGATGACGTCCGCCACGGCCGAGAGGAACTGCACGAACGGGAAATACACCGCCACCAGCCGCTGGGCGGCGACGCGGGACCGCAGGTACGCGGCGCCGTGCCCGTGGAAGGTCCGCATCGTCTCGGGCTCGTGGGTGAAGGCCTGCGACTCGCGAACCCCCGACAGGCTCTCCTGGAACGCGGAGTTCACGGTGGCGATCCGCTCGCGCGCGACGTCGTAGAGCAGGGCCGCCCGGCGGCGGAACCACAGCGTCGCGACGACGAGCGGGATGACGACGGTCAGGACGGCGAGGCCCAGCGGCACGTCGACGACCACGAGCGCGACACCGACCCCGACGAACGTGACGAAGGCCACGAGGGCGCCCACGAGGCCGTTCTGCAGCAGGGACTCGAACTGGTCGATGTCGGTCGTCATCCGCGTCATGATGCGCCCGGCCATCTCGCGCTCGTAGTAGTCGAGCGAGAGCCGCTGCAGCTGGGCGAACACGCGGATGCGCAGCGACAGCATGATCCGCTGCGCCGTGCGGCCGGTCACGAGAGACTCGGCCATCCCGGTGAACATGTCGCCGATCGCGATGACCAGGTACACCGCGGATGCCACGAAGAGAACGGATGCCACGCCCGTCGTCACGCCCTGGTCGATGCCCGTCTTGACCACGGCCGGGCCGAGGAGCCCCGCGATCGCGTCGATCACGACGAACACGAGCGCGACGAGAAGGGGTCCCCGGAACTCCCGGAGGATCGTGCCGAGGGTGAACTCGCGCTCGCGGCGCCCCTCGCGCGCGATGTCCACGTCGGGATGGTCGACGATCGGCGGGAGGGCCGCCACGCGCGCGAGGAGTTCCGGCGTCGGGGCGAGGCTGCCGCGGAGTCCCCGCATCCCGCCCCCGCCGAGTCCCATCCCGAGACTCGGGGCGCCGGCGACCGCGCGAGGGGCGCTCCGGGCCTCGGTCCCCGCACGCGTTCGGGGCGCGTTCGCGCCGTTGGGGCGGATACTCTCCGCCCCAACGGCGGAATCGCGCCCCGAAACGGGACGGCCGAGGACCTCCGGGTCGCGCTCGGCCGCGGAGGCGAGGGCGTCCACCTCACCGCGACGGGCGGCGTCCGTCGCTCCGAACAGCGCGCGGTAGGTCGAGCTCGCGTCGATGAGCTCGTCGTGCGTCCCCTCCGCCACGACGCGGCCGTGCTCCATGACCACGATGCGGTCGGCGAGGTGCAGCGTCGAATGGCGGTGCGCGATGAGCACGACCGTGCGCCCCTGCATGACGGAGCGCAGGGCGTCGTGGATGGTCTGCTCGGTCCGGGCGTCGATCGCGCTCGTCGCATCGTCGAGCACGAGGATCCCGGGGTCGCGCAGGATGGCGCGTGCCAGCGCGATGCGCTGCCGCTGCCCGCCGGACAGGCTCAGGCCGCGCTCGCCGACGACCGTGTCGTAGCCCCGCGGGAGGGCCATCACGAAGTCGTGGGCCTCGGCGGCGCGCGCGGCCGCCTCGATCTCGTCGTCCGTGGCATCCGGTGCGCCGTAGGCGATGTTGTCGCGCACAGACTCGGAGAACAGGAACGCGTCCTCGAACGCCATCCCGACCGCGCGTCGCAGCGATGACAGGCGGATGCCGCGGATGTCGACTTCTCCGATCGAGATCGAGCCCGCGTCCGGATCGTACGACCGCACCAGCAGTCGCCCGACGGTGGACTTCCCGCTTCCGCTCGCTCCCACGATGGCCACGCGCTCGCCGGGTCGCACCGTGAGCGAGAAGCCGTCCAGGACCGGGGCGCCCTCGGCGTAGCCGAACGTCACGTCGTCGAACCGGACGGCGCCCGGGTCCTCCGGGAGGTCGACGGCGTCGGGTGCGTCGGCGATCGAGGGCCGCAGGTCGAGGATCTGGAAGATCCGCTCGACGCCCGCCCGCGCCTGCTGGCCGATCGTGAGCATCCCGGCCAGCTGGCGGGCGGGCGCCATGAGCTGGGCGATGTAGGTCGAGAAGGCGAGGAAGGTGCCCAGCGAGATGCTGCCGTTCAGCGCCAGCCAGCCGCCGAGGGCGAGGATCCCGACCTGTCCGAGGACCGGGATCGCCTCCAGCAGCGGCTGGTAGCGAGACTGGATGCGCACCGCGCGCATCTGCGAGCCGTACAGGCGGGTGGAGGCAGCCGTCAGGCGACGGAGTTCGCGCTCCTCCTGCCCGAACGCCTTGACCACCCGCACGCCGCCGATGTCCTCGTCGACGATCTCGGCGACCTCGCCTTCCTTCTGCTGTCCGTCCCAGCTCGCGGGGAAGACCCGCCGGCGCATGCGGTAGCTGACGACGAGGAGTGCGGGGACCACCGCGAGGCTGACGATCGCCAGCAGTGGCGAGAGGAAGAACATCACGATGAGCGACAGGAGCAGCATCAGCACGTTGCCGGTCACCAGGGGGAGGAAGTTGAGCAGCCCCTGCACGAGCGCGGTGTCGGAGTTCGCGCGCGCGACGAGCTGGCCCGTCGGCATCGTGTCGAGCGTCGCGGCGTCGAGCCGCTGCAGCCGGTCGTGCATGTCGTTGCGCAGGTCGTTCTGCACGTCGAGGCCGATGCGCCCGCCGCGGTAGCGCCGCAGGTAGGCGAAGCCGAAGGCGAACACGGCGAGAGCGAGCAGCAGCCCGAGCCAGGGGAGGAGGGGGGATGTCCGCGCCACGATGACGCCGTCGACGATCTGCCGTGCCACGAGCGGCGTCGTCACCTGGCACGCGGCGCCGAGGACCGCGGCCACGACGGCGATCGTCACGTTGCGGCGGTGCCGCCCGAGATAGTGGCCGAGTCGCCGCATCCAGCCCTCGGTCTGCTCCCCGCTCATCCGCGCGCCGCCCGGGCCGCGGACTCCGTTGCGCGTGCAGCGGCGCGGGACGCCGCGGCATCCGCCTGGCGCTGTTCGAGCGCGTCGCCGAACCCGGCGAGGGCGGCGAGCGTGGCGGCGGGATCGGGCGTGCGGGCGGCGATCTCGACGATCAGCGCCGCGAGGGCGTCTTCGGCCTCGCGCTGCGCGCGCTCGCCGTCCCCGGTCAGCGCGAGATCGACGGCGCGCTGGTCGACGTCGTGCGTCGTCCGGACGAGGAGGCCCCGACGCACGAGCGCATCGACGGTGCTGCTCACGGTGGGCTTGCCGATCGCCAGCCGCTCGGCGAGGCGCGATGCGCGGCCCTCGCCGTCCGCGACGGCCGACAGCATCCGGAAGTCGGCCATGCTCAGCTCGGTCGTCGTCGCGCGGGGGAGCGTGTGCTCGAGCACGCGCGCGACACGGGTGAGCGCATGCGCGGCCGCGCGGGCGTCCTCAGGTAGTTCGGTCACCGAACCATTCTGCACCCGCCGGAGAACGGTGGGCGCCGAGCTCCGTACCGTTCTCAGGATCGGCGGCCGGCTCCGAACCCGCGGGCCCCGGAATCTTCCGCGCTCGCGACGCCGGGCGGCTCATGGATCCTGAGAACGGTACAGGGCGGCCGTGTCAGCATGGGATCGTGCCCCCGCCCCCGCTCGAAGTCGTGGCCGCTGTGATCGTCGACGGCGGCCGCATCCTCGCGTGTCGGCGGAGTCCCGGGCGCTCGGCTGCCGGCCGGTGGGAGTTTCCCGGCGGCAAGGTCGAGCCCGGGGAGACGCCGGAGGCGGCGCTCGTCCGCGAGATCCGCGAGGAGCTCGGCGTCGAGATCGCGGTCGCCGCGCGCGTGAGCACCGCGGACACGGCGGTCGACGGGCGCGTCATCCGCCTCACCTGCTTCCGTGCCGCGTTGGCCGGTCCGCGACCGACGTCGAGCACCGACCACGATCGGCTCCTCTGGTGCCGGCCGGCCGACCTGCCCGGCCTCGACTGGGCCGAACCCGACCTTCCGGCCGTCCGGCTGCTCGCCGCGGAGCCCGACCACCCGCAGGAGGGTTAGCGTGACGGGATGGACCTGAAGCTCGAAGGCCGCGTCATCCTCGTCGTCGGCGGCCATGGACTCCTCGGCAGCGCCATCGTCGACCGCCTGCGCACGGAAGGCGCCCTCGCGGTGCCGGCATCCCGCCACGCGACCGAGGGGCTGGTGATGGATGCCTCGTCCGACGCCTCGGTCGAGGATGCGCTCGCCCGCGTGAACGCGGACCACGGCAGCCTCGACGGCGTCGTGGTCGCGGCCGCGCCGAGCGCGCGCACGCTCGACCCGGACCGCAACTCCCATCCCGACCAGGTGCTCGCCGCGATCGACGGCAAGGCGATGACGTTCCTCCGGGTCGCGAACGCGGTGCTGCCCGGCATGGTCGCCGCGGGCTACGGGAGGGTCGTGGGGATCAGCGGGCAGAACGCTTTCATGACGGGGAACATCACCGGCTCCATCCGCAACGCCGCCCTCATCCTCGCCGCGAAGAACCTCGCGGATGCGGTGGCGGGGACCGGCGTGACCGTCAACGCCGTCAGCCCGTCGATCGTCTCGGACGATCCGGCGGCCGAGGTGCCGGTCGGCCGGAGCGGCGAGGCGACCCCGGCCGACACGGCGGATCTGGTCGCTTTCCTGCTGTCGCCGCTCGCTGGCCGCATCTCGGGGGAATCGATCGCCGTCGGCCACCGACTGCGCGGCGCGACCGCGCTGTAAGCTGCGGCGTCGCGAGGCGGTCGCAGGTCGCCCGGGCCGTCACGCCGCCGCATCCGGAGGGGACCGGCCCCACCGGATCGCTCGGGTCTGCTCGAAAACGCGGACCGGCCGCCCGACACGCCGAACAGGGCATGGATCCAGCCGGCGTGCCTCTGCGCCGGTCCGAGAATTCGAGCGGATCCCGGCATCGGCGCATGAAGAAACCCCCGCGTGTAGAAGCCACGCGAGGGTCCCAGTGGCTCCGACGGGCGTCGATCCCGTGACCTCACGATTTTCAGTCGTGCGCTCTACCAACTGAGCTACAGAGCCGCGCGGCGCGCATTACCCGGAGACCGGGACCTCTCGCCGCGTCCTAAACGAAAGGCCCTTCGGAAAGGGCCCGTCGCTCAGAGCGACCCTGACGGGACTTGAACCCGCGACCTCCGCCGTGACAGGGCGGCACGC
>ERZ778027.436-NODE-436-length-99853-cov-28.488106_pt1 | contig 99853 bp, 84 predicted proteins | sample MGYA00375757_ERZ778027 | MGnify/ENA primary metagenome ERZ778027 (study PRJEB29350, sample SAMN05389817) | bioreactor metagenome | isolation source: Ammonium sulfate bioreactor | place: South Africa: University of Cape Town | collected 2014-02-18 ...
GAGAAGTACCTCGCCTCCACCGGCATCGCCGACACCGCGTTCTTCGCCCCCGAGGCCGAGTTCTACATCTTCGACGACGTCCGCTACGAGGTGAAGCAGAACTCCAGCTTCTACAGCGTCGACTCCGAGGAGGGCGCGTGGAACACGGGTCGCACGGAAGAGGGCGGCAACCTCGCGAACAAGACCCCCTACAAGGGCGGCTACTTCCCGGTCAGCCCCGTGGACAAGACGGCTGACCTGCGTGACGACATCACGCTGAAGCTGATCGAGGCCGGCTTCATCCTCGAGCGCTCGCACCACGAGGTCGGTACCGGTGGACAGCAGGAGATCAACTACCGCTTCGACACCATGGTGCACGCGGCCGACGACATCCTGAAGTTCAAGTACATCGTCAAGAACACCTCCGAGCAGTGGGGCAAGGTCGCCACCTTCATGCCCAAGCCGCTCTTCGGCGACAACGGATCGGGCATGCACACGCACCAGTCGCTGTGGCTCGACGGAAAGCCGCTGTTCTACGACGAGGCCGGCTACGGCGGCCTGTCCGACATCGCCCGGTGGTACATCGGCGGTCTGCTGGCTCACGCCCCGGCCGTGCTCGCGTTCACGAACCCGACGCTCAACTCGTACAAGCGCCTGGTCAAGGGCTACGAGGCGCCGGTCAACCTCGTCTACTCGGCGGGCAACCGTTCCGCCGCCATCCGCATCCCGATCACGGGGTCGAACCCGAAGGCCAAGCGCATCGAGTTCCGGGCACCGGATGCCTCGGGCAACCCGTATCTGGCCTTCGCCGCGCAGATGATGGCGGGCCTGGATGGCATCAAGAACCGCATCGAGCCGCACGAGCCCGTCGACAAGGACCTGTACGAGCTTCCCCCTGAGGAGGCGAAGAACATCCCGCAGGTCCCGAACTCGCTGCTGGACTCGCTCGAGGCGCTGCGGGCCGACCAGGAGTTCCTGCTCGCCGGTGGCGTGTTCACACCCGAACTGATCGAGACCTGGATCGAGTACAAGATCGAGAACGAGATCAAGCCGATCGCAGCGCGCCCGCATCCGTTCGAGTACGAGCTGTACTTCGGCGTCTAGCTGGATTCCGCGGTGACGCGCGGCCGGATGGGGGTCCGGCCGCAACGGCCCGCAGAATCTCGAACAGAGCCCCCCGAGTCTCACTCGGGGGGCTCTTTCGTGCGCGGAGGCGATCAGCCATAGAACAGCTTCTCGAACACCCGCCGTGCCCGTCGCGCGGTCCTCATCCAGTCCTCTTCGACCTGCGTCGCGGAGCGCGGCGGATACTCGAGCAGTCGTCCGATACCGTCGAGTCGACGGCGATCCGTCGGGAGCACGTCGCTCGTCTGCCCGGACAGGAGCGTATTCGCCGACCGGAGCCGACTGGCCAGCAGCCAGGCATCCGCGAGATACGCCGCCGATGCCGACGGGATGAGGCCGGCCGCGGTTGCCGCATCGAGTGCGCTCATCGTCGACGTCGTCCGCAGGCCCTCGACGAGGTGCGCGTGCTCGAGCTGCAGGATCTGCACCAGCCACTCCACATCGCTCAAGCCGCCCGGTCCCAGCTTGAGATGCCGGTCGGGCGACACGCCCTGCGGCAGCCGCTCGTTCTCGACGCGCGCTTTGATGCGCTTGATCTCCCGGAGACCCTGCGGATCGACGCGCGCCGGGAAGCGCACCTCGTCAGCCACGGCCATGAACTCCGCGATCAGCTTCACGCTGCCCGCGACGCCTCGGGCACGCAGGAGGGCCTGCGCCTCCCACGACAGGGACCAGCGTCGGTAGTACTCGCGGTAGGCGTCGAGCGATCGGACGAGCGGCCCGTTCCTCCCCTCCGGCCGCAGATCGGCGTCCAGTTCGAGCGGGAGGCGGTGATCCTCGGAGTGCGTTCGCAGGGCGGTGACCAGGTTCAGTGAGAGGTCGTGGGCGCGCTGCGGCTCGATCCCGTTCGCGCGGTAGACGTAGAGGACGTCCGCGTCGGACCCGAATCCGAGCTCGCCGCCTCCGAATCGCCCCATGGCGATCACGGAGAAGTCCAGCGCGTCGGCGTCCGGAGGCACGATCTCGCGTCGCACGGCCCGGAGGGTCGCCTGGATCGTGGTCTCCGTGATGGTCGTGAGCGACTGCGCGAGCTCCTGGACGGTGATGACGCCCAGGACGGCGGCCATGGCGGTGCGGAGCAGCTCGCGTCGCCGCAGCGCACGGACGGACCTCATCGCGTCCGCGATCGTCTGATGGCGCGTCTGGATCGCGCGGGCCTCCTGTTGCAGGGACACCCCGCTGCGCGGGCGTAGCAGCTCGTCATCGTCGAGCCATGCCGCCGACTCGGGAATCCACTCCATGAGCTCGCCGATGTAGCGAGACCCGGACAGCACGCGAGTGAGGCTCTCCGCCGCGGCAGAGGAATCGCGGAGCATACGCAGGAACCACGGAGTGTCGCCCAGTCGCTCGCTGATCCGCCGGAACGCGAGGAGCCCGTAGTCGGGGTCGGCGCCGTCGGCGAACCACCTGATCATGACGGGCATCAGATGCAGCTGGATCGTGGCCTTCCGGCTGAGGCCGCTCGTGAGCGCTGCGATGTGCCGCAGCGCCCCTGCAGGGTCGGTGAAGCCGATCGCGGCCAGCCGATCGTGGGCCTGAGCCGTCGAGAGACTCCGTTCGCCTTCGGGGAGTGCGGCCACTGACGACAGGAGTGGGCGATAGAACAGGCGGACGTGGATATCACGCACTTCCCGCTTGACGCCCTCCCAGACGCTCCACACCCCCTCGCCCGTCTCGGCGAGCCGACTCGACCGCGCGAGGATCCGGAGATCCTCCGGACGAGACGGCATCAGGTGCGTGCGTCGCAGCGCGCGAAGCTGCAGCCGGTGCTCGAGGACCCGGAGAACGCGGTAATCGCGCGCGAACGTCGCTGCGTCGGCGCGGCCGATGTAGCCCTCGACGACGAGGGCGTCGAGGGCGGCCAAGGTGCTGCGCTGCCGGATCGCATCGTCGGTCAGGCCGTGCACGAGCTGGAGGAGCTGCACCGTGAACTCGATGTCGCGGATGCCCCCGGGGCCGAGCTTCAGCTGGAACGCGACCTCGTCGGGCGGGATGTTCTCGGTGACGCGCTCGCGCATCCGCTGAACGCTGTCCACGAAGTTCTCCCGTGCGGCGCTCGTCCAGATCTTCGGCTGGACGGCCGCCACGTAGGCCGCCCCCAGCTCGGCGTCGCCCGCCATCGCACGGGCTTTCAGAAGTGCCTGGAACTCCCAGCTCTTCGCCCAGCGATCGTAATAGGAAAGGTGGGAATCCAGCGTTCGAACGAGCGCGCCCTGCTTGCCCTCAGGCCGGAGATTGGCGTCCACCTCCCACAGGGGCGGCTCCACCTCGGCGCCGGAGATTCCGCGCATCGTCTGCACCGCGAGCCGCGTGGCGATGTCGATGGCGCGGCTCTCGCCCATCGCGTCGTCGGAGGAACCGCCGACGAAGATGACGTCCACGTCGCTGACGTAGTTGAGCTCACGGGCGCCGGACTTCCCCATGCCGATGATCGCCAGCCGCGTGTCGGCGACCTGCTCGCGCGGAAAGAGCCCGCTCCCTGCCGCTCCCCCGGATACGCGCGTCCGTGCCACTGCCAGCGATGCCTCGAGCGCCGCCGCGGCAGCGTCCGCGAGTGCGGCGGCGACGTCTTCGACCACCGCCACGGGGTCCGGACTGAGCAGATCGTGCGCGGCGATGCGAGCGAGCATGCGCCGGTAGCGGACGCGGAGCGCGACCCAGGCCCGCTCCGAGCCGTCCGCAGCGAACCCGCCGTCGTCTCCGACGGCGTCGAGGAGTTCTGTGCGCAACTCGGCGCTGGAGGGAATCCCGTCCGGCCTCTCCGCGAGGTCGACGAGTTCTTCCGGATGCCTGAGGTAGAAGTCGGCGAAGCCCAGGGACGCGCCGAGCAATGCCCACGCCGCGTCGCGCGCCCGCGGGTGGAGCAGCGACGACCGCACGGTGCCCGGGTCGCGGCGCGCGATCCGCAGCATCGCGTCCACGGCGCCGTCCGTGTCGGCGGCGGTCGCGGCATCCGCGGCCAGCGCCTCCCTCGGAAGGTCCACCAGGCTCGCGAGCTCTGCGAGCGCGGCGTCGGCGTCGTCGAGTCGCGTGAAACCGAGTCGCGCGAGTCCGGTCAGCGCGGAGGAGCGGTCGCCGGTCGTCATCGCCGACGGATCAGAGCATCTCGAGGTTGCGCTTCAGCTCGAACGGAGTGACCTGCGAACGGTACTCGGCCCATTCCCTGCGCTTGTTGAGCAGCACGTAGTTGAACACCTGCTCCCCCAGGGTCTCGGCGACGAGCTCGGACTCCTCCATGTACTCGAGCGCGTGGTCGAGGCTCGCCGGAAGCGGTGCATAGCCGAGCGCGCGGCGCTCCGCGTCCGTCAGCGACCAGACGTTGTCCTCCGCCTCGGGCGGGAGCTCGTACTCCTCCTCGATCCCCTTGAGGCCGGCGGCGAGCATGAGCGCGTAGGACAGATACGGATTGGCTGCGGAGTCCAGCGCGCGATACTCCACGCGAGATGACTGCCCCTTGTTCGGCTTGTACAGCGGGACGCGGACGAGCGCGGACCTGTTGTTGTGGCCCCAGCAGATGAAGCTCGGCGCCTCGTCACCGCCCCAGAGTCGCTTGTACGAGTTGACGAACTGGTTCGTGACCGCGGCGATCTCGTTCGCGTGGCGGAGCAGACCGGCGATGAACTGCCGTCCCACGCGGGACAGCTGATACTGCGCGCCTTCCTCGTAGAACGCATTGACGTCGCCTTCGAACAGCGACATGTGCGTGTGCATCCCGCTGCCCGGCTGCCCGCCGAGGGGCTTCGGCATGAAGGTCGCGTAGACGCCCTGCTCGATCGCCACCTCCTTGATGACGGTCCGGAAGGTCATGATGTTGTCGGCCGTCGTGAGCGCGTCCGCGTACCGCAGATCGATCTCGTTCTGTCCGGGACCGCCCTCGTGGTGGCTGAACTCCACCGAGATCCCGAGGTCTTCGAGCATGCGCACCGAGCGGCGCCGGAAGTCGTGAGCCGTGCCGCCCGGCACGTTGTCGAAGTACCCGGCTGAATCGACCGGCTCCGGTCCCTCCGTTCCGAACGACGACGACTTGAGCAGGTAGAACTCGATCTCGGGGTGCGTGTAGAACGTGAAGCCCGCGTCTCCCGCCTTGGCGAGCGTCCGCTTCAAGACATGCCGGGGATCGGCCACGGCGGGCTGGCCGTCGGGGGTGGTGATGTCGCAGAACATCCGCGCGGTCGGGTCGATCTCGCCCCGCCACGGAAGGATCTGGAACGTGGTCGGGTCGGGCAGGGCCAGCAGGTCGGACTCGTAGGAGCGGGTGAGCCCCTCGATCGCGGACCCGTCGAAGCCGAGGCCTTCCGTGAAGGCGCCTTCGACCTCCGCAGGCGCGATCGCGACCGACTTCAGCGTGCCGACGACATCGGTGAACCACAGCCGGACGAACTTGACGCCCCGCTCCTCGATCGTGCGCAGCACGAAGTCCCGCTGCTTGTCCATCGCATCCCTCCCGAACCGGATCGCCCCGCGTCAGACTACTTGTCCGACGCGTCTTCTTCGGCCCACTGCCGAGAGCGTTCCCGAATGATCTCGGGTGCCCGGGCGGCCTCCTCAGCGGTGTCGAACGGTCCGGCACGGTCCGGAGCCGGCGACTGGAACCCGTGCTCGACCTCGCCGGTCTCGAGGTTGTACCAGTATTTCTCGCTGTCGGTCGACATGGGGACTCCCCTCGTTGGGCCTTGGGTGCGCGTCGCACATCGATCCTACTGATCGCACCGGCGTGTGCCTGGATAGGCTGGGGCCATGGCAGCGAAGACGACGCGCGCGGTCGGCGTGGACATCGGCGGTACGGGCATCAAGGGCGGCATCGTCGACCTCGACAAGGGGACTCTCATCAGCGATCGTGTGAAGGTCGCGACCCCGGAGGGCGCGAAGCCCCAGGACGTGCTCACGGCCGTCGAGGAGGTGCTGGGAACGCTCGGGATCAGCGATGACAAGATCCCTCTCGGCGTCGCGTTCCCGGCCATCGTCAAGAACGGACGGACGCTCTCCGCGGCGAACGTCTCGCACGACTGGATCGGATTCGAGGCGGAGAAGTTCTTCGAGGACGGCCTGGGCCGAGACATCCACTTCGCGAACGACGCGGACGTCGCCGGCGTCGCCGAGGTGCGTTACGGGGCTGCACAGGGACGCGAGGGCGTGACGCTCCTCACGACGCTGGGAACGGGGATCGGGACGGCACTCATCTACAACGGTGTTCTGATTCCCAATACCGAGCTGGGCCACCTGCAGCGGGCGGGTCACAAGCGCGACGCCGAGGCATACGCGGCCTACTCGGCCATGGAGCGAGAGAACCTGGACTGGGAGCAGTGGACCAAGCGGCTGCAGTGGTACTACGACTACCTCGAGTTCCTGTTCAGTCCCGACCTGTTCGTCGTCGGCGGCGGGGTGTCGAAGCACTCGGACGAATTCCTTCCGCTGCTCTCGCTGAAGACACCCATCGTGCCGGCGGTGCATCGCAACAACGCCGGCATCATCGGAGCGGCGGCACTCGCAGCCGACTGAGCGAGAGGGCGAATGGGCCGGCCTGTACGCCGGGTTCTGTCCGGGGGCCGGAGCCCCGTGGACGGTCATCTCTCTCGGCGACACGTTGCCGTGCCGCTCCAGCGGCCTACCCGGGGACTCGGCGGGCCGCGTCGTCATCCCCTGTCTGGCCTTGCTCCGGGCGAGGTTTGCCGTGCGGATCGCGTCACCGCGATCCCGGTGGTCTCTTACACCGCCCTTTCACCCTTACCGGGGCGGACCCCGGCGGTCTTCTCTCTGTGGCACTGTCTCGCGGATCACTCCGGGTGGGGGTTACCCACCGCCCTGCCCTGTGGAGCCCGGACGTTCCTCGGCGCAACGCGGCGAACCGCGCGCGACGCGACCGTCCAGCCGACCCATTCGCGTCAGCAGTCTAGGCGTCCGACGGTGGCCGCGACACACCGGTCGACGCGATGTCGCGCGACAGACCGCGAGGCACTATAGTGAACTGACTGGCCCGACTGGGGACGGCCAGCTTCGACCCGCCTGGGAACGAGTCGATACTTCACGGCCTACTGGGGAGGCTAGAGATGTTCCGCAAACTCGCTGCTGCGGTGGCTGTCGCCGCTGCACTGACGATCGCTCTGCCGACTGCTGCACTCGCAGCGGACGACAACTACACGCCGAGCACGCCTACGGCACCGACGCTCGCAGGCTCGAGCGCCGCCGGCGCGTGCGAGGGCAACGTGCCGTGGATCACCTACAAGGTGACCATGACCGATCCGGACAACCAGGCCACGAGCCACACGGCTTACCTGGTCCTGTCGGACGGCACGAACACCACGTCGATCCTGCTCGGCGACCTCGTGGACAACCAGCTCTCGGGCAAGGTGCTGTGGCCGGGTGCGTCCGTCGGAGCCGACGGCAAGGGCACCAGCTGGCCGGGCTGGGAGCAGAAGGACGGCCAGTGGGTTCAGACCGGGGGCAACTTCGGCTGGACGCGTGGTGCCATCACCGCTGAGATCAAGGTGAACCCGGACCTCACGGTTCCGCTCTCCTACCCGGCAGCGACCTCCGCCTGCGCGACGGCCATCGAGGGCCAGCCCGCGGCCGACCCGTCGGGCACGCTGCCCGTGACCGGGCTTGGTGTCGCGGTCCTGCCGATCGGCCTGGCCGGCGGCGCGATCGTTGTCCTCGGCGCGGCGCTCCTGCTGACGCGTCGACTCCGTCGACACTGACCGTATGACGAACCGAACGGAGGCGTCGCGCCCGCGGCGCCTCCGAACGGTGCTCTTCGTCGGCCTGGGCATCGTCGCGATCGTCGTGATCGCCGCGGCCTGGGTGGGCGTACGGGCGCTCTTGGCCAAGGGTGAGCTGGACGCCATCGTCCCGCTCGTCGACGACGTCAAGTCGGCTGCGAGCGACCGCGATCTGAATCGCATCGACACTCTCGCGAGTGAGCTGGCCGACCACGCCGAGCGTGCGACCGCCCTCACGTCGGACCCCGTATGGCGGACGGCGGAGGCGGTGCCCTGGCTGGGTCCCAATCTCGCGGCGGTCCGGATCGCGTCTTCGCAGCTCGACCAGATGAGCCGGAAGGTCGTCCAGCCGCTCGTCAAGGTCGCGCAGCAGGAGCAGAAGACCTCGTCCGGTGGGTCCCTGGACATCGCCGGCATCTCTGCGGCCGTCAAACCGCTCGCCGTCGCGGCGTCCACGACGCATCGGGCTGCCCGGGATCTGGCGGCGATCGACACGGACGCCTTGATCGCGCCGCTGGCCTCCGGCATCCATCGGCTGTCCACAGTCGTGGACAGCGCGGATGCCACACTCGGCTCGCTCTCGAAGGTCGCCACGGTGGTCCCGGGGCTGGTCGGGGCTGACGGCCCTCGCACGCTGCTCCTCGTGATCCAGAACAACGCCGAGCTGCGGACCGGGGGCGGCATCACCGGTACCTTCATCCAGGTCCGGGTGGCTGACGGCCGACTCGCGCTGACCGGGATCGCGGATTCCAGCCAGTTCCGGCGTCGGGACGCATCGATCATCCCTGTGCCCGCGTCGCTCACGTCTCTCTACGGCGATGTTGCAGGGCGCTTCGTCCAGGACGCCTCCATCCCTGCCGACTTCGAGCTCACCGGACGACTCGTCTCGGCGTGGTGGGCCTCGCGCGCGGGGACCGCTCCGGACGCCGTGGTGTCGATCGATCCGTTCGTACTCAAGTCGCTCCTCTCGGTCACCGGACCGGTCGTCCTCCCGGACGGCAGCACGCTGACCGCGAGCAACCTCGTCAAGCGCCTGCTCGTCGACCCCTACATGACCATGACGACCGAGCAGCAGACCGCCTTCTTCGCCGAGGCGACGTCGGCGATGTTCGCCCGCCTCTTCGGAAAGGGCCTCGACCCGTTGGCATGGGTGCAGGGCCTCCAGGATCCGGTCCGCGAAGGGCGGATCTCTGTGTGGAGCGCGGACGTGTCCGAGCAGAAGCGGCTCACCGCCACGGTCCTCGGCGGTCCCGCAGTGCGCCAGACGCTCTCGGGGAAGGACGCGTATGCGGTCTACCTCAACGACCGCGACGGCGGCAAGATGGGGACGTTCCTGAAGACGTCGATCACCGCGGGCACGGCGCAATGCCGGCAAGACGGGGTGAGGACGGTCGGCATCGACGTGTCCCTCACCAGCACCGCTCCCGCGAACGCGGCGTCCCTGCCGGTCAGTATGACCGGCGGAGGCCTGTACGGCGCGAAGGCGGGTGACATCGGGCTCATCGTCTCGGTGTCCGCTCCGAAGAAGGCGTTCTTCGGAGGGGTGTTCCTCGATGGGAAGCCCATCCCCTCCACCAACGTGGTCGACGGCGACTTCGCGGTGAGCGCCGCTCACGTGGACCTGCCGCCCGGACGAACCGGCGTCCTGGAGTTCCGCTTCACCCTCGAGAAGGCACGCGAGCCGGTGATCCTGCATACTCCCCTCGTCAACGATCCGCGGATCCGCACCGCGACGCCGACCTGCGGTTGACGGCCGGCTAGGACTTCTCGGCCGTCCGCGCGATGCGGAGATCGAGCGGGAAGTCGATCGGGAAGCCTCCGAAGAGCAGACCGGCGGCGGCCGCCGCGGACCCGCGAACGGCGTCGGCGGCACGTTCGGCGTCAGCGGCGGGAGTGTGGACGATCAACTCGTCGTGGAGGAAGAACACCAGGTGGGCCTGATGGGCGAAGGACGCTCCTGATCGTCCTGCGCTCGCCTGGTCGCCGGTACGCGGGAAGGCGGCGAGCCGCGCGCGGAGATCACCCAGCCAGACGAGGGCCCACTCCGCGGCGGTGCCCTGGACGACGAAGTTGCGTGTGAACCGGCCGCGGTCGCGGGCCCAACGACGGGCGCGGGTGACGTCGCCTTCTGTCGCGTCTGCATCCGACGCCCGCGACTGGGCCGTCATCCACGCCGGGGACGGCGCGGGTGCGGTGCGTCCGAGCCACGTCGACACCACGCCGCCGTCCTCCCCCGTGCGCGCTGCCGCATCGACGAGAGCCATCGAGCGCGGATACGTCCTGCGCAGTCGTGGTACCAGTCGTCCGCTGTCGCCCGTCGTCGCCCCGTACATCGCGCCGAGCAGCGCGATCTTGGCCTCCTGCCTGGTCGAGACAGCCCCGGATTCCACGACGCCCGCGTAGAGGTCGCGCCCGCGGGCGGCAGCGGCGAGATCGACGTCGCGAGCCATCGCAGCGAGAACCCTCGGCTCCAGCTGTGCGACATCGGCGACCACGAATGCCCAGCCCGGGTCGGCGCGCACGGCGCCGCGCAGCTGGCGCGGGATCTGGAGGGCACCGCCCCCGGATGACGCCCACCTGCCCGTGACGACCCCCGCCGGCACGTACACGGGGCGGAACCGCCCATCGTGGACCCACTCCGACAGCCAATTCCACCCGTTGGCGCTGAGGAGACGCGAGAGGCGTCGGTACTCGATCAGGGGTTCGATGACCGGGTGCTCGTGCTCGCCCAGCTCCCACCGGCTGGTCGAGTGGACCATGACGCCTGCGCGATGCAGGGCCTGCAGGAGCTTCGGCTGCGAGTCCAGGTTGGCGGTCGGATCGTCGAGTTCCCGCCGCACCCTCTTGGCGAGCTCGTCGATGCGGGCGGGAGCCCCCGTGCCGCGCGGGCGCTCCCCCAGGATGTCCACCAGGATGCGGTCGTGGACAGCCGCATCCCAGGGCAGGCCCGCGTGCCGCAGCTCCGACGCGATGAGGGCGCCTGCCGACTCGGCGGAGCAGAGCAGGCGCAGTCGGCCGGGATCTGCGGCGGCGCGGATAGCCTCGCGCTGGCGGGCGAACTCCTCGAGCGCCGCCGCCACCGACGACGGCGGACCGGCTGGCCGCGCCGGTGACTCGTCCTCGAGCGCGAACAGGGCTTGATCGTCGCGTCCCGCTTCGACCGACGCCGCCGCATCCCATGCCGTCGCAGCGCGGAGGTCCGCCGCATCCGCGACGAGGCGGGAGTCGCGCAGGATCGCATGGCAGAGCCGGAGATCGTGGCAGCGCGCCACGCGCACCCCCTCGTCGAGCAGGCGTTCGTACCATTCCGGCGTGTCGCTCCAGACCCACCGCGGGCCCGGCCCACCGGCGTCCTCGACGCGCCGGATCTCTCCCGGCAGCGCGTCGTCATCGAACGAGCGCCGCTCGATCTCCGCTCCGTCCGCATCCAGCGCAACGCTCACCAGTCCGTCCGGACTCCTGCCGAGGACGATCCACGCCGGAGGGGAGCTCGTCATCGCGGCGGGATGCGGCGAGTCACAGTCCCGACTCCTCCGTGCGCACCAGGATGCAGCCGCACTCGGGGCAGTTCACGATGGCGTCATCCGCCGCCTGGCGGATGCGCTGCAGATCGGTCCCGGACAGCACCATGCGGCATCCCTCGCACGTCTGGCGCCGCAGGAGCGCGGCACCGGCGCTGCGCAGCGCGAGCCGGTCGTAGAGGGAGAGCAGGTCGGCCGGGATCGCGCCGGCCACGGCCGCGCGGTCACGCGTCGCCGATTCGAAGCGCGCCGTCGCGTCGGCCACGTCGGACTTCGCGTCGGCCGAGAGGCGTCCACCCTCCTCATTGACATCGGCGATCAGCGCCTCCTGCTCGGCGATCGCCGCCTCTGCCTGTTCGAGCTTCTCCATGACTTCGAGTTCGCCGTCCTCGAGATCGCTCTTACGCCTCGCGAGCGAGGCCAGTTCGCTCTCGAGTCCTTGCGCGTCCTTCGCGTTGGAGACGGTGCGCAGGCGGTCCGCGTCACGGTCGCGGCGCGCATCGACGACCGCGACGTCCGACTCGATCCGGCTGAGCTCGATGCGCAGGTCGTCTCGAAGGCCGAGCCGGATCGTGAGCTCCTGCGACAGTTCCTGTCGGCGCGCTGCCAGTTCGCGCACGCGCGCCGCCTGGGCGGGGTTCTTCCTCGCGTGGTCCGCCTGACGGATGCGCGTGTCGAGGTCGGCGACGTCGAGGAGTCGAAGCTGGTCTGCGGGGGATGCGTTCACGTGGCCCCTGCCGGGTTCGAACCGACGACACCCACGGTGTAAACGTGGTGCTCTACCAGCTGAGCTAAAGGGCCCTCGTCGCCAGTCTACGAGAGGGGCTCCATCGGGGACCGCACCCTTTCCGAGCCGGACCGTCCGACGGCGCCGACTCCGGATGTGCGTCCGCACGCTCGGGGATGACACGATGGCGCGATGCCGACGATCACCGCCCTGTTCCGTCACCCGGTCAAGGGATTCACCCCCGAGTCCTGCGAGAGGCTCGTCGTGCGTCCCGACGGCCGCATCGCCGGCGACCGCGTCCTCGCGTTCCGATTCTCCGATGCCGTACGGCCGGAGCAGCGCGACGGCCACGACTATTGGCCGAAGCGCCGAGGGCTCTCGCTGATGGACTTCCCGACCCTCGCCGGTCTGCGCCTCGCGTTCGACGAGGACGGCGGACGGGTCCGCATCGAGCGAGCCGGCCGGATGCTCGTCGACGCGGACCTCGACGAGTCCGGCCGGCGGGATCTCGAGAGCGCCGTGACGGAGTACCTCCTCTCCGGTCCGGACGCCCGAAGGCTCCGCGCAGACGGCGTCCTGCCGATCCGGCTCGTCGGCGACGGCCGCACTCCACGCTTCCAGGACCGGGCGCGAGGGTACGTGTCCTTGCATGGCGCGGATTCGGTGGCGGCCGTCGGGACGACGACGGACGCGCTGATCGACGATCGTCGCTTCCGCTCGAACATCGTCATCGGGGGCACGGTGGCCTGGGAGGAGCTCACCTGGACCGATGAGGTCCGGATCGGCGAGGTGCGGTTCGCGGTCGTCGGCCCGATCGAGCGGTGCACCGCGATCATGGCCGACCCCGACACCGGCGAACGGGACGCTCCTCTGTTGCGTCTGCTTGTCTCCGAGTTCGGGCAGGCGACTCCCACTCTCGGCATTCTCCTTCTGCCGGTCGACGGCGGTGGAACCGTTCGCGTGGGGGATCCCGTGGTGCCCGCGGGCTGAGCGGTGGAGCCGCGAGAGCGGCGCCGAACGTGAGAGGGATCCGTGCGGGTGCCGAGTCGCTAGGCTGGTGGGCGGTGCCGTACGCGCGCTGTACACAGCCGCCCCACCGCGAAGCCCCATCCCTGGCATGATCTGCCAGACGAAGAAAGGTCTCCCGTGACTGTCCACGACCAGGATCCGTACTCCCAGGGCTCCATCGACAGCGATCCCGACGAGACCGCCGAGTGGCAGGAGTCACTCGATCAGCTCGTTCGGGCGAAGGGTCACGGGCGCGGCCGCGAGATCATGCTGAGCCTGTTGAAGACGTCGCACGACCTGCACCTGGGCGTGCCGATGGTGCCTACGACGGACTACATCAACACGATCGCCCCCGAGAACGAGCCGGACTTCCCCGGCGACGAGGAGATCGAGCGGCGCTACCGGGCGTGGATCCGCTGGAACGCCGCGATCACCGTGCACCGCGCGCAGCGTCCGGGGATCGGGGTCGGCGGCCACATCTCCACGTACGCGTCCTCGGCAGCGCTCTACGAGGTCGGATTCAACCACTTCTTCCGGGGTCTGGATGACCCGGCAGGCGGGGATCAGGTCTTCTTCCAGGGGCACGCGTCGCCGGGAATGTACGCCCGAGCGTTCCTGGAGGGCCGGCTGTCCGAGGCGCAGCTCGACGGGTTCCGCCAGGAGAAGTCGCAGGCGCCGAACGGGATCCCCTCCTATCCGCATCCCCGGCTCATGCCGGAGTTCTGGCAGTTCCCCACCGTCTCGATGGGCCTCGGTCCCATCAACGCCATCTACCAGGCGATGACCAACAAGTACCTCACCAACCGCGGGATCAAGGACCTGTCCGGTTCGCGCGTCTGGGCGTTCCTCGGCGACGGCGAGATGGACGAGGTCGAGAGCCGGGGCCAGCTGCAGGTGGCGGCCAACGAGGGCCTCGACAACCTGACGTTCGTCGTCAACTGCAACCTGCAGCGCCTCGACGGCCCCGTGCGCGGGAACGGCAAGATCATCCAGGAGCTGGAGAGCTTCTTCCGCGGCGCGGGCTGGAACGTCATCAAGGTGATCTGGGGCCGCGAGTGGGACGAACTGCTGGCTCGTGACACCGACGGTGCGCTCCTGAATCTCATGAACGTGACCCCGGACGGCGACTACCAGACCTACAAGGCCGAGAGCGGCGCCTATGTGCGCGAGCACTTCTTCGGGCGCGACGAGCGCGCTGCGGCCCTCGTGCGGGACTACTCGGACGAGCAGATCTGGAACCTCAAGCGTGGCGGCCACGACTACCGAAAGGTCTACGCGGCATTCAAGGCCGCCGTCGAGCACACGGGTCAGCCGACCGTCATCCTCGCCAAGACGATCAAGGGCTACGGCCTCGGGCCGCACTTCGAGGGGCGCAATGCGACCCATCAGATGAAGAAGATGACGCTCGACGACCTGAAGCACTTCCGCGACGCGATGCACATCCCGGTCTCGGACGCGCAGCTCGAGGAGAACCCGTATCTGCCGCCGTACTACAACCCGGGCGCGCAGGACGAGACGATCCAGTACCTGCAGGAGCGTCGTCGTGCCCTCGGGGGCTTCCTGCCCGAGCGTCGCAGCCATCACGTGGGGCTGACGCTTCCCGGGGACGACGCCTACGCCCTCCCCAAGAAGGGGTCCGGCACGCAGGAGATCGCGACCACGATGGCGTTCGTCCGCCTGCTGAAGGATCTGCTGCGCGCGAAGGACTTCGGTCACCGCATCGTGCCGATCATCCCCGACGAGGCGCGCACCTTCGGGCTCGACGCCTATTTCCCGACGGCGAAGATCTACAACCCGAACGGTCAGCACTACACCTCGGTCGACCGTGAACTGCTCCTCGCCTACAAGGAGAGCCCGCAGGGGCAGATCATCCACGTGGGGATCAACGAGGCGGGAGCACTGGCGGCCTTCACGGCGACGGGCACGTCCTACTCCACTCACGGCGAGCCGCTCATCCCGGTCTACATCTTCTACTCGATGTTCGGCTTCCAGCGCACCGGCGACGCCAACTGGGCGGCGGGCGACCAGATGGCGCGCGGTTTCGTGATCGGCGCGACCGCGGGCCGCACCACTCTCACGGGCGAGGGCCTGCAGCACGCCGACGGGCATTCTCATCTGCTCGCGTCGACGAACCCCGCGACCGTGTCCTACGACCCGGCTTACGGCTACGAGATCGCGCACATCGTCCGCTCGGGACTCGACCGCATGTACGGCGGCCAGCACCCGGATCCGAACGTCATGTACTACCTCACCGTGTACAACGAGCCGCTGGTCCAGCCCGCTGAGCCGGAGGGGGTCGACGTCGACGGCATCGTGCGCGGCATCCATCGCATCTCCACGGGCGAGGGCGACGGTCCTCGCGCGCAGCTGCTCGCGTCGGGTGTCGGCGTCCCGTGGGCGCTCGAGGCCCAGCAGCTGCTGCGAGACGATTGGGGCGTGGCGTCCGACGTGTGGTCGGTGACGTCCTGGACGGAGCTGCGTCGCGACGGGCTCGAGGTCGACGAGCACAACTTCCTGCATCCCGATCAGGAGCCGCGCACCGCCTACCTCACCGAGAAGCTGGCGGACTCGACCGGTCCGGTGATCGCCGTCAGCGACTACATGCATGCGGTTCAGGATCAGATCCGGCCGTGGGTGCCCCGTCGATTCGCGACGCTCGGAGCTGACGGCTTCGGCTTCTCGGACACGCGACCGGCCGCGCGGCGCTTCTTCAAGATCGACGGCCCCTCCCTCGTGGTGCGTGCTCTGCAGGCGCTCGCCGAGGACGGCGTCGTGGATCGCGGCCTGGCCGTCCAGGCGATCGAGAAGTACCGGCTGCACGATGTGAACGCCGGCACGAGCGGCAACGCGGGCGGCGAGAGCTGATCCGGAGGATGGCCGATTCCGTGGCGCCGATGGACAAGGCGGAAACCCTCGTCTGGCTGCGGCGGATCTCGGGCGATCTCGCCACGGCGACGATCCAGCGACTGGAGGACACGCTCCCCTGGTACGCGGAGATGCCGCCCGCTCGCCGGTCGGCGGTCGGGCTGGTGGCGCAGGCCGGCATCACGTCGTTCATCCAGTGGTACGAGGATCCGAACTCCACGCCGTGGATCGCCGCGGACATCTTCGCGGCGGCTCCGCGCGAGCTGCTCCGCAGCGTGAGCCTCACGCAGACCCTGCAGCTGATCAGGGTGACGGTCGAGGTGACCGAGGAGAAGGTGGCCGGCAAGGGCGAGCATCTGCGCGAGGCGATCCTGCTGTACTCGCGTGAAGTCGCCTTCGCCGCCGCCGACGTCTACGCGCGGGCGGCGGAGGCGCGGGGGTTGTGGGATGCCCGCCTGGAGGCGCTCGTCGTCGACTCGATCCTGACCGGCGAGGCCGACGAGGAGTTGCCGAGTCGGATCGCGGCCCTCGGCTGGCACGGCCACGGCGAGGTCGCGGTGCTCGTGGGCACCACTCCCCCGCTCTTCGACGTCGACCAGCTCCGCCGCACGGCGCGCAAGCTCGGCGTGGACGTGCTCATCGGCGTACAGGGCTCGCGTCTGGTGCTCGTGATCGGGCGGGCGCAGCTCCCGGGTCGCGCAGCGGACGACATCACCGCGGAGCTTCCGTTCCCCGAGATCGCCCGCCGGCTCGAGCCCGGGTTCGGCACCGGATACCTCGTCCTCGGTCCGACCGTCCCCGCCCTCGTCGACGCGAGCCAGAGCGCGCGTGCCGCCCTCGCAGGTTTCGCCGTGGCGCGTGCGTGGCGGAACGCCCCCCGCCCCGTCGAGGCCGACGATCTCCTCCCCGAGCGCGCATTGGCCGGGGATCCGCTCGCGAAGCTGACGCTCGTCGACCGGATCTATCGCCCGCTGCAGGCGCACAGTACGGATCTCGTCGCCACGCTGTGGAGCTATCTCGACAACGGCCGGTCGCTCGAGGCGACGGCGCGAGAGCTGTTCGTGCACCCCAACACGGTCCGGTACCGGCTGAAGCGCGTATCCGAGGTCATCGGCTGGGATGCCACGGGACCGCGCGAGGCGCTGATCCTGCAGACCGCCCTGGTCCTGGGCGCCATCGGCACGGATTCGACGCGTCGTCGTCCCCCTGCGGCACGTCGACCGCGATGAACGATGTGGACCGATCACAAAGGTTCCTCGGATTCTTGTGCCGCGATCGCCAGATCGACGCCGTCGAGTTTGACAGGATGGGATGGTGATCGTCGCCGTCTTCCCCGGTCAGGGCTCGCAGACCCCCGGCTTCCTCAGCCCATGGCTCGAGATCGAGGGGGTGCGTGAGCGACTCGAGGCGTACTCGGATGATGCGCAGATCGACCTCATCGCCGCCGGCACCGAGTGGGACGCCGACCGGATCCGTGACACGAAGGTGGCCCAGCCTCTGATCGTTGCTGCGAGCCTCGTGTCGTGGCATGCCCTGGCAGGGGCTCAGCACGCTGTGGACGGCGTGGCCGGTCACTCCGTCGGAGAGGTCGCCGCCCTCGTCGCGGGCGGCGTGCTCGACGACGACGAGGGCATGCGACTCGTCGGTGTCCGTGGTCGCGCGATGGCCGAGGCCGCCGCCCTCGTCGAGACCGGGATGAGCGCGATCCTCGGCGGGGACTCGGAGGCGGTTCTCCAGCGGCTCTCCGACCTCGATCTGACACCGGCGAACTTCAACGGCGGCGGGCAGATCGTGGCCGCGGGCGCGGCATCCGGGCTCGCCGAGCTGTCCGCGACCCCGCCTCAGGGCAGCCGCGTCATCCCGCTGTCGGTCGCCGGGGCGTTCCACACCCGGTACATGGCCCCCGCCGTTGACACCCTGCGCGCGGCCGCCGCGACTCTCGACCCCGCGGATCCCGCCACGACCGTCTGGTCGAACAACGACGGGCGGGCGGTGACGGGCGGTCGGGAGGCCGTCGATCTCCTGGTCGGCCAGGTGGCCTCGCCCGTCCGCTGGGACCTCTGCATGGCATCCTTCGCCGCAGCCGGTGTCAGCGGCATCGTCGAACTCGCCCCCGCGGGTACGCTCGTCGGCCTCGCGAAGCGCTCCCTCCGCGGTGTGCCGAGCGTCGCTGTGAAGACGCCGGACGACCTCGCGTCGGCGACCACTCTCCTGACAGGAGGCGTCGAATGACCGCCACGATCCGCCAGCTCACCGGCCCGGCGCACACGCGCATCTACTCCTACGGCGCCGCGCGCGGGGAGCTCGTCGTCCCGAACGACGACCTCGTGGGCCCGATCGACTCGAGCGACGAATGGATCCGCCAGCGCACCGGGATCGTGACGCGGGTGCGCGCCGTGCACGACACCTCGGCGATCGATCTCGCCGCGGATGCCGCGCGCGAGGCGGTCGCCCGTTCCGGCGTCGAGCCGACGCAGATCGACGCCGTCATCGTGGCGACGATCAGCAATCCGAAGCAGACCCCGTCCGTCTCCGCCATCGTGGCCGATCGGATCGGCGCGAATCCCGCCGCCGCCTTCGACATGAACGCGGCGTGCGCCGGCTTCGCGTACGCCGTCGCCCAGGCGGACGCCCTCATCCGCGCCGGTGCGGCGCACTACGCGGTCGTCGTCGGCGCGGAGAAGCTCAGCGACGTCGTCGACCCGACCGACCGCAGCATCTCCTTCCTGCTCGGCGACGGTGCGGGTGCTGCGGTGATCGGTCCCAGCGACACCCCCGGCATCGGACCTACCATCTGGGGCTCGGACGGCTCCAAGGCCGATCTTGTCGGCATGAACGGCACCCTCACCGAGTTCCGTGACGGGGAGGTGCCATGGCCCACCTTGCGGCAGGAAGGGCCGGCGGTCTTCCGGTGGGCGGTGTGGGAGATGGCCAAGGTCGCCAGGGAGGCCATCGAGGCAGCGGGTATCGAACCCGCCGACCTCGCGGCCTTCGTCCCGCATCAGGCGAACATGCGGATCATCGACGAGCTCGCCAAGCAGCTGAGGCTCCCCGACTCGGTCGTCATCGGACGAGACATCGAGACCACGGGCAACACGTCCGCCGCATCGGTCCCCCTGGCGGCGCATCGTCTGCTCGAGGAGCATCCCGAGCTCAGCGGTGGGCTCGCCCTCCAGATCGGGTTCGGAGCGGGGCTGGTTTTCGGTGCCCAGGTCGTCGTCCTCCCGTGACGCCGATGTGCCCGACCCTAGACTGATCACGGCCCGACGGGCCGAAGACCCCGGAAGAACAGGAGCAGAAATGGCATTCACCAACGACGAGGTCCTCGCGGGACTCGCCGAGCTGATCACCGACGAGACGGGCATCTCCGCGGACGAGGTCTCGCTGGAGAAGTCGTTCACCGATGACCTCGACATCGACTCGATCTCCATGATGACGATCGTCGTCAACGCGGAGGAGAAGTTCGGGGTCACCATCCCGGACGACGAGGTCAAGAACCTCAAGACCGTCGGCGACGCCGTCACCTTCATCACGTCGAACCAGGCGTGACCGCTCCGGTGGGGGCGCTCGGCCCCCACCGGCAAACTTTCCGAGGATCCACGAACACATGAGCACGTCACGCATCGTCGTCACCGGCATCGGCGCCACGTCCCCCATCGGGGGAACCGCGCCCGACAGCTGGTCCGCCCTGCTCGGTGGCGCCTCCGGGGCGCGAGCGCTGGAGCACGACTGGGTGGAGGAGTTCCAGCTGCCCGTCACCTTCGCCGCCGAGGCCGCCGTGCGACCTGAGACGGTGCTCGAGCGGCCGGTGGCCAAACGACTCGACCCCTCCTCGCAGCTGGCGCTGGTCGCAGCCAAGGAGGCATGGGAGGACGCCGGGTCCCCCGACGTCGAGTCCGAGCGGCTCGGAGTGGACTTCGCGACCGGCATCGGCGGCCTGTGGACGCTGCTGGACGCCTGGGACACGCTGCGCGAGAAGGGCCCGCGTAGGGTCATGCCGATGACCGTTCCGATGCTCATGCCGAACGCGGCGGCCGGCAATCTGTCGCTGCACTTCGGGGCACGCGCGTATGCCCGGACGGTCGCGAGCGCGTGCGCGTCGAGCACGGAGTCGATCATCAACGCGGTCGAGCACATCCGCGCGGGCTACGCGGACGTCGTGATCGCGGGGGGCACGGAGTCGGCGATCCATCCGATCACGTTGGCCGCGTTCTCGTCGATGCAGGCCCTCTCCAAGCGCAACGACTCCCCCGAGACCGCGTCGCGCCCCGCGAGCATCGATCGCGACGGGTTCGTGATGGGCGAAGGTGCCGGGGCCCTCGTGCTCGAGACGGAGGAGCACGCACGTGCCCGCGGCGCGCGGATCTACGCCGCGGTCGTGGGGGGCGGCGTGACGGCCGACTCGTACCACATCACCGCCAACGATCCGGAGGGTCGTGGCGCCTCTCGTGCCGTGCGCATGGCCCTCGAGATGGCCGGGGCGTCGCCCGACGACGTGACCCACATCAACGCGCACGCGACGTCGACTCCGGTAGGCGATCCCAACGAGTATCAGGCACTCCTCTCGGTGTTCGGCGAGCGCATCCTCGACATCCCGACATCCGCGACGAAGGCGTCCACCGGCCACCTGCTGGGTGGCACGGGAGCGCTCGAAGCGATCTTCACGGTGCTGGCACTGCGCGACGGAATCGCACCGCCCACCATCAATCTGACAGAGCAGGACCCCGAGGTTCCGTTCCGGCTCTCCGGAGCGACGCAGAGCCTCGGTGGGGGCGATCAGCTGGCGATCAGCAACTCGTTCGGCTTCGGCGGGCACAACGCCGTGGCGGCGTTCACCACGGTCTAGCGATCCCGCGCACACGAAGACGCCCCGGCGAAGCCGTGCCGGGGCGTCTGTCGTGTCGGGCGGTGATTCGCGGTCCCGGCTGCCGGGAAGGATGTCCTCCGACCGCCGGTAGTGGCGCCTCGCGCCGCCCGAAGTCCTGGGGCTATCCGACCTTGTGGAGCCAGACCACGGGAACGTCGTCGGACGCGTGACGGAACGGCTCGAGCTCCTCGTCCCATGCGGCGCCCAGCGCGACCTGCAGTTCTCGCTGCAGCTCCATGGCGTCGCCGGCGGCGACCTCCATCGCGTAGCGGACGCGGTCCTCGCCGATAACGACGTTGCCCGCGGCGTCCGTCTGGGCGTAGTGGATGCCGAGACCCGGAGTGTGCAGCCACCGGCCCCCGTCGCTGCGCGGCGTCGGATCCTCCGTCACCTCGAACCGGAGATGCTCCCACCCGCGGATCGCGGTCGCGAGGGCCGCACCTGTTCCGGCCGGGCCCTCCCAGTAGAACTCCGCGCGTCTGCTGCCGGACAGCACCGGCTGGTCGCTCCACTCGAAGTTGGTGGCACGACCGAGGGCGCGTCCTACCGCCCACTCCAGGTGGGGGCACAACGCTCGTGGCGCGGAGTGGATGAAGATCACTCCACGCGCCTGTGGTGTCGCCATGGTCTCTCCGTTTCATCAGGTTCGTCTTCCCCAACGACCTGATCCCGGATGCCTCGGCGGCGTGTCTGTTCGGTTGTGCTGTGGTCATTATCGCCCATGGGGCGGCGGAATGACAAGCATGTCATTCCGCCGCCCCACGCAGGACGGCCCGGTCCGTGTGGACCGGGCCGTCGCCGCTCAGTCGGTCACGCCTCGCTCATGGCGCGGACCTCCGCCTGCCCCTTGGCGGCGTAGTACGCGGCGCGCGCGGCATCCTTGCGTGCCTGCTCGGCGTAGCCGGCGTCGAGCACGTCCTGGGGCACCTCGACGCTGTCCACGTGGTTCACGCCGTGGTACTTCTCGATGTAGGCGTCCAGCTCAGGGCCTGACGTCCATGAGGTGATGAGGCAGTACCGCGGCTCGGTGCCGTTGTGCGTGGCCGCGTGCCAGAGGCGCTGGGTGTCGATGATCAGCTGTGCGCCGGCAGGGAGGGCGATCCGCGTCTCCCCCTGCGGGTCGGTGCGGTTCTCCCGCAGCACGAAGTAGCTGTCCTTGTCGTCGGTCAGGTTGAAGAATCCCCGCACCACCCAGCCCGTCCCGTCCGGGTTCAGGCGGTTGTTGTCGTCCTGGTGGAGGTTGTAGAGGCAGTCGCCGTACGGAGTGGGCTGCAACTCGATGACGCGGCAACGGCCGACGTTGGCGCCGGGCTCTTGAGCGCGACGCGTGAGGTTCGGCGCCTTCTCGACCTGCGACGGGATCCAGACGCCGTCCTTGTCCGTGCGCGGCGGCTTGTGGTTCCAGAAGCCGTTGCACTCGATCTCACCGAAGGCGCTGGCGAGCGGCGCGAAGCGCGTGTCGCCGGATGACTTCCAGTCGTTGTACTCGATGTCGAGCCACTCTTTGGGATCGAGCTCCTGGTTGTAGCGGTCGAGGACGACGTAGCCGGTCTCTTCCAGAGCGGCGGACTTGATGTAACCCATGATGCGAATCATGACCTTTCGTAGAGGGCCAGCACGTTTTAACAGGCCCGACTTAGGCAAGCCTACATTGGGGGTCCCGGGCGTCCGCGGGGGCACCGCCGTGAATATTCGCCCCCGCATAAGGTAGGTGAGGGCTCGTGCAGCGACGGGCGCCGAGGGGAAGAGCGAAACGAGATCATGGGCAGTGCCACGAACGTCGACGCCACGGCGGTGAACACCATCGCGTGGCTGTCCGCAGCGGAGACGACCATCATGGTCCCCGTGTACCAGCGGCAGTACCGCTGGGACATCGGCGGATGCGAACAGCTCCTCGGCGACATCCGCGCGGTCGCCGACGCCGATGATCGCCAGATGCACTTCATCGGTTCGATCCTGTCGACCGTCGACGGCGATCACGCCGAAGGTGAGCTCGTGCTCATCGACGGTCAGCAGCGCCTCACGACCCTCATGCTCCTCATCGCGGCACTGCACCACGCGGTCCTCGATCGCGACCCGGCGCTCGCGCGAGAGCTGCAGCAGGTGCTCGTATCGGCGTCCGACCCGCACCGGACCAAGCTGCGGCCGCACCGGGAGTGGGCCGCCGTTTTCGAGAGCGTGGTGCTGGATCGTCGTGCGCCGGACGATCTCACCCGTGAGTCCCGATTCGACGACAACTACGCCTTCTTCCGCAGCCAGGTCGCCCCGGATGAGGTCCCCGCGATCTGGCGCGGCATCCAGAAGCTGGAGCACGTGTCGATCACGCTCGGCGCGGGAGCGAACGCCCAGCAGATCTTCGAGAGCCTCAACTCCACGGGCGAACCGCTTCGCGATCACGAGCTGATCCACAACTTCGTCCTCATGGGGCTCTCCCATGCGGAGCAGAGCGCGATCGAGGACGAGTTCTGGCTTCCGATCGAACGTGCGACAGGTGAGCAGATCGGCGGCTTCTGGCGCCACTTCCTGATCATGATGACGGGGCGCGAGGTCACCGTCGCGGGCGAGCGCGGTGTGTACGACGCATTCCGGCACCGCTTCCCCCGGCTGGATCTCGCGACGCTCCGTACGGCGGCGGCCGAGTGGCGCGCGTACGCCGAGGTGTACCGCATCCTTCTCGATCCGCCCGCCTCGGAGGACGAGGAGGTCTCGCGGCAGCTCGCCTACGTCAACACCTTCGGGCGCGGGATGTACCCCCTCGTCATGCGGGCCTACCGTGACTACGAGGAGGGCGATCTCGATCGTGCCGGCCTCATCGAGGTGCTCGAGCACGTGCAGGCCCTTCTGCTGCGCCGGGAGATCGTCGGGCTCTCGAACGAGCGGCTGGTCGCGCGCCTCTGCCGGGCGCGCGCGGAGGGACCGGATGCTCTCACGCACGCCATCTCGCGGATCATGCCGTCCGACGAGCGCGTGCGTGTCGCACTGAAGTACAGCGATCTCCCGCATGCTGCCTACGTCCTCTCTCGGCTGTCCGGCGTGCGCGGACTCACGGGGCTCGACGTGGAGCACGTGTTCCCGCTCGCTCCGAGCGACGATTGGTCCGGCGACGGCGTCCGGGCGTGGTCCGAGCTGAGCGATGACGAGCAGAACAGCCACCGCGCGCTCGCGCAGTCGCTCGGGAATCTCGCACTTCTCGAGGAGGATCTGGCGATCCGCGCGTTCGGTGCGTCGTACCCCGGGAAGCGCGGGCTGTATGCGCGCAGCGGCATCCCGGCGACCCGAGAGCTCGCCGCGTCGACCGCCTGGGGCACCGGCTCGATCGCCGCCAGGACGGCCGCGCTGACCGCGGATCTCCTGGCCGTCTGGCGCCGCCCCGCGACGATCCTCATCGACGACGATGGCTTGACCCCCGTCCTCGACGCGAAGCGCCGACGCGGCTGGCCCCCGGGATGGGATCGCGAATTCGAGTACGTCGAGTACCGCGGGGAGCACTGGGAGGTGCACGACGTGAAGTACCTGTTCAACCGGGTGTTCCACCGTCTGTGGGCCGATTCCCGCGCCGATGCGGTCGCCTTCAGCGGGCGCAACGGCGGGCCGATCTTCCCCGCGCGGGCATGGAACGGGCAATGGGACGCCCTCGACGACGACCACTTCCTGTACATGGGTTGGGACTCGAAGTACATGCTGACGGCGGTTCAGGGTGTCCTCGAGGAGGCCGGTCTTGCCCGCGAGGTCTTCCTCAAGTACTCCTACATCGGGGCGGCGATGTGAAGGCGGCGGTGTGGCGGTCGCTCGCGCGCTGGCTCCTCGTGAGCCTGCTGGCGGCCGCCGGACTGTCCCATCTGACGTGGGGCCGGCGCGGCTACCGGATCGTGGTGCCGGACTGGGCGACGCGGCTCACGGGGCTCGACAAGGACGCCGTCGTCGTCGCATCCGGGGTCGTGGAACTGATGCTGGCGGGCGCCGTGGCGACCATGCCCCGGCAGCGCAGCGTGGGATGGGTGGTCGGGGCGTTCTTCGTCGCGGTCCTCCCCGGCAACGTCCATCAGTGGCGGACAGGACGGTCGGCGCCGATGCTGCGGACGGATCGCGCACGATTCATCCGGCTTCTGCTGCAGCCCGTCCTTGTCGTGTGGGCGGTCTGGAGCACCGGCGACGGGTCTCGCCGGGCGGGGTGATCGCCGTTCCCGCGCAGCGGCACGGCGGTGCCGCAGCGATTCGGTAGGGCGGGTGGGACTTGAACCCACGATCGTCGGGTTATGAGCCCGCTGCCTTCACCAGCTTGGCCACCGCCCCTAGGTTTCCGAGCCTATCGTGAGGCGTCCATGCCATCATCGGTGCGTGGACGCGTTCGCATGGATGTCGGCCGCGGCGATCATCGCCGTGGCGATCGCCACGATCGCGTGGGCGCCTGCGCTCCACCGCGCGCATCGGCGGAGACAGGACGCCGGCGAGATCGGGTCCATGGCGGGCGTGGGCTCCGGGCTGGACGCCGTATGGCGCCCGTCCGCCGAGGACGCGCACGCCGACTGGGAGGCGCAGATCGAGGTCCCGGCCCCTGCGCCGAGCCCCGGCGACAAGGGGCGGATCGAGGGCGACCGGATCGTCATCCGCCCGCCCGTCGATCCGTCAGCGTGAGTCGGCGCCGGCGGACTGGTCGTCACTCCCCCGCTGGATGGGGAGCTCCTGACTGTCGCTGATCACCTGGGGATGGTTGCGCGCCAGCGAGATCACGCCGTAGATCGCGATGGCACCCGCCACGCCGAACCCGATGAACGCCCAGAGACCCGCGGTCTCGGCCTCCTTGAGGACGGTGAGGCCGATGAGGACGGCGACCATCGGATCGACGACGGTCAGCCCTGCGATGACGAGATCGGGCGGCCCCACCGAGTAGGCGGTCTGCACGAAGTACGCTCCGAGGCCCGCTCCCGCGAGCAGTCCCACGATGCACAGCACGGTGAGCCACTCGAAGTCGCCGGACTGGATGCGCTTGATCACCACCTTGGCGAGAGTGGCGACGAAACCGTACAGGACGCCAGAGGCGGCGATATAGAAGAGCGGATGCGCGTGCTTGCGCACCAGCAGCCACAGGCCCGCGAGCACCACGAGCACGACGCCGAGCATGATGAGAACCGTGAGGAGCTGACTGTCGGAGATCGGCGTCTCGGTCGCGACGAAGGCCGCGATCGTGACGAAGATGAAGATGCCGCCGATGCACGCCACGATCGATCGCACCGACTTGCGGGTCGGACGATGCCCGGATACGCGCGCGTTCAGCAGCGTCGTGATGACGAGCGAAATCGCGCCGAGCGGCTGCACGAGGATGAGCGGTGCGAAAGCCAAGGCGGAGAGCTGGCAGAGGATCGCGAGGCCCAGCATCAGCGTGCCCACCACCCACGAGGGTCGTCGGAGCAAGTTGAGCAGCTGGCGGGGGTTGAGTCCCTCGCTGCCCGACGTGCCCGTGAGGTGCTCGACCTTGATCACACCGCGGGACTGATACTGCGCACCGAACGACATGAACACGGCACCCAGAAGTGCCAGAGGGATGCCGATCAGGATGGCGGGGTCGCGGAAGACGCCGACCAGCTGGTCGGTCACGTCGCTCAGTGGCACGTCCGTCGCGATCACTCTTCGACACTAGCCGCGGCGCCCGCTCGATAGGCTCAGGACGTGGCCGTTCTCCCGATCCGCATCATGGGCGATCCCGTCCTGCACGCCCCCGCCAGTCCCGTCGACGAGATCACGGACGAGATCCGCACGCTGGTCGCGGACATGTTCGAGACCATGGACGCCGCACCGGGAGTCGGCCTCGCCGCCCCGCAGGTCGGGGTGCCCCTGCGCATCTACACGTACTCCTATCCGGACGACGATGGCGCACCCTGGCGCGGCGTGATCATCAACCCCGAGCTCTGGATGCGGCCCCTCGTCCCCGGCGAACCCGATCCCGACGACGAGTCAGAGGGCTGCCTGTCGTTCCCCGGAGAGAGGTTCCCGCTCCGACGCTCGGACGAGGTGCTCGTCACGGGCATCGCGCTCGACGGCTCCCCCGTGCGGATCGAGGTGGACGGATGGAGGGCGCGCATCATGCAGCACGAGTTCGACCACCTCGACGGCATCCTCTATGTCGACAGGCTCGATGACGGGGAGTGGAAGACCGTGCAGAAGATCGCGCGCAAGCGGGGCTGGGGCCGGCCTGGGCAGGCGTGGACGCCCGGCGTCGACGCCGTGGACGCCTAGTCGCCTGCGCGCTCAGCGCGAGCGGGGCTTGTCCTGCGCAGAGCGGGGCGGATCGATGGATACGTCGATCGGATCCTGTCCGTCCAGCGACGACCACGAGCGAGCGGTGCCCTTCGCGGCATGGGCGGCGGCACGGACGGCGCGCTCGTCGGCCCAGCTGTTGAGCCGGTGACCGGCGTGCCCGCGCACGTGCTCGAGGACGACGTCGGGCAACCCGTGCTGCCGTCGGCCGTCCCGCTCCGCGATCAGTTCCTTCAGTAGGTCCACGTTCTTGGCGGGGCTGCCGCCTGCGGTCTTCCACCCGCGCCGCGCATGGCCGTCCATCCACTTCGTGTAGGTGTCGATCGCGTACCTCGAGTCGGCCTGCACGGTGAGGTCGCGCACGGAGCGATGGTCGCGGATGGCGTTGAGCAGTCCGAGCAGCTCCCCGATGTTGTTGGTTCCCTCAGGGAGGGCGCCGGCGGCCCACTGCCCGTCCTCGCCGACCCACGCCCAGCCGGTGGGGCCAGGATTGCCGGAGCACGCGCCGTCTGTCGCCACCGTGTAGCTGTCGATGATCCGCCTCCGGTTCGCACTCGTGCCGCGTCGTTCGGGCAAAGAAATGCCCCGGGGTGGAGCCCGGGGCATTTCGCTCCCCCACTTGGACTCGAACCAAGAACCTATCGGTTAACAGCCGATTGCTCTGCCAATTGAGCTATGGAGGAATGTGCTCCGCGTCCCCGCGGGCAACCACACCATATTAGCAAACACGAAGCGGTGGTCAGGACGCGATGAGTCGCCGGTCGGCCTCGCCACTCGGGGTCCACAGCAGATCCGACACGCCGTGGCCGTAGGCGACCGCATGTCCCCCGCGCATCACGAGGACGTCGGCGTCGAGCTCGCGCACCGCCTCGATGTCGTTCGTCACGACGAGTGTCGACATGCCGTACCCGTCACGGCGGCGGACGATCGCCTCCCGCACCGTGCGACGCGCGTCGACGTCGAGATTGGCGAAGAGGTCGTCGGCGACGAGGACGCGCGGCTCGAGGACCAGCGCCCGAGCCAGGGCGACGCGCTGGCGCATGCCCGCGCTGAGCTCGTACGGGTACCGGGACGTCACGCCGAGCGGGAGGGACATCTCGTCGAGAAGGGTGGCCACGCGGACGGCGAGGGCGCGCTGGTTGACGCGACGGTCCCGGCTCGTGATCGGCGACCCGATCACCTCGGCAACCGTCAACCGGGACGGAAGCCGGGCTCCCGCACCTTGCGGGAGGTATCCCGTCACATACGTCAGGGTCCGGTGCGCGCGGCCCGGACGACGCACGGGAATGCCCTCGACGTGCCCTTCGCCGCCGATGACGGCGAGCCCGGGCTCGTCGGCCCCCGCGAGCACGGCTGCGAGGCTCGACTTCCCCGCGCCGGTCGGACCGAAGATCGCCAGCGTCCGCCCGTGCGGAAGGGTGAAGGCGATGCCGTCCACCACACGGACCGGCGTCGCACCGCGACCGGAGGCACGGGCGACCGAGAGGTCCACGCACCGGATGGCGACATCGGGGTCTCGGCGGTGGGACATGGCCTTCATCCTGCCCTGTGCGGGGCGATCGGCGCTAGGCCGTCTCCTCGTCGTCGAGCAGACGCTGCCGGTCGGCGTCGATCTCCCGAAGGCGGAAGCGGACCGTGCGGCCCTGCTCCGAGTCCGCCGGCACGCGCTGGATCGCCCTCAGCAGTTCGCGCTTCTCGGCGTCGAGGGAGCGGAGGAGCACCCGACGCGCGAGGTCCCGCGCGGACGCGACCGCATGCTCGTCGTCACGGGCGGGGAACACCCCGGTCAGCAGCTCGGCCGCGAGCGTGCGGTACGGCTCGCGCACCGCGGAGACCGCATCGACGGCCCAGCCGGGGCGAGCACGATCAGGCGCGCCCGCCACGGCCTCGCGCACGGCCTCCAGGGGCGGATGGCGGAACGGCAGAGCCACGGCCCGGCGGAGGAGTTCGTCCGGGATGCGGTGGCCGTACTGCAGGAACCCCATCAGGGCGTCGCGTTCGAGAGCGGCGTCCGCGGTGCGCGGGAGCGTCGCGACCGTCACGCGCACGAACGCCTCGGGTGCGGTCTGCTCCGGGGCGGTCGGTGCGGATGGGCGCTTGGCCGCAGCATCCTGGCCTCCGCTGCGCGCTGCGCGCTCGACAGCCCGCGTGACCTCGTCGAGCTCGAGGCCGAGACGGCGCGCGAGGACGTGCACGTACCCGCGACGCACCGTGGCGTCCTTGATGTCGGCAACGACCGGCGACGCGGCGCGGAGCGCCCCTGCCCTGCCTTCCACAGTGCCGAGATCGAAACCGACGAGGCGCTGATCGATCACGAACTCGAACATCGGGACCTTGGTCTCCATGAGGGAGCGCACCGCCGCATCCCCGCGCTGCAGGCGCAGATCGCACGGGTCCAGTCCTTCCGGGGCGACCGCGACGAAGCTCTGGGCACGCAGGCCGCGCGTCTCCGCGAACGCGCGCACGGCGGCCTTCTGCCCCGCGGCGTCCGGATCGAACGTGAACACCACCTCGGCAGCGGCGTCGTCGCCGATGACGCGACGGAGGATCCCCATGTGATCGGCGCCGAACGCCGTGCCGCACGTGGCCACGGCCGTCGTCACGCCCGCGAGATGGCAGGCCATCACGTCCGTGTAGCCCTCCACGACCACCACCCGCCGCGGATCGCCGCGGGTGATGTCCCGCTTGGCGAGGTCCAGGCCGTAGAGCACCTGGGTCTTGCGGTATAACGTCGTCTCGGGGGTGTTGAGGTATTTGGGACCGTTGTCGTCGTCGAACAGGCGACGAGCGCCGAAACCGAGGGTCTGGCCGGTGATGTCGCGGATCGGCCACACGAGCCGGCCGCGGAACCGGTCGTACACGCCGCGCTGCCCTTGGGAGACGAGGCCCGCGGCGGTGAGCTCGTCGCGGGTGAAGCCCTGCGACGACAGCGCATCCAGGAGCCCCGACCAGCCCTTGGGGGCGTAGCCGACCCCGAAGTGCGCGGCCGCACCCGCATCGAAGCCGCGCTCCCCCAGGAATCGCCGACCGGTGTCGGCCTCGGGCGTCATCAGCTGGGCGCGGAACCACTCGGCGGCGGCGGCGTTGGCGGCGTAAAGCCGTGTGCGCCCCGAGGACTCGGGAACCGCACCGCCGCCGTCCTCGTAGTGCAGCGTGATGCCCACGCGCGCCGCCATACGCTCGACGGCTTCGGTGAACGAGAGGTGGTCCATCTTCCGCAGGAAGGTGTAGACGTCGCCGGACTCTCCGCAGCCGAAGCAGTGGTAGAAGCCGACCTGGGGTCGCACGTTGAAGCTGGGGCTGCGCTCGTCGTGGAAGGGGCAGAGACCCTTCATCGACCCCACGCCCGCGGGTTTGAGCGCGACCCGCTCACCGATGACGTCGGCGATGTTGACGCGCGACTTCACCTCGTCGACATCGGCCTGGACGATGCGCCCTGCCATCAGTCGGCCTTCCGCGATGCGCCCGAGCGGCCGGCCGCCGGAACCCAGATGCCGAGGGATGCGGCATCGACCTCGCCCACGAGCCTCCCGTGCCAGGCGATGGCGACCTGGTCGGTGAGGCTCGCCACCTGATCGACGACGACGCGGCGTTGCGCGCCGTCGGTCGCTGCGGCGGCGAAATCGGCGGCGAACACGCGATCGAGATGCTCGGGTCGTTCCCACAGCGCGGTCGCGAGGCGCTTCAGCACGCGCCGCTGCTCCTTGTACAGCTCCTTGCGTCCCTCGATCGAGACGACGGTGGCGCCGATGACTCCCTTCAGCACCGCCATCTCGGCCTCGATCACACGCGGTACGACGACATGCGCGTGGTAGCGGGTCAGGACCGGGACGGCGTAGGCATCCCGGGTGGCCGTCGTGGCGGCGCGCGCGAACCGGCCGATGAAACCGCTCGTGAGGTTCTTCAGCCGCGCCAGGTCGGGCCGGGAGCCGTCGAACGACGGGAGCCACTCCGGCATGCGGGTGAGCCGGTAGAGCGCGTCGTCGAGCTCGTCGCGGGCGAAGTCGAAGCCCACCCACGCCTGGATGGCAGCCAGCAGCGCGTCGTGCTCGCGCGGGTCGGTGAGGCGCGCCGGGTCGAGGTAGCCGTTGACCACGGCGTCCTCGAAGTCGTGCACCGAGTAGGCGATGTCGTCCGAGAGGTCCATCACCTCCGCCTCGATGCAGCGGACACGGCCCGGAGCCCCGGCCCGCATCCAGCGGAAGACGCCCTCGTCGTCCGGGTAGACGCCGAACTTCAGCCGTCCGCCCGGATCCGGGAGCGGATGGTCGGCGGTCCAGGGGTACTTGCACGTGGCATCCAGGCTCGCCCTGGTGAGGTTCAGTCCGAAGCTGCGGCCGTCGGGCCCGACGACCTTCGGTTCGAGCCGGGTGACGATGCGCAGGGTCTGCGCGTTCCCCTCGAACCCGCCGATGTCCTCCGCCCATTCGTTGAGCGCACGTTCGCCGTTGTGTCCGAAGGGCGGATGACCGAGGTCGTGGTTGAGGCACGCGGTGTCGACGACATCGGGCGACAGCTCGAGGGCCGTCGCCAGCTCGCGGCCGACCTGCGCGACCTCGAGCGAGTGGGTCAGCCGGTTCCGCGCGAAATCCGCGGGGCTGGCGGGACTGAGCACCTGGGTCTTGGCGGCGAGCCGTCGCAGAGCCGCGGAGTGCAGCACGCGTGCCCTGTCTCTGGCGAAGTCGTCGCGGAGCGATCCATGCTGCTCGCCGTGGAAGCGGTCGAGATCGCGCTCCTCGTACCCCGCGTACCGTCCGGCGAGAGTGCCCGCTGCGGCCACCCCGTCAACCGCCACTGTGATCCAGTTCCGCGCCGGCCAGGGCGGAGGATGCCGCGGCGCCGAGGTCGCGCGACGCGAGCCACCCGTCCGGGAGAGCCGGCCTCTTCGGCGTCCCGGCGCGACCCCGCTGCCCCTCGGCGGCGGCGCCGGGGTACGGCGCGTCGAGATCGAGCTCGGCGAGCAGGTCGTCGATCTCGACGAGACTCGACGCAGTGGCGAGACGTGCGCGCAGTTCGCCGCCCACGGGGTAGCCCTTGAAGTACCAGGCGACGTGCTTGCGGATGTCGCGGCAGCCGCGATCCTCGTCCTCGAAGAACTCCACCAGCAGCTCCGCGTGGCGGCGGAACGCCTGAGCGACGAACCCGAGCGTCGCGTCCACCGGATCGGCGGGCGCCGAGCCGGGCTCGCCGAGGGCCCGGGCGAGGTCGCCGAAGAGCCACGGACGGCCGAGGCATCCGCGCCCCACGACGACGCCGTCGCAGCCCGTCTCGGCCATCATCCGCACGGCGTCGTCCGCCGACCAGATATCGCCGTTGCCCAGGACCGGCACGCTCGTCACCGCCGCCTTGAGCGCGGCGATCGCGGACCAGTCCGCGGTACCGGAGTAGAACTCGGCCGCGGTGCGCGCGTGGAGAGCGACGGCGGCGACCCCGGCGTCCTCCGCGATGCGGCCGGCGTCGAGGAAGGTGAGGTGGTCGGTATCGATGCCCTTGCGCATCTTCACCGTCACCGGCACGTCGCCGGCCGCCTGGACGGCACCCGTGACGATCTGCCGGAAGAGGTCGAGCTTCCACGGCAGCGCAGCGCCCCCGCCTTTCCGCGTCACCTTGGGGACCGGGCAGCCGAAGTTGAGGTCGATGTGGTCGGCGTGATCCTCCGCCACGATGATGCGGACCGCGGCGGCGACGGTGGCGGGGTCGACGCCGTAGAGCTGGATCGACCGCGGGGTCTCGGACTCGTGGTGCCGGATCAGACGCATCGTGGTGGCGTTCCGCTCGACGAGCGCACGCGTCGTGATCATCTCGCTCACGTAGAGTCCGGCACCGTACTCGCGGCAGAGTCGTCGGAACGCCGTGTTGGTGATTCCCGCCATCGGCGCCAGCACGACGGGCGCGGGGAGGCCGATCGGCCCGATGCGCAGCGCGGGTGCGGGTGCTGTGGTGAGGGTCACCCGTCCATTGTCCCAGAACCGGGAGCCGGCGGTCCGCCGTGGGAATAGCCTTGTGGACATGACCGAAGCGACGACCACCGACTTGCGCGACATCCCTTTCACGACGGCCGACGGCGGCACGGCGACGCTGGCCGACTTCGGGGAGAAGGTCGTCCTCGTGGTGAACGTCGCGTCGAAGTGCGGACTCACGCCGCAGTACGAGCAGCTCGAGGCGCTGCAGCGCGAGTACGCCGACCGCGGCTTCACGGTGCTCGGATTCCCGTGCAACCAGTTCATGGGGCAGGAGCCCGGGTCGATGGACGAGATCCTGGAGTACTGCTCCACCACGTGGGGCGTCAGCTTCCCCATCATGGACAAGGTGAAGGTCAACGGCGGAAAGGCCGCCCCCGTCTACAAGGCGCTGAAGAAGGCCGAAGACGTCGAGGGCAAGCGCGGACCGATCCTGTGGAACTTCGAGAAGTTCGTGCTGACGCCGGAGGGCGTCGTGCACCGCTTCCGTCCGCAGACCACGCCCGACGACCCCGCGATCGTCAAGGTCATCGAGGACAGCCTCCCGCGCTGAGCACGCGGGGGTCGCCGCCGATCAGACCGCTGCCGACTCGCGGTGCTCCGCCCAGACCTGGCGGGCGATCTGAGCGAACGCCTCGGCGGGCTGTGCACCGCTGACCCCGTACTTCCCGTCGACGACGAAGAACGGCACGCCGTTGATCCCGTACGCCGCCGCCTGCGCCTGATCGGCGCGCACGTCGTCGAGGTGGCGGCCGGAGTCGAGCGCCTCGCGCACCGACGCCCCGTCCAGGCCGACCTCCTCCGCGAGTGCCACCAGATCGTCGACGCGACCCACGTGACGGCCCTCGGTGAAGTAGGCGGCCATGAGTCGCTCGGCCATCTCGTGCTGCCGTCCGTTCGCCTTCGCGAAATGGAGGAGCTCGTGCGCCTTCACGGTGTTCGTGTGCTTGAGGATGTCGAAGTGGTAATCGAGCCCCGCCTCGGCCGCGATGCCCGTGACGCGATCGAGCATGGCCGTGACCTGCTCGCGCGGCATCCCCTTGTGCACCGCGAGGAAGTCGAGCTCGTCGCCGTCGAAGTCGACCGGCGTGTCCGGTGAGAGCTCGAAGCTGTGGAACACCACCTCGACCTCGGGAGCGTCCTCGTCGCGGCCGGCGTCCGCCAGTCCCGTCTCGAGGTTCCGCTTGCCGATGTAGCACCACGGGCAGGCGATGTCGCTCCACACGTCGATCTTGATGGGATCCGTCATGCAGGATGCAACGGGGCGGGTGGTGCGGTCTATTCCACGCGTCGTCAGGACGTGGGGTCAGGCGTGTCCACCGCGCCCCCGAAACGACGATCGCGGCTCCGATAGAGGTCGATCGCGCTCCACAGATCTGTGCGGGAGAAGTCCGGCCAGAGCGTGTCGAGGAAGACGTACTCCGCGTAGGCGGACTCCCACAGCAGGAAGTTCGACGTGCGCTGCTCGCCGCTGGAGCGTATGAACAGGTCGACGTCGGGCATGTCCGGCACGTACAGGTGCCGCCGCACGAGCTTCTCCGTGATCGCCGCCGGCTTGAGCCGTCCCGCGGCGACCTCCTCCCCGATCGTCCGCATCGCGTCGACGAGCTCGATGCGACCGCCGTAGTTCACGCACATGGTCAGGGTGAGGACGTCGTTGTGGCGGGTGAGCTGCTCGGCGAACTGCAGCTCCTTGATCACGGACCCCCACAGGCGCGGCTTCCGGCCTGCCCAGCGGACGCGGACCCCCCACTCGTTCAGCTGATCGCGGCGGCGGTGGAGCACGTCGCGGTTGTATCCCATCAGGAAGCGGACCTCTTCGGGAGAACGGGCCCAGTTCTCGGTCGAGAACGCGTACACGGAGAGGTGCTTCACCCCGGCCTGGACGGCGCCGGCGACGACGTCGAGCAGGACCTCCTCCCCCGCCTTGTGTCCCTCGATGCGGGTGAGGCCGCGTCGATTGGCCCAGCGCCCGTTCCCGTCCATCACGATGGCGATGTGGCCGGGCACGCCGCCTTTCGGATAGGCGGGCGGGTACTGGCCCGTCCAGTCGAGCGGCCGATAGGCGACCGCGTCGCGGTGGGTGTAGGGCTTGGGCGTCACCGGGTTCCTTCGGCTCTCTGCGGCTCTGGCGCGGCCGACACGTGCTCGAGCGAGCGGATGCCACGCTCCAGATGCCACTGCGCGTAGGCGGCGATGAGCCCGGATGCGGCGCCGATCGATCCCGCGGGAGCGTCGTCGACCACGTCCCACTCGCCCGCCATGAGCGCACGGAGCAGCGACGAGGTGTCAGCGTCGACGCGGACGGAACCGACCGGGGCGCAGTCGCCGCAGACCGTGCCTCCCAGCTGGGCGACGAACGCCTGATGGGGTCCCGGTGCCCCGCAGCGGGCGCACTCGTCGAGGCCCGGGGCCCACCCGGAGAGAGCCATGGCGCGCAGCAGGTAGGAGTCCAGGATGCCGCGGGACGAGTGATCGCCGAGCGCGAGCGCGCGCAGACCACCGAGGAGCAGCAGGTACTGCTGGGGCGTCGCCTCGGCCTCGTTCAGGCGGTCGGCGGTCTCCACCATCGCGTTCGCCGCGGTGAAGCGGTCGTAGTGCACGGCGATCTCCGCCCCGTACGAGCCGAGCGACTCGGCCTGCTGGACAATGTCGAGATTGCGGCCCTGGTAGAGCTGGACATCGGCGACCATGAAGGGCTCGAGCCGGGCCCCGAAGCGGGAGGACGTGCGACGCACCCCCTTCGCCACGGCGCGGATCTTGCCGTGGCGGCGGCTGAGGAGGGTGACGATGCGGTCGGCCTCGCCCAGCTTGTGGGTTCGGAGGACCACGACCTCGTCGCGGTAGGTGGGCACCCATCGATTATCCCGGCCACGAAGGACAATGGACGTGTGAACGAGCCGGTCTTCATCATCCCGCTGTGGGCGGATCTCCTCGCCGTCGGTCTGGGCGGCATCCAGGGGGCGCTGTTCGCGTCCGGTTTCCGCGGTCAGCGACGCCTCGACTTCCTCGGTGTCGCGATCATCGGCATCATGCTGGGCATGGGCGGCGGCCTCATCCGCGACCTGCTCCTCAACGTGGCGCCCGTGGGGCTGCAGAGCAACTGGTATCTGCTGACCGCGACCGGTGCCGCACTGCTGGGCATGCTCCTCGCGGGCGTCTTCCAGCGGCTGAACGCGGTCATCGTCGGCCTGGATGCCGTCGTCATCGGCCTCTTCGGCGCCTTCGGCACGAGCAAGGCGCTCAGTCTCGGACTCCCGCTCGTCCCCGCCGTGTTCATCGGCGTGTGCGCCGCGGTCGGCGGCGGCGTCCTGCGCGACGTCCTCGTGGGACTTCCCGTCGCGATCATGCACGTCGGTTCGCTGTACGCCGTCGCCGCCGGCGTCGGCTGCCTCGTCCTCGCCCTCTCGCACGAGCTCGGAGCATCGCTCCCCCTCGCCGCCGTCGTGGGCGTCGTGGTGACGACGGTCATCCGGCTCCTGGCCGTGATCTTCGATCTCTCGCTTCCCGAGCAGCGCATGCTCTACCGCCGCAAGGTCGCGGTGGAGACCACGGCGATCCCGATCGTCGGGCGGGACGGCGAGTAGTCCGGATCAGACGGCGGTGAGCTCACGCACCCTGGTGCGGATCGATCGGTTCACACCCGACACGATCGCCTTCAGCGAGGCGGTCGAGATGTCGCCGTCGATGCCGACACCCCAGAGGCGCTCGCCATCCACCTGCAGTTCGACGTAGGCCGCCGCCTGCGCATCGCCGCCGGCGCTGAGGGCGTGCTCGACGTAGTCGTAGAGGGTCACCTCGAATCCTTGCGCCCGGACGATCTCCAGGAACGCCGCCACAGGCCCGTTCCCGGTGCCGGTGGCGACCACCCGCTCGTCTCCGTCGCGCAGCGCGACCTCGAGCGTGACGTCACCGGACATGTCGCTCTCGGTGCGCGTGGACAGCAGTTCGAAGCGACCCCAGCGGTTCTGGTCGACATCGGTCGGGAGGTACTCGTCCGTGAAGACGGACCAGATCTCGTCGCTGGTGACCTCGCCGCCGTCGGCGTCGGTCTTCGCCTGGACGACACCGGAGAACTCGATCTGCAGGCGGCGCGGCAGATCGAGCGCGTGGTCGGACTTCAGCAGGTACGCGACCCCGCCCTTCCCGGACTGCGAGTTCACCCGGATGACCGCCTCGTACGACCGCCCGAGGTCCTTGGGATCGATGGGCAGGTACGGCACGGCCCACTCCAGCTCGTCGATCGACACGCCCTCCGCCGCGGCGCGGGCCTCCATCGCCTCGAAGCCCTTCTTGATCGCGTCCTGGTGCGACCCGCTGAAGGCCGTGAAGACCAGGTCGCCACCCCACGGACTGCGCTCGGGCACCGGCAGCTGGTTGCAGTACTCGACGGTCCGCTTGACCTGGTCGATATCGCTGAAGTCGATCTGCGGGTCGATGCCCTGCGTGAACAGGTTCACCCCGAGCGTGACCAGGTCCACGTTGCCGGTGCGCTCCCCGTTGCCGAACAGACAGCCTTCGATGCGGTCCGCGCCGGCCATGTAGCCCAGCTCGGCGGCGGCGACGGCCGTCCCTCGGTCGTTGTGCGGGTGCAGAGACAGGATGACGTCCTCGCGATGCGCCAGGTGCCGGTTCATCCACTCGATCGAGTCGGCGTAGACGTTCGGCGTGGCCATCTCGACCGTGGCGGGCAGGTTGATGATGACCTTGCGCTCGGGAGTCGGCTCGAAGATCTCGAGCACCTGGTTGCAGATGTCGACCGCGAACTCGAGCTCGGTGCCGGTGTAGCTCTCCGGCGAGTACTCGTAGAAGACCCGGGTCTCCGGGATGCGCTTCTCGAACTCGCGGCACAGGCGTGCGCCGTTCAGGGCGATGTCGATGATGCCCTGCTTGTCGCTGCGGAAGACGACGTCGCGCTGGAGCACGCTGGTCGAGTTGTACAGATGCACGATCGCCTGCTTCGCGCCGGCGATCGCCTCGTATGTCCGCTCGATGAGGTGGTCGCGTGCCTGGGTCAGCACCTGGATCGTCACGTCGTCGGGGATCAGTCCCTCTTCGATGAGCTGGCGGACGAAGTCGAAGTCCGTCTGGCTCGCCGACGGGAACCCGACCTCGATCTCCTTGTAGCCCATGCTCACCAGCAGGTCGAACATGATGCGCTTGCGCGCGGGGCTCATCGGATCGATGAGCGCCTGGTTGCCGTCGCGCAGGTCGACGGCGCACCACCGCGGCGCGGTCGTGATGCGCGCCGATGGCCAGGTGCGGTCGGGCAGATCGACGCGGATCTGCTCGTGGAACGGCCGATACTTGTGGATCGGCATGGCCGTGGGCTTCTGGGTGTTCTCCATGATGTCGTTCTCTTTCGCCTGTGATGTGCGGGCCGACGACGAAGCTCCGCGGCGAGGAAGGCCCTAGATCGAGGCCTCGCCGCGGCGGCTAAGGAGAAGAAGTGCCACGCGCATAGGTCGATGGTAGCAGGGTCGCCGCAGCCTCGGGCATGCGCCCGAGGCCACGGCAGGCGCCGCTGTCCCCAGAAGACGCCGTCGCGCGGCCCAGACGATTTCTCGCTCTCCCCAGATACGGACCACGCGGTGGCCTAAGAATAGCGGACGCCGCGCCCTCCCGACCACGGTCCGGTCAGAATCCGAGACGGCCCAGCTGCTTGGGATCGCGCTGCCATTCCTTCGCGACCCGGACGTGGAGCGAGAGGAAGACGCGCCCCCCGATGAGGGGCTCGATACCTGCGCGCGCGCGGGCGCCGACGTCGCGGAGACGCGAGCCGCGATGGCCGATGATGATCGCCTTCTGGCTGTCCCGTTCGACGACGATATCCGCGAACACATCCGTGAGGGCGCCGCCCTCGCGCGGCGCGATGTCCTGCACGACCACCGCGATCGAATGCGGCAGCTCGTCGCGCACACCGTCGAGGGCGGCCTCGCGGATGATCTCGGCGATCCGGTCGTCCAGGGACTCGTCGGTGACGACGTCATCGGGATACAGGGCCGGTCCGATCGGCATCAGTGCGAGGAGTTCGTCGGTGAGAACGTCCAGCTGGACGTTCGTCAGCGCGGACAGCGGGATCACGGCGTCCCAGTCCTCGCGCAGGGCGTCGACCTCGAGCAGTCGCTCGGTGACCTGGTCGCGGCCGGCGGCGTCGGTCTTGGTGACGACGGCCACCTTGCGCGCGCGGGGGTAGCCGTCGAGCGACTCCGCGATGCGTCGATCGCCCGGACCGACCTTCTCCGTGGCCGGGACGCAGAACGCGATGACGTCCACGTCTCCCAGCACCTGCTCGACGAGGTCGTTGAGCCGCTGCCCGAGGAGCGTGCGCGGGCGATGGATGCCCGGAGTGTCGACGATGACGAGCTGGCCGGCCGGACGGTTGAGGATGCCGCGGATAGCGCGCCGCGTGGTCTGCGGTTTGTCGCTGGTGATGGCCACCTTCTCCCCCACCAGCGCGTTCGTCAGCGTCGACTTCCCGACGTTGGGGCGTCCCACGAATGTCACGAAGCCGCAGTGGATCGCGCGTTCTCCTGTGCCCTCGGATGTCGACATGGCTCAGTCGCCCTTCTTCGGTGGATGCGCCGGCACGCGCTCGACGAACACGGTCGCGATGCCGCGTCCGCGCCCGCGCGACGCGCCGCCCGTCAGCAGCAGGCCGTCGTGACGCGCCTGAGATCCGGGCTGCGGCACGCGCCCGAGGATCTTCCCGAGGAGCCCTCCGATGGAGTCGACCTCCTCGTCGCCCAGCTCGATGCCGAAGAGGTCGCCCACCTCGTCGACCGGGAGTCGCGCGCTGACGCGGTAGCGACCGGGTTCGAGCTCGACGATCTCCGTGGAGCGCGGATCGTATTCGTCCGCGATCTCGCCCACGAGCTCTTCGATGAGGTCCTCGAGCGTGACGAGCCCGGCGACGCCACCGTATTCGTCGACGACGAGGCACACGTGCACGGCGTCGCGCTTCATCTGCTGCAGCAGGCTCTCGGCCTTCATCGACTCAGGGACGAAGACCGGTGGCCGCGCGATGCGGTCGATGGCCGCGTCGCGCCATCCCGCCTCATCGCGGAAGGCGAACTGGACGAGATCCTTCAGGTAGAGCACGCCCACCACGTCGTCCGCGTCGTCGTCGACGACGGGCATGCGCGAGAAGCCCCGATCGAGGAAGAGCTGCATCGCCTCCCGGGTGGAGGCCGAGGCGTCGACGGTCACCATGTCCGTGCGCGGGACCATCACCGCGCGGACGAACGTGTCGGTGAAGTCGAAGACGGAGTGGATGAGGTCGCGATCGTCCGCCTCGATGAGATCCTGCGAGGCCGCTTCGTCGACCATGCTCAGCAGCTGCTCCTCGGATGCGAACGAGGCACCGCGTGCGCCGCCGGGCGTGACGCGGTTCCCGAGTGCCACGAGGCCGTCGGCGAGCGGCCCGAGGATGAGCCGGACGCCGCGGATGACCGGCGCGGATGCACGCAGCAGACCGCGCGCGTGTCGGCGCCCCGCAGAGCGCGGGCTCGCGCCCACGAGCACGAAGGAGATCCCCGTCATCAGGATCGCGGCGGCGAGCATCGCCCACCAGATGCTGTGGAACAGCAGCGTGAGGGCGACCGTGACCAGCACGGCGGCCGTGGTCTCGGCGAGGACGCGGATGAACACCACCGCATTGGCGTGCGCATCCGGCTCCGCGGCGATCTTGGCGAGCGAACGGGCGTTCCGGCCGCTCTCGGACAGCTCGAAGAGGTCCTGGCGCGACGTGACGCCCATCGCGGCGTCCAACGCGGCCATGAGGCCACCGAACGCCACGAGCAGGAGCGCTGCGACGAGGAGGAGGGCGGCGGTCATGCGCGGGGGCGGCGCCTCTCAGCGCTGTGGAAGCCCACCAGCAGCTCGTTCTGCAGGCCGAACATCTCGCGCTCCTCCTCCGGCTCGGCGTGGTCGAAGCCCAGGAGGTGCAGGAGGCCGTGCGTCGTCAGCATGACAAGTTCGTCCATCGTGGAGTGCTTCGCCGCCAGCGCCTGCGTCTCGGCCACCTGCGGGCAGAGCACGATGTCGCCGAGGAGTCCCGCCGGGGTCGGCTGGTCCTCGGTCCCCGGTCGCAGCTCGTCCATCGGGAAGCTGAGCACGTCGGTCGGCCCCGGCTCGTCCATCCACTGCACGTGCAGCGCCTCCATCGCGCCCTCGTCGACGAGCAGGATCGCGATGTCGGCGTCGGGGCTCACGTGGAGCTCGGCGAGGTCGTACTCCATCAACCGGAGCAGCACCGTCTCGTCGACGGCCACGCCGGACTCGTTGGTGATCTCGATGGTCATGGGCGCCCTCGTCTGTGCTGGTTGTCCCGCGGCAGGTGATCCCTCGGTCCGCTCGGCCGGACGCCGCCGCGCCGCTCGGCGCGATTCGCGAACTCCGATGCCTCGTCGCGCTCCCGCCGCGCCGCGAGCTTCCGCTCGTCGTACTCCGTGTAGGCGTCCACGATGCGTCCCACGAGGGTGTGCCGCACGACGTCGTCGCTCGTGAGATAGGAGAAGTGGATGTCGTCGATGCCGGCGAGCACGCGCGTGACGAGACGAAGGCCCGACGCGCCCTGCGGCAGATCGATCTGCGTGATGTCGCCGGTCACCACCATCCGCGTCCCGAAGCCGAGGCGCGTGAGGAACATCTTCATCTGCTCCGGCGTGGTGTTCTGCGCCTCGTCGAGCACGACGAACGAGTCGTTCAGCGTCCGTCCGCGCATGTACGCGAGCGGGGCGACCTCGATCGTTCCGCTCGCCATCAGCTTGGGCACCAGCTCGGGGTCCATCATCTCGTTCAGCGCGTCGTAGAGCGGCCGGAGGTAGGGGTCGATCTTGTCGTTCAGCGTGCCGGGGAGGAACCCGAGGCGCTCCCCCGCCTCGACGGCCGGGCGCGTGAGGATGATGCGACTGACCTCCTTGCGCTGGAGCGCCTGCACCGCCTTGGCCATGGCGAGGTAGGTCTTCCCCGTTCCCGCAGGGCCGATCCCGAAGACGATCGTGTTCTCCTCGATCGCGTCGACGTAGGCCTTCTGGCCGACCGTCTTGGGGCGGATGACGCGCCCGCGCGACGAGAGGACGGCTTCACCCAGCACCTCGGACGGACGTGGACCGCCGTCGGTCTGCAGCATCCTGTTCGAGGACGCCACCTCGGACGGCCCGAGATCGTGTCCGGCCCGCGTCATCGTCAGGAGCTCGTCGACGAGCGAGCGCGCGGCGGAGACGGCGGTCGCCTCGCCCGTGAGTGTGATCTCATTGCCGCGGACGTGGACGTCGACATCCGGATGCTCCTTCTCCACCACCCGCAGCAGGCGATCCTGCGGCCCCAGGAGCTGGACCATCGCGACGCCGTCGGCGTAGATGCGTTCGACCGCCAGGGAGTCGTCAGGCACGGAGGCTCGCCTCGTCGAGGTCGCCGCACAGGACGTGCGCATGGACGTGGAACACCGTCTGGCCGGCGCCCGCACCGGTGTTGAAGATCAACCGGTAGTCGCCCGTGGCGTGCTCGACCGCGAGGCGCTGGGCGAGGCCCACCATCTCGGCCAGCAGGGCGGGGTCGCCGGTGGCGAGCTCTGACACGTCGCGGTAGTCCTGCGTCTTGGGGATCACCAGCAGATGCACCGGCGCCTGCGGTGCGATGTCGCGGATGGCGAAGAGGCGATCGGTCTCGGCCACGATCTCCGACGGGATCTCGCCGTCGAGGATGCGCGTGAAGATCGAGGGCTCGCTCATGCCTTCCAGTCTAGTTGCGGGGCCCGACGGCCGGACGGGGGCGACTACCACCGACCGAGGCGCAGGTTCGCCACGGCGAGGGCGGCAGGGCCGGCCGTGGACGTGCGCAGCACGGTGGCCCCCAGCGCGACGGGGGTCGCCCCGGCGGAACCGAGTGCCGCGAGCTCGTCGGCGGTGATCCCGCCCTCGGGCCCGACGACGAGGAGGATGTCGCGCGCCTCCCCCGCGACCAGATCGATCGACGACAGTCGTGTGCCGGCGGTGGGCTCGAGGACCAGCACGCGATCGCGCGCGGCGCGAGCGACCAGCTGCGCGGTCGAGACGAGGTCGCTCACGGGCGGGATCCACGCACGATGCGCCTGCTTGCCCGCCTCGCGGACGATCGCCGACCAGCGTGCGCGTCCCTTGACGGCCTTGGGGCCGTCCCACCGGGAGACGCTGCGCGCCGCCTGCCACGGCACGATCTCGTCCGCGCCGAGCTCGGTCGCAGCCTGCACGGCCAGCTCGTCGCGGTCGCCTTTCGCGAGCGCCTGAACGAGCACGAGCCGCGGCGTGGGCGCTGCGACGTCCTCGCGAGCCGAGACGCGGATCGCGACCTCTCTCGTCTCGACCCGCTCGCACTCGCCGGTGAGCCATGCGCCGCGCCCGTCGCCGACGGTGACCTCTTCGCCCACGCGGATGCGCCGTACGGCTGCCGCGTGGTGCGCCTCCGCACCCGTCAGCAGGACGACGTCCCCGGCGCGCGCGTCGGTCGGCGCGTCGAGGAGGAAGTGCAGCGGCACAGGTCAGCCGTTCCGGAAGCGGTCGCGCAGCTTCGCGAACAGTCCCTGCTGGAACTCCGCCAGGCGAGGCGGGGGCGCCTTGGTCTTCTTCTGGAAGTCCTCGATGAGCGCCCGCTCACGGGCATCCAGCCTGGTGGGTGTCACGACGTGGACGCCGACGCGGAGGTCCCCCCGCTGCGATCCGCGCAGCGGCGTGATCCCGCGGCCCTTGATGGTGAGCACGTCACCCCCCTGCACGCCCGGGCGCAGCTCCAGGTCGACGGGGCCGTCGAGGGACTCGATCTTGGTCGTCGTGCCGAGGATCGCGTCCGGCATCGACACCTCGAGCGTCGCGAGGAGGTCATCGCCGTCGCGGCTGAACACGTCGTGAGGCGCGACGGTCACCTCGATGTAGAGGTCGCCGTTCGGTCCTCCCGCCGGGCCCACCTCGCCCGAGCCGGGGAGCTGCAGGCGAAGTCCGCTCTCCACGCCCGCCGGAATGTCGACGGAGACCGTGCGGCGCGCGCGCACGCGACCCTGCCCCTGGCACGTCGCGCACGGATACGGGATGGTGGTGCCGAATCCCTGGCACGTGCCGCAGGGCGCACTCGTCACGACGTTGCCGAGCAGGCTCCGGACGGTGCGCTGGATGTGTCCGGACCCGCCGCAGATGTCGCATGTCACCGGGGAGGTCCCCGGCTGGCAGCACGACCCCTGACAGGTCTCGCAGATCACTGCGGTGTCGACGTCGATGTCGCGGTGGGTGCCGAACACGACATCGGAGAGCTCGAGCGTCACCCGCACGAGTGCGTCCTGCCCCCGCTCCCTGCGCGAGCGAGGGCGGCCGCCCCGGCCCCCCGCGCCGGCGGCGCCGAAGAAGGTCTCGAAGATGTCGCCGAACCCGCCGAACGTGGCACCGCCCGCGCCGAACGGCGAATCCCCGCCCATGTCGTAGCGCCGACGCTGTTCGGGGTCGCTGAGCACGTCGTAGGCATGCGTCACGTGCTTGAAGCGCTCGGACGCGTCCTCCCCGGGATTGACGTCGGGGTGCAGCTCGCGGGCCAGTCGCCGGTAGGCCTTCTTGATCTCGTCGGGCGTCGCCTCGCGAGAGACGCCGAGAACCTCGTAGTGGTCCTGGTCAGCCACAATCGCCTTCCTGCCCGCGTCGTGCGCGGGATCGTGGGTCTGCCGTGCTCACCGCGACGAGTCGTCGTCTTCGAGCAGTCGGCTGAGGTAGTGCGCGACGGCGCGGACCGCCGCGAGGTTGGTGGGGTAGTCCATGCGCGTCGGACCGAGCACGCCGACACGCGCACGGGACCCGGTCGCGTCGTAGTCGCTCGCGAGGACCGACGCCTCGGCCAGCCCGAACGGCTCGTTCTCCCGGCCGATGGATGCGGCGAGCCCGCCGTCGTCGGGGATCATCTCGCTCATCAGCCGCAGCAGGGTCACCTGCTCCTCGATGGCCTCGAGCAGCGGGTAGATGCTGCCGCGGAAGTCGGCCTCGCGACGTGCCAGGTTCGCGGTGCCCGCCATCAGCAGGCGATCCTGGCGGAACTCCTCGAGCTCCTCCGCGATGACCCGGAGGAGCGGGCGGGCGATCTGATCGAGTCTGCCCGCGGGGGTGTCGTCCGCGTCGAGCTGCGCGGCGATGGCCTGAGCGCCGTCCCGCACGCTCCGCCCGGTGAGCATGGCGGCGATCCGCGCCCGGAGCTGCGCGACGTCGGCGTCGTCGAGATCCTCGGCCGTCGGCACCATGCGCTGCGACACGCGACCGGTGTCGGTCACCAGGATGGCCAGCAGTCGCCCTCCGCCGAGCCCGACGAGCTCGACATGCGACACGTTGGCACGCGCGAACGACGGGTACTGCACGATCGCGACCTGACCGGTGAGCTGGGTGAGCGCGCGAACGGTGCGGGAGAGCACGTCATCGAGATCCGTCGACCCCTCCAGGAACGCCGAGATGGCATTGCGCTGCGCCGAGCTCAGCGGGCGGAGCTCGGAGAGGTGGTCGACGAAGACGCGATATCCCTTGTCCGTGGGCACCCGGCCGGACGAGGTGTGGGGCGCGGCGATGAGCTCCTCGTCCTCGAGGAGGGCCATGTCGTTGCGGATCGTCGCGGCCGAGACGCCGAAGGCATGACGATCGACGATGGCCTTGCTGCCCACGGGCTCGCGCGTCTCGACGTAGTCCTGGACGATCGCCCGGAGGACCTGGAGGCCTCTGTCGCTCACCATGGTGCACCTCCCTGCTGGCACTCGTTCCTCGTGAGTGCCAATTCTAGCCGAGCCTCCTACAATGGCGCCCGTGAGCGACACGCAGGCCGCGGCGACGCGGGCGACCATCTCATCGGGCACGCTCGAGGGCATCGTCGCGGACGGCATCCGTCGCTTCCTGGGCATACCGTACGCCGAGCCGCCCTTCGGTCCGCGCCGGTTCGGTCTGCCCGTCGCGGTCGCCCCGTGGACGGGTGTCCGGGATGCCTCGGCCTTCGGCCCCACCGCGCCCCAGGATCCCTACCGCGGCGCGATGGGCGAGCTGCTCGGCTCGATCGAGATCCCTGGCGAGGACATCCTCACGGTCAATGTGTGGGCGCCGACGGCGATCCCGGACGCCGGCCTCCCCGTCATGATCTGGTACCACGGGGGCGCGCTGGAGCGCGGGACGGCCGCGCTCTCCATCTACGACGGCTCGACGTTCGCCCGCGACGGTGTCGTGTTCGTCTCGGTCGGCTACCGCCTGGGCGCCGAGGGCTTCTCCGTCCTCGAGGGCGCCCCGCTCAACCTCGGACTGGCCGACGCCGCGGCCGCCTTCCAGTGGGTGCGCCGCGAGGTCGGCGCCTTCGGGGGCGACGCTGAGCGGATCACCGTCGTCGGCGAGTCGGCCGGCGGCGCGATCGTCGCCGCGCTGCTCATGCGTCCCGACGTGGTCGACGCCGTCGCCGGCGCCGTGATCGAGAGCGGACCCCTCGAAGCCGAGACAGCCGTGCGTGCCGGGCGGGTGACCCGGCAGCTCGCGCGCCGGCTGCGCGTGCCGGCGACCGCCGAGGCTTTCCGCGCGCTCCCGCCCGGCCGTCTGCTCGAGGCCCGCCGGATCCAGGCAGCCGGCGGATCCCCGCTCGGCGGCCGGCCGGGGTACGCGCTGGCGATCGATCCCGCGACGCTGCCGGTGTCCCCCCATATCGGGCTCGCGGGGGTCGCTGCGCCGTTGATCATCGGGACGAACACGGACGAGTACCGCCTCTGGTTCCCGCCGGAGGCGCTGGCGAAGATCACGCGCGCACGACTGCTGGCCGCTCGGATGGTGCTGCGCATCCCGGGAAAGACGGTCGCGGTCTACCGCGAGGCGCTCCCGGGCGCGTCCCCGGGAGAGCTGCTCGGGCAGCTCGCGACGGACCGTCTGCTGCGCGCGCACGCCGTCCGCGGTGCGCGCCGCCGCGACGCGCCGACCTACCTCTACGAGTTCGCATGGCCCAGTCCCGTCCGCGATCTCCGGGCCGCGCACGCGCTGGAGATCGGCTTCGTCTTCGACCGCGGGCTCGACCCCGACTCGATCAGGCTCGCCGGTCCGGATGCGCCGCAGTCGCTCGCCGATCGCATGCACGGAGACTGGGTCCGCTTCATCCGGAGCGGCGATCCCGGGTGGCCCGCGTTCCGCCCGCGCGGCGACGTTCAGATCTTCGACGTCGAGCCGAGCGTGTCCTCGCTCCCCCGCGCCACCGCGCTGGACGCGCTGCCCGCCTGACCGGGCGCCCGCCGCTAGGCGGTCAGGGTCCGCACGACGGCATCCGCCATCAGTCGTCCGCGCCGTGTGAGGACGATCCGGCCGTGCACGGCCGAGGGGCCGTCGACGAGTCCGTCGGCGATGAGCGATGCCACGGCATGGCGCCCCTCGCCGAGGAGCTCCGATACGGGGAGACCTTCCCGGATGCGGGAGCGCAGCAGGACCGCCTCGAGCCTGCGGGCCGTCTCGTCGGGCCGCTCCCGGGCGGCTGCCGGCGACTCCCCCGTCGCGAGACGCTGGGCGTAGGCCGTCGGGTGCTTCACGTTCCACCAGCGCAGGCCCGCGACATGACTGTGGGCGCCGGGACCGAAGCCCCACCAGTCCGCACCGCGCCAATAGGCGAGGTTGTGGCGCGAGCGGTGCGGCGCACCCGCCGCCCAGTTCGACACCTCGTACCACTCGTACCCGCCGGCGGCGAGGAGGTCGTCCGCCAGTTCGTACATGTCGGCCTGCAGATCGTCGTCGGGCTCCGCGACCTCGCCGCGACGGATCTGACGAGCGAGCTTCGTGCCGTCCTCCACGATCAGGGAGTACGCGGACACGTGATCCGGCCCGAGCTCCAGCGCCGCATCCAGAGACTCGCGCCAGTCCGAGAGGGACTCTCCGGGAGCGCCGTAGATCAGGTCGAGGCTGACGTCGAGTCCGGCCGCGCGAGCGGCGCGCACCGCCGTCCGGACGTTCGCGGGCTCGTGGGTGCGGTCCAGGACCGCGAGCACGTGCGGGACGGCGGACTGCATGCCGATCGAGAGTCGTGTCACGCCCGCCTCCGCCAGGGCGAGCGCGGTGGCATCCGTCACGGTGTCCGGATTGGCCTCCACGGTCACCTCCGCGTCACGTGAGAGTCCGAAGGCGCCACGGACCCCGGCGAGCATGCGCGCCAGGTCCCCCGGCGGCAGCAGCGTGGGCGTGCCGCCACCGAAGAACACCGTCCGTGCGGGGCGGGACGCACCGGCCGCCTCGAGCACCCCGCGGGCGAGCTCGACCTCGCCGAGGAGCGTGTCGGCGTACGCATCCTGAGGGGCGCCCCCCAGCTCGGTGGCCGTATAGGTGTTGAAGTCGCAGTAGCCGCATCGCACACGGCAGAAGGGGACGTGGAGGTAGACACCGAAGTCGACCTCGGCGTCGATCGGGAGGTCGTCGGGCAGGGCGCCGTCCGCCGGAGCGGGATCGCCGAGGGGAAGCGCGGCCCCCATCAGGACGACGTCGTGTAGAGCGGCGAGATGGCCCGCAGGTACCCCTGGAAGAGCGCGCGGCGCCGCCGGCGGACCAGGGGCGGCAGCAGGCGGTAGAGGAGAGCCACCGGCGCGTCGAACGCACGCACCGTGAACCACACCTCGTCGTTGTCGTGCCACTCGAGCACGAACGACTCCTCGCCGCTCACGACGGAGTCGCCGACGGTGCCCAGGGCGAACCCGACCCGCCGGGGCTCCTCGATCGCGAAGATGACGCGCAGCTCGGCATCCGCCTTCATGCCGCCCGCGCGCCCGTGCAGCCGGATCGTCGTCCCGGCGCTCACCCAGGGCGTGCCGTCGGCGTCGAACCGCTGGTCCGCCTCGAGCCGGCTGGGGGCGATGGGGTGGCCCTCGTGATCGAAGCTCACGCCCGAGTACATCGGGCCCGCCGCCGGGCGGACATCGCTCACGACGAGGCCGCCGTCCCGCTGGGCACGCCATGCGAGCAGAGCCTCGCCGGCGCTCTGGAAGCGGGTCTCGCCGCTGCCGATCCGCCAGGACTCCGTGGCGGGGATGCTGCGCTCCGGCGGGTACTGCATCAGATCCGGCGCCTGAGTCGCACCGACGGCGGCGTAGTCCACCGTCTCGTCCCGAAAGCTCCCTCGACGCATGCTGTCAGCCTATCCAGACCCGCCTGATCGGTCGGTGGGAAGCGCATCCACCGACACAGTCGGCGCTACTTCTTGTCCTTGCCTTCGACGTCACCCGACAGTGCCGCGATGAAGGCCTCCTGGGGAACCTCGACGCGCCCGACCATCTTCATGCGCTTCTTGCCCTCCTTCTGCTTCTCGAGGAGCTTGCGCTTGCGCGTGATGTCACCGCCGTAGCACTTCGCCAGCACGTCCTTGCGCATGGCACGGATCGACTCCCGCGCGATGATGCGGGCACCGATCGCCGCCTGGATGGGAACCTCGAACTGCTGGCGCGGGATGAGCTTGCGCAGACGCTCGGTCATCATCGTGCCGTAGGCGTACGCCTTGTCGCGGTGGACGATCGAGCTGAAGGCGTCGACCTTCTCGCCCTGCAGCAGGATGTCGACCTTGACCAGGTCCGCCTCCTGCTGCCCGCTCGGCTCGTAGTCCAGCGAGGCGTAGCCCTGCGTGCGGCTCTTCAGCTGGTCGAAGAAGTCGAAGACGATCTCCCCGAGCGGCATGTCGTACCGCAGCTCGACGCGCTCCTCGCTGAAGTACTCCATTCCGAGCAGTGCACCGCGTCGCGACTGGCACAGCTCCATGACGGTGCCGACGTAGTCCTTCGGAGTGAGGATCGCGGCCTTCACCATGGGCTCGGAGACCGAGGCCACCTTCCCGTCGGGATACTCGCTCGGGTTTGTCACCGTGATGGTCTTGCCCGTGTCGGTGGTGACCTCGTAGATGACGGAGGGCGCGGTCGTGATCAGGTCGAGGTCGAACTCGCGCGCAAGCCGCTCCGTGATGATCTCGAGGTGCAGGAGGCCGAGGAATCCGCATCGGAAGCCGAAGCCGAGGGCCACAGAGGTCTCGGGTTCGTACTGCAGGGCGGCGTCGGACAGCTTCAGCTTGTCGAGCGCCTCCCGCAGGTCGGGATAGTCGCTGCCGTCGATCGGGTAGATGCCCGAGAAGACCATCGGCTTGGGGTCGGTGTACCCCGGCAGGGCGTCGGTGGCGGGTTTGCGCAGGTTGGTGACGGTGTCACCCACCTTGGACTGGCGGACGTCCTTCACGCCGGTGATCAGATAGCCGACCTCCCCGACACCGAGGCCCTTCGTCGGCGTCGGCTCCGGGCTGGAGACGCCGATCTCGAGGAGCTCATGGGCCGCGCGCGTCGACATCATCTGGATGCGCTCGCGCGGCTCGAGCTTGCCGTCGACCATACGGACATAGGTGACCACGCCTCGATACGCGTCGTACACGGAATCGAAGATCATCGCCCGTGCCGGAGCGTCGGCGTCGCCCGTGGGCGCCGGGATGTCGCGCACGATGAGATCGAGCAGCTCCTCGACGCCCTGACCCGTCTTGCCCGAGACACGCAGCACGTCCTCCGGCTGACCGCCGATCAGGTTCGCCAGCTCGAGCGCGAACTTGTCCGGGTCCGCCGCCGGCAGGTCGATCTTGTTCAGCACCGGGATGATGTGCAGGTCGTTCTCGAGCGCGAGGTACAGGTTGGCGAGGGTCTGCGCCTCGATCCCCTGCGCCGCGTCGACGAGGAGGATAGCCCCCTCGCACGCGGCGAGCGAACGGGACACTTCGTAGGTGAAGTCCACGTGACCGGGTGTGTCGATCATGTTGAGGGCGAACGTCCCGTCCGCGGTGCTCCAGGGCATGCGCACGGCCTGGGACTTGATCGTGATCCCGCGCTCGCGCTCGATGTCCATGCGGTCCAGATACTGGGCGCGCATGTCGCGGTCGGCGACGACGCCGGTGATCTGCAGCATCCGATCCGCGAGCGTCGACTTGCCGTGGTCGATGTGGGCGATGATGCAGAAGTTGCGGATCTGCGCGGGCGGGGTCGCGGACGGCTCGAGGGGCTTCAGGGCGCGGGGGGACATGTCCCGTCGATTCTACGGGTGACGGCCCGGGCCCGAGTCCGCGGCGACGAGCCACCGTCGCCCGCTCGCGTTCACCTTGCGTTCGCCATGGCCCCCTTGCCGGATGTCGGCACCCCGAGGCAGGGTGGGAGGCGGGGACTCTTGGGGATTTCACAGAAGACGCACAACCGTCATACAGACGGACCGAGGAATTGGAGCTGCCGGTCGTGACCCAGTCGAGACACCCCTTCCCTGCACGACTGATCGCGACGGCCTCCGTCGTCGGTGTCGTGCTCACCGGCTTCGCGGCGTCCGCGCCCGCGACCGCGGCGGTCCGGCCCACGGCGGTCTCGCCTACGGCGGTCGTCGTGATCGACGAGGTCTACGGCGGCGGCGGGAATGCCGGAGCCGTGCTGAAGAACGACTTCGTCGAACTGGTCAACGTATCGGACGCCCCGGTCGACCTGAGCGGGTGGTCGCTGCAGTACGCGTCCAGCGCCGGGGCCTTCACGAACGTCCAGCCGCTCAGCGGCACCATCGCATCGGGGTCGTCCTTCCTCGTGCAGGAGGCCGCCGGCAGCGGCGGGTCGCAGGCGCTGCCTGCCCCCGACCTCGCCCCCTCTCCCGCGCTCGCCCTGTCAGCGACGGGCGGCAAGCTCGCCCTGGTCCACTCGACCACCGCGCTGTCCGGTGCCACCGGCAACGCGGGATCCGCGCCCTCCGTCGTGGACTTCGTCGGCTGGGGTCCTTCGGCCAGCGACTTCGCCGGCTCCGCGCCGGCGCCGGCGACGACGAACACGACGAGCGTCTCCCGCAGCGCGACGCACGGCAACACCGGCGACAACGGGGCGGACTTCACCGCGGGCGCGCCCACCCCGAAGGGCTCCGGTGCGACCGGCCCGGTGGATCCGGGCGATCCGGCCGCGGTCTCCATCGCCCAGATCCAGGGCACCGGTGCGGCCTCGCCGCTAGCGGGACGGACGGTGACCACCACCGGCGTCGTGACGGCCCGCTATCCGACCGGCGGTCTCGACGGCTACGTCATCCAGACCGCGGGGACGGGCGGCGCACTCGACCTGTCGAGCCACACCGCATCCGATGCCGTGTTCGTGTACTCGCCCGCGGGTGTGGGCGAAGTGGCCGCGGGCCAGACCGTGCGTGTGACGGGCGTCGTAAGCGACTTCAACGGGCTCACCGAGCTGACCGTCGCCGCGGGGGGCGCCACCCGCGTGGCGGATGCCGCGGCGCCCGTCCCCGCCACGGTGACGTGGCCGCGGACGGACGCGCAGCGCGAGTCCCTCGAGTCGATGCTGATCGCACCGCAGGGCGCGTACACCGTCAGCAACACCTACACGACCAACCAGTACGGCGAGGTGGGTCTCGCCTCCGGCGACCAGCCGCTGCGGCAGTGGACCGACGTCGCCCGCCCGGGTACTCCGGACGCCGCCGCGGTCAAGGCCGACAACGCGGCGCGTGCCGTGACCCTCGACGACGGCGCATCGACCAACTTCCTCTCGGCGGCCAACAGCGGCCTCACCCCGCCCTATGTGTCGCTCACCGAGCCCCTGGTCGTCGGCGCTCGCGCCACCTTCACCCAGCCGCTGATCGTCGACTACCGCAACAGCGCGTGGAAGCTGAACCCGACGCAGCCGCTCGTGGGAGACGGCTCGGGCCGGGACGAGGTGGACTTCTCGAACCCTCGCACCGACGCACCGGCCGCCGTCGGCGGAGACGTGTCGGTCGCATCCTTCAACGTCCTGAACTACTTCACGACCCTCGGCGACCAGACCGCGTCGTGCGAGGCCTATCCGGACCGGACCGGCAACGGCCTCACGGTGCGCGACGGGTGCGATCAGCGCGGGGCATGGGATGCGGCCGACCTGAAGCGGCAGCAGGACAAGATCGTGAACGCGATCGACAAGCTGGACGCCGATGTCGTCGGCCTCATGGAGATCGAGAACTCCGCCAAGCTCGGGGAGCGGCCCGACGAGGCCACCGCGACCCTCGTCGATGCCCTGAACGCCGCGGCCGGCACGTCGAAATGGGCATACGTGCCGTCGTCCAGCGAGCTCCCCGATGTCGCCCTGCAGGACGTGATCACCAACGCGATCATCTACCAGCCGGCCGCGGTCGCCCGCGTCGGCGCGTCCCGTGCTCTGGGGACCCAGAGCGCCGACGACCAGGCCTTCGGGAACGCGCGTGAGCCGATCGCCCAGGTCTTCCGGCCCGTCGTCGGCGGCGACGACCTCCTGTTCGTCGTGAACCACCTGAAGTCGAAGGGCTCGGCCGGCCCGTGGCCCGGCGATGCCGACACCGGCGACGGGCAGGGCGCCTCCAACGAGTCCCGTGTGCGACAGGCCACCGCGCTCCGCGACTGGGTGGCGAGCATCCAGGGCGACACGCGCGCGGTCGCGCTGGCCGGCGACTTCAACTCCTACAGCCAGGAGGACCCGCTCCAGGTGCTCTACCGCGCAGGGTACGCGGACGCCGAGCAGGCGCTGCACATCGGGAAGTCCTCGTACTCGTTCTCCGGCCTGTCCGGGTCGCTCGACCACGTCCTGCTCAACAAGGCGGCCCTGGCGCGAGCGACCGGGGGCGACATCTGGAACATCAACTCCGGCGAGTCCGTCGCGCTCGAATACAGCCGCTACAACGTCCACGGGACGCTGTTCTACGCACCGGACGAGTACCGTTCCTCCGACCACGACCCGGTCAAGGTGGGGCTCTCGGCGGATCAGCCGCCCGTCGACCTGACACTGCTGGGGATCAACGACTTCCATGGGCGGATCGACACCAACACGGTGAAGTTCGCGGGAACGGTCGAGAAGCTCAAGCAGGATGCCACGGGGCCGGTGCTCCTGCTGTCATCCGGCGACAACATCGGTGCGTCCCTCTTCGCGTCCTCGGTCGCCAAGGACAAGCCCACCATCGACGTGCTCAACGCCCTCGGCATGCAGGCGACCGCCGTGGGCAACCACGAGTTCGACCGCGGGTGGATCGACCTTCGCGACCGCGTCGCTCCGGCGTCGGACTACCCGCAGCTCGGCGCGAACGTCTACCTGAAGGGGACCACGACGCCCGCCCTCCCCGCGTACGAGCTTCTCGACGCGGGCGGCCTGACGGTGGGCGTGATCGGCGCGGTCACCGAAGAGACGCCCTCGCTCGTCTCCCCCGGCGGGATCGGCGACCTCGAGTTCGGCGATCCGGTGACCGCGGTCAACCGCGTCGCGGCGCAGCTCAGCGACGGCGACCCGTCGAACGGCGAGGCGGACGTGCTCGTCGCGATGTACCACGAGGGCGCTGCCGAGGGCACGCCGGACGGCGCCACTCTCGACGAGGAGCTCGCCGCGGGCGGCGCGTTCGCGCACATCGTCGACGACACCTCCCCGAAGGTGGACGCGATCTTCACCGGGCACACGCACAAGCAGTACGCCTGGTCCGCGCCGATCCCCGGCACCGACCGCACCCGACCCGTCGTGCAGACGGGTTCGTACGGCGCGAACGTGGGCCGGATCGTGCTGACCGTCGATCCGGACACGGGGTCCGTCTCGGCGCACACGGAGACCAACGTGCCGCGCCTGACGACGGACGATGCGACGCTCATCTCGACCTACCCGCGGGTGGCGAAGGTGAACGACATCGTCACGGCCGCACGCACGGCGGCGGCGGAGATCGGCAGCACCGGTGTCGCGGAGGTCTCCGGCGACATCACCACCGCCTTCGCCGGCGGCGCGTTCGTGAACGGCGCCTGGACCGGCGGCTCCCGCGACGATCGGGCGTCGGAGTCCGCGCTCGGGAACCTCGTGGCGAATGCTCTGCGGGACTCTCTGGCCGACCTCCCGAACGGGGCCGTCATCGGCGTCACGAACCCCGGCGGCCTGCGCGACGAGCTGTGGGACACGCAGGCGGAGTTCGGGGCAACGGCCGTGCCGGGGCTACCGGACGGGACCATCTCGTTCTCGCAGGCGAACGCTGTGCTCCCCTTCAACAACACGATGGCACTGGTGTCGTTGACGGGGGCCCAGTTCACGGCACTCCTCGAGGAGCAGTGGCAGCGCGACGCGGCGGGCAACATCCCCTCGCGGCCGTATCTGCAGCTCGGCCTCTCGGACAATGTGACGTACACATACGACTCCTCGCGACCGGAAGGGTCCCGCATCACGTCGGTCACCGTCGACGGGAAAGCGCTCGACCCGGCGGCGACCTACCGCATCGGCACGCTGTCCTTCCTGGCGACCGGCGGTGACAATTTCCGGGAGTTCACGAAGGGCGCCGACTACGTCGACACCGGTCTCGTCGACTACGAGGCGTGGATCGACTACCTCGCCGACCACTCCCCCGTCGCCCCGTCGTTCGCCAAGCGGGCCGTGCAGGTGACCGGGGCGCCGTCGACCGTCGCGCCCGGCGACGAGATCGCGTTCGACGTCTCGGGGATCAACCTCACGAGCCGCGGCGCGCCCGAGAACACCGCTCTCTCGGTCAGGTTCGGCGACGCCGAGCTCGGGACGGCGGCGCTGGTGAACGGCGCGGGGCACGTATCGGTCACGCTTCCGGCCGACACCCCTCCGGGCGCAGGAGCCCTGGAGCTCGTGTCGACCGCGAGCGGAACGACGGTCACCGTTCCGTTCACGATCGAGGAGTCGACGCCAAGATCGAGCACGACTCTTTCGCTGAGTCGTACGTCCGCTGCGTTCGGCACGGGCGGCACGGTCCGGGCCACGGCTCGCGTCTCCACGGCCGATGCGGCGGTGACCTCCGGGACGGTCGAGTTCGTGATCGGCGACACGGTCATCGGGTCGGCCACCGTCGGTCCCACCGGGGTGGCGCGTGCGGATCTCGCCCTCCCGGGCGGCCGTCACGCGGGCAGCTACGACGTCGTCGCCCGCTTCACCGGGACGAAGGATGCCGCGCCCTCGGCATCCGCCCCCGTCGCGTTCACCGTCACGAAGGCCACGACCACGACATCGCTCGTCGCCCTCTTGCCGTTCCACATCAACGGGCTGCTGCCGTCGACGCTCGTCGCCGCGGTGGGCTCGGGCGGTGCCCGCGCGACGGGGACCGTGGAGTTCCATGAGGGCGGAGCGACCGGTCCGGTCGTGGGAACGGCGCCGGTGAAGAACGGCCTCGCCACCCTCACACTGGGCCGGCTGAGCAGGGGAACCCACACCTACACCGCGGTCTTCGTACCGGCGAACCCGGCGGACGTCGCCGGTTCGCACAGCGGACGAGCGACCGTGCTCGTCCTGCTGTAGCCGTCGCCGGCTGCCGAGGAAGCGCAAGGACCGTCACGGTCGGCGCATCCTCGGCAGCCGGACGACCGGTGCCGCCGGTCGGGCGCGGATCCGGGCCTCGGCGGTCCCAGGGCGCTCTAGAGTGACGTCATGGTCGTGCAGGTCGTCTTCGTGCACGGCATCCGCACATCCGCCACCATGTGGCGGGCGCAGATCGCGCACCTGTCCGAGCGCGGGATCCCCGCCACGGTGGTCGACCTCCCCGGTCACGGATCGCGCATGGGCGAGGTGTTCACCCTCGAGGAGGCGTTCCGCACGATGGACGTCGCGGTGCGGGCCGCGGCGGAGCGCGGGCCGGTGCTGCTGGTCGGGCACTCGATGGGTGGTCTGCTTTCCCTGGACTACGTGGGCCGCGAGGACCCGCCGCCGGTCTCGGCCTTCATCGCCGCATCGTGCACGGCGATCCCGCGGGGTGTCGGGCTCGCGGCCTACCGGGCGATGGCCCGAGGCTTCGACGCGCTCCCCGATCACGGGCTCTGGATCGCCGAGCGGGTCCTCGACCGCACTCTGCCTGCCGAGACGCGCGCCGACTTCGGGGCGGGCGGGTACGCGTTCGACGCGCAGGACACGGCGCTGCGGAGTCTCTCGGTGCTGGACCTCCTCGCGGCCGTGAGCCGGATCACTGTGCCGCTCTGGTTCGTGAACGGTCAGTACGACCAACTGCGAGTGAACGAGCGCCTGTTCGTCCAGCTGGCGCCGCACGCCGAGCTCATCGTCGTCCCTCGAACGACGCACCTGGTCACGGCGATGCGGCCGCGCGTCTTCAACGCGGTACTGGACCTCGCCGTCGCCACCATGGAGAGCGGCGCCGCGGGCGCCGACGGTACCTCGACACCCGCCGCCACCTGATAGACTCGGTGTTTGACTTGCGTGTGGGATCTCCCTCACGACCGTCGATGGGTGCCCTCTACCACCGATCGGCATTGTCCTCATCACTCCGAAACGAAAGAGCCTCTCCGTGGCGAACATCAAGTCGCAGATCAAGCGCAACAAGACCAATGAGAAGGCGCGCGAGCGCAACAAGGCCGTCAAGAGCGAGCTGAAGACCGAGGTGCGTCGCACGCGCGAGGCGATCGCCTCCGGCGACAAGGCCGCGGCTCAGAAGGCTCTCGCCACCGCATCCAAGAAGCTCGACAAGGCTGTGAGCAAGGGTGTCATCCACGAGAACCAGGCGTCCAACCGCAAGTCCGCGATCGCCAAGCAGGTCGCCGCGCTCTGAGCAGCTGGACCGTACGAAGCCCGCTCCGCCTCGGCGGGGCGGGCTTCGTCGTTCTCCGGTAGCGGCGGGTGTCCGGCGGCGGCGTCGGGCAGCGGGCCGGCAGCGGCGCCGTGGTCCGGGCACGTCACGGGTTCGGGAGCCCCGCGCGTCCCGGATCGCCGCGGTCAGTGAGGGGATCGGCCGAACGGCGCGCGGGTCGCGATGACCGTCACCATCCGCTCGAGGGCGAACACCGCGTCGCGCGAGCCTCCCTTGACGTCGGCGTCTGCACGGGCGGTCGCCTGGATCGCCATGCCGAGGGTCGTCTCGTTCCAGCCCGACAGGTCGCGGCGGGCGCGGTCCACCTGCCAGTCCTTCATCCCGAGCCGGGCCGCGAGGGAGGGCGTCGACTCTCGACTGCCCGCCACGCGTGCCATGGTCCGGAGTTTGGACGCGACCGCCGCGACGAGGGGAACCGGATCCGCGCCCGAGGCGAGCGCGTGTCGGAGCGCGATCAACGCCTCGCCGTAGCGGCCGGCGATCGCGGTGTCGGCGACGGTGAACGCCGACGTCTCGACCCTGCCTCCGTAGTAGCGCTCGACGATCTGATCGGTGATGTCCCCTGGCACGTCGGCGATGAGCTGCTGACAGGCGGCGGCCAGCTCGGTGAGGTCGTCGGCGAACGCCGAGACGAGGGCGCGCAGCGCGGCGGGCGCGATGCGCTTGCCCGCCGTGCGGAACTCGCCGGATGCGAAGTCGAACCGGTCGCCGTCCCGCTTGACCGCGGGACAGGGCACCTCCACACCGCTCCCCTGACCAGCCCGGACCGCGTCCAGGAGCTTCTTGCCGCGCACGGATGCCCCGCTGTGGCGCAGGATCACCGTGGCACCGTCCTGAGGGTGCTCCAGATAGCCGAGAGCCTCGGTGAGGAACGCATCGGTCGCCTTCTCGACCCCCGATACGCGAACGAGTCGCGGCTCCCCGAACAGCGACGGTGAGGTGACGCCGAGCAGGGTACCCGAGACGTAGTCGTCCGCGCGGATGTCGGAGACCTCGAGACTGGCGTCCTCCGCACGCAGATAGTCGCGGAGCGCGGCGATCGCGCGCTCCGCGCAGACCTCCTCCGGACCGGACACCAGGACGACGGGCGCCGGCTCGGGTGCGCGCCAGTCCAGCTGCGGGATGGCGATGCGCGACGCTGACGAGGAGCGTGCGGGCGGGCGTCGGGCGGGCATGCGTCCAGCCTAGCCAGGCGGTACGACAGCACCGTCCGCACGACCACGAAGGAGTTCGACGCGCGGAGCTGCGGCGCGCGGGGCTGCCCGCGCGATCTCCCGGCTCACGAGTGCGGCGGCGGCGATCGCTCCCGCCACACCTCGACGCCGGCCCCTGTCGCGGTGACGAGGATGAGCCCCTCATGGTCGGTCCTGGCGATCACGGCGCCGTCCCGTTCGAGGAAGTCGATGGTCTCCGTGCGGGGGTGCCCGTAGTCGTTCTGGAGGCCGACCGAGATGACGGCGACCGCGGCTCCCAGGGCCGTGTACAGCTCCGGCGCCTGGTCCGCGCTGCCGTGGTGCGCGACCTTGACGACCCGGTATGGAGGGCGCGGCGCACCCGAGTGCAGCAGGGCGCGCTGGGCTGTGGCATCCAGGTCGCCGAGGAAGATGGCCGGGGGGACTCCGCCCCCTCGCACATCGAGGGTCACGCTGGCCTGATTCCCGGAGGGGAATGCCCTGCTCCGCTCCGGCGGCCACAGCACCGTCCACGTCGCAGCACCGAGGGAGCCCGTCATCCCCGCATGCGCGAGACGCGCGTCTGCGCCCCCGCGGGAGAGGGCGGCGACCAGGCCCTCTTGCGCGCCGTCTGCGGTCGGGCCGTGCAGCACGACCTCGACGATGCCCTCCACCGCCCCCACACCGCCGGCATGGTCGAGATCGAAGTGCGTCAGCACGAGCAGGTCGAGGTGCGCGACGCCGAGTCGCGTCAGGCACCGCCGCAGGGGCGCCGGATCCGGGCCGGTGTCGATCAGGGCGACCTCGCCCTCGCTGCGCACGAGGAGGGCGTCGCCCTGACCGACGTCGCAGGCCGCGATCGACCACGCGTGCGGAACGGTGAGGGGTCCGGCGACCGATTCGACAGCCGTCGTGCCCGCAGAGATCCCGATGACCACCGCGAGGCCCGCACCCGAGACGGTCCTGAGTCGCCGGGGCCATCGTCCCTGGCCGAAGCCGGCCACGACGACGGTGGTCGCCGCGCCGACGAGACCGAGAAGCACCATGCCGCCGAACCCCTCCGGCCACGCGATCGCGTTGGCAGGCAGCGCGCGCGCGATCTCCGCGGTGACGGCGATCCACTGGGCAGGGAGCCACGTCACGGCGGCGAGCCCGGACTGCAGCACCGGCAACGGCGCGGCGAGACAGGCGGCGAGGCCGACGACCGTGGCGATCGGCGCCGCCGGCGCGGCGAGCAGGTTCGCCGCGACGCCGTACACCGACACCGTGGGAGTGATGAGGACGAGGAGGGGGCCGCACGCGAGCTGGGCCGCGAGAGGCACGGACAGCCCGAGCGCGATGGCGCGCGGCATCCAGCGGGCGAGTCCCTCCGCCAAGGGTCGTGCCAGGATGAGCAGCGCCCCCGTCGCGGCGACGGAGAGCGCGAAGCCGAGCGACGACGCGAGCCACGGGTCGGCGATCAGGACCGCGCAGATCGCCACGCACAGCAGCGAGATCCCCACGCCCCGTCGGCCGAGGAGGACGCCGAGCATCGCGATGGCAGCCATCGCCGCGGCGCGGACCACACTGGGCTCAGGGGTGACGAGAGCGACGAAGCCGGCGAGCGAGACCAGTCCGCACGTTACGCGTATGCCGCGTCGCGCACGGCACGCCGAGGCGGCCGCGAATGCGAGACCCACCACGAGGGCGCAGTTCGCCCCGGACACCGCGGTGAGGTGGGAGAGGGAGCTCGCCTTCATGGCCTCGTCGAGGTCCGCACCGACCGCGGACGTGTCACCGACGGCGAGCCCGGCGATGAGGCCGGCGCCCGGCTCGGGCAGACCGCGGGTCGCGGCGAGGAGGCGATGACGGAGCGCGGCGGTGACGGCGAGTGCGCCCCCGGGCGGACGGAGGACGGTCAGGGACCGTCCCGCGCGAACGATGAGCACGGCGCGCTCACCCGGATCGGCGACCTGGACCGTGCCGTCGATGCGGACCTCCGCGCCGATGTCGGGACGCACACCCGGCGCGGAGCGCACCAGGACCGGGACGTCGAGGGCGGTCGTGCGCGTCCCCACGAGGATGCCGTGCGCCTGGGCGTCGAAGGAGAGATCGCCCGCGCGCGTCGCCTCGGCCTTGCCGACGACGGTCGCCGTGACCGAGACGGCGCGGCCGCCGCCGATCGCGAGCGTGCCTGCCGAGGACCGCGAGGGCTGAGCGAGCGCCACGTGGGACGCGGCGCCCGCCGAAAGGGCTGCGGAGACGACGATGAGAGCGACGACGACGCTGCGGCGCGCTCGGAGCACGCCGATCCCCGCGGCGCCGAACGCCGTTCCCCAGAGGGCGAGGGCGATCCACGGCGATGCGGCCGGGAGGAAGGTGGCGACACCCGCTGCGAGCCAGGTCGCCGGGGCAACCGGGACGAGGCGCGCGTCGCGTCGGCGCATCCGTCAGACCGTCACGAGCTCGCGGAGCGCGTCGAGCATCTTGTCACCGATGCCCGGAACCGCCAGGAGATCCTCGACGCTCGTGAACCGCCCGTTGTCGTCCCGCCACTGCACGATCCGTTTCGCCATGGCCGGTCCGATCCGCGGCAGAGTGTCGAGCGCCGCCTCGTCGGCGGTATTGAGGTTCACGCGCCCGTCACCGGGCGCTGCCGTGGCGCCGGCCAGGCCGGTGCCGGGCGCCGCGCCAACGACGGAAACGAGGATCTGCTCGCCGTCCGAGACGGGCCTGGCGAGGTTCACGGCCTGGCGATCCGCGCCCTGGGCGAATCCCCCCGCCGCGGCGACGGCGTCCACCAGGCGGGCACCGGCGGGAAGCGCGTAGAGGCCTGGCACGCGCACGGCTCCCGCCACATCGACGTACAGCCGCGACGCGGTCGGCGACGGAGCGGGGCCGGCGCCCGGGGCGACGGCTTCGGACGGCGTCACCGCTCCGCGCACGACCCCGATCGCGACGGTCACGGCGAGTGAGGCCAGCACGAGCACGATTGCCGCGCCGACTCCGAGCCGCCGCCGTGCCGACACTCGCGTCGGACTCTCCTCCGATGTCACCGCCTCACCGTACGGCGCCCGGTGAGGCGACCCGTCGCGGGCGGAGGACGGAAGTGGAGACCCCTTCGCGATCCGACGCTGGGGAGGATCCGCTACTTCGTGCTGAAGCTGACCACCTTGGGCGGGCGCACGACAGCCCGCACGACCTCACGGTCGCCGAGGGCGCGCGCGACGCGCTCATCCGCGCGGGCGAGCTTCTCCAGCTCGGCGCCGTCGATCCGCGCGGGCACCTGGAGGGTGGCCCGCACCTTCCCGTCGATCTGGACGACCGCCGTCACCGACTCCTCGACGAGAAGCGTCGGGTCGGCCTGGCGCCACGGCACCAGCCCGACGAAGGGCTCGTACCCCAGGATCTCCCACAGCTCCTCGGCGGTGTGCGGGGCGAAGAGGTCCAGGATCATGGCGGTGACCTCGGCGGCCTCGCGGACCGCGGGATCGGCCGGACCCGCTCCGGTGTCGATCGTCTTGCGGGTGGCGTTCACGAGTTCCATGAGACGTGCGATGACGACGTTGAACTTCGTCTGCTCGACGAGTCCCGGGGCGTCGGCGAGCAGCCGATGGGTGACGCGCCGGAGCGCGGTGTCCCCCTCCGCCCAGACCACGTCGGTCGGCGACGCGACGTCCTTCGCGACCCGCCACGCGCGGGCGAGGAACTTCTGCGCACCCGTGGTGGAGACGTCCTCCCACTCGATGTCGTCCTCGACGGGACCGGCGAAGGCGATGGCGACGCGTGAGGCATCGGCACCCGGATCCTCCATGCTCGCGGCGAACTCGACGAGGTTGCCCTTGCTCTTCGACATCTTGGAGCCGCCGAGCAGCACCATGCCCTGGTTGATGAGCGTCGCGAACGGCTCGGTGAAGTCGATGAGGCCCATGTCGTAGAGGACCTTCGTGATGAACCGCGCATAGAGCAGGTGCAGGATCGCGTGCTCGACCCCGCCGATGTAGGAGTCGACCGGGGCCCACTTGTCGGCCAGCCGCGAAGAGAACGCCTCGGTGTCGTCGCCCGGGGAGAGGAACCGGAGGAAGTACCACGAGCTGTCCACGAAGGTGTCCATCGTGTCCGGGTCCCGTCGCGCGGGTGCGCCGGTCTCCGGGTCGGTGGTCGCCATCCACTCCTCGGCGCCCCCCAGCGGAGAGGTGCCCTTCGGGGCGAGATCAAGACCCTGGGCGGCGGGAAGACGCAGCGGGAGCTGATCGTCGGGCACCGGAACGATCCGTCCGTCCTCGGTGTGGATCATCGGGATCGGCGTCCCCCAGAAGCGCTGCCGCGAGATCAGCCAGTCGCGCAGGCGGAAGGACTTCGCGGCGCGGCCCCGCCCGGCCGCCTCGAGCTCCTCGATCACGCGGGCGATGGCGTTGCGCTTGCTCAGTCCGTTGAGCGAGCCCGAGTTGATCAGCCGTCCGTCGCCGGTCAGGGCGACGCCGGTCGTGGCCGGGTCGAGCTCGGCGAGCGCGCCGTCGGGATCCAGCGGGACGCCCTCGTCGTCGACGTCGATGACGGGGATCGCGCCGGTCACCGGTGCCGTCGTGTCCACGACGACCTTGACCGGGAGGTCGAACGCCCGGGCGAAGTCCAGGTCCCTCTGATCGTGCGCCGGGACCGCCATGACCGCGCCGTGCCCGTAGTCGGCCAGGACGTAGTCCGCCGCCCACACGGGCAGACGCTCCCCGTTGATGGGGTTGACGGCGTAGCGTCCGAGGAACACGCCGGTCTTCGGGCGGTCGGTGCTCTGGCGCTCGATCTCGGTCTGGCGCTGCACCTGGTCGAGGTATGCCTGGAACCGCAGGCGCACGTCGGCGTCGGCGCCCGCGACCAGTTCGGCCGCGAGATCCGAGTCGGGCGCGACCACGAAGAACGTCGCGCCGTGCAGGGTGTCGGGCCGGGTCGAGAAGACGGTCACGACCCCGTCGCGACCTTCGATCTCGAAATCGATGTCCGCGCCGATCGAACGGCCGATCCAGTTCCGCTGCATGCGGATGACCTTCTGCGGCCAGAAGCCCTCGAGCTGGTTCAGGTCGTCCAGCAGGCGGTCGGCGTAGTCCGTTATCTTGAAGTACCACTGGGTGAGCTTCTTCTTGACGACCTCCGCGCCGCATCTCTCGCAGTGTCCGTCGACCACCTGCTCGTTGGCGAGCACGGTCTGGTCGTTGGGGCACCAGTTGACCGGGCTCTCCTTCCGGTACGCGAGGCCGCGCTCGTAGAGCCGCTGGAACAGCCACTGGTTCCACCGGTAGTACTCGGGGTCGCTGGTGTGGAGCACGCGGCTCCAGTCGTACGACGTCCCGAAGTGCTTGAGGCTCTCCTTCTGCTGGGCGATGTTGCTGTACGTCCACTCGCGCGGGTCGCTGCCCCGCTGGATCGCGGCGTTCTCCGCGGGCAGGCCGAAGGAGTCCCATCCGATCGGGTTCAGGACGTTGTATCCGCGATGACGCCAGAAGCGCGCCACCGTGTCGACGTAGGCGTAGTTCTCCGCGTGCCCCATGTGCATGTCGCCGGACGGGTACGGGAACATCCCCAGCACGTACTTGCGCGGTCGCGTGTCGTCGTCGCCCCCGGCCCGGAAAGGGTCGTGCTCCGCCCAGAGCGCCTGCCACTTCGTCTGGATGGCGTAGGCGTCGAACCCGCGCTCGGCGTGAGAGGGGGTCGCGGGAGGGGGGGTCTGTGACACGGAGGAGCCAATCGCAATGCAACGGGTGAGGGCGCGAGAGAGCGCGCCTTTCCAGGTTACCCGACGGCCGGATTCACCAGCCGGCGGGGAGGTCCGCGCCGATCGCCGCGAGGGGCGCCTGCGCTTTGACGCCGACCTCGGCCACCTCGTCGGCCGCGACGGATCCCCACGTGATGCCCCCGCCGGCGCCGACGTACGCACCGCCCGGATGCACCACGATCGAGCGGATCACCATCGCGAGGTCGAGGCCGCCTGCGGCGCCCACCCATCCGAAGCAGCCGGCGAACACCCCGCGCGGCGCGGCCTCGAGCCGGTGCAGGATGGTCATCGCGGACAGCTTGGGAGCCCCGGTCATGCTGCCGGCCGGGAACGCGGCGTCGAGCAGCTCGCCGACCGTGGTGCCGTCGCGCAAGGTGCCCGCGACCGTGCTCACCAGCTGATGGACCGCCGGATACGACTCCACGTCGAGGAGGCGCTCGACCGTGACGGTGGCGGGGAGGCACGCCCGCGCCAGATCGTTGCGCATCAGGTCGACGATCATGACGTTCTCCGCCCGCTCCTTGGGGCTGTCGTGGAGAGCGACGGCGAGCGCGGCGTCCGCCGCGGGGTCGGTGCCGCGCGGTCGCGTGCCCTTGATGGGATGCGTGCGCACCATCGCACCGGACACCTCGAGGAACCGCTCCGGGCTGGCGCTCAGCAGGGCGACGCCTCCCGACATGATGATCCCGGCGTGGTGCGCGGGGGTCGCCCCGCGCAGAGACAGGAATGCGGCGAGGGGATCGATCTCGTGCTCGACCCAGAACCGCGTCGTGAGGCACAGCTGATACGCGTCGCCCTCCCGGATCGACGCGCGGCACTCCTCGATGAGGGACGCGTACTGCATCGGAGCGTGGCGGGCGTGCGCCGGGCCGACGGGGGGCATCGCGGCGGGCCGCTGCGCCGCCGGAGCGTCGTCGCGCCCGGCGACCGCGTCGCCCAGGTACTGCGTGCGCCGAGAACCGTGGTCGAAGGCGATGAGCCCCTCGACCTCGATCCAGAGCGACGGGGGGACGTCGTCGTCCGGCGCCGCGGCCGGCGCACCGGCACGGCGGGCGGCCTCGTCATAGCCCGTCCAGCCCACCCACCCTCCGCGGAAGCGGGACTCGCCGACAGGCGTGCTGCCGCCGGTCGCGGCGGCAGCACGGACCGTGCCGGGGTCCGCGGGCGATCCCCATCCGACCCAGCTCCATCCGAGGGCAGCGTCCGGTCCGGCGTCGAGCCAGAAGACGTGGGCGTGCGATGTCGAGACGGCGAGGAACACGTCAGCCGGGTCGCGCCACGGATGCCACGGCGCGGGATCGAGGAGGACGGCCACGCTTCCCAGGCTAGAGGGAGGCCGCGCCTCTAGGCTCGAAGCCGTGAACGAGTTCCTCACCTGGCTGCTCGACGTCGTGCAGAGCGTCGATCCGGTCGTGCGGACGCTCGTCGCCGCCGTGGCGATCATGCTCGAGACGAGCGTCCTGATCGGGCTGTTCGTGCCGGGTGACACGGTCGTGATCGTCGCCGGCACGGCGGTCGGGTCCCCGGCGGAGGCCGTGTGGCTCGTGGTCGCCGTCGTCGTCGGATCGCTGATCGGCGAGAGCATCGGATTCTGGCTGGGGCGCAAGCTGGGTCCCGTCATCCGCCACTCGCGGTTGGGTCGCCGCATCGGCGAGCACAATTGGGCGCGTGCCGAACGGTATCTCGCGCGGCGCGGCGGGCCGGCGATCTTCATCTCCCGCTTCCTGCCCGTGCTGCATTCGGTCGTCCCGTTGACCGTGGGGATGAGCGCGCTGAGCTACCGGAGGTTCCTGGCGTGGGCCGCGCCCGCGTGCCTCGTGTGGGCCAGCCTCTACGTCACGGTCTCGAGCCTGGCCGCCGGAGGGTTCCGCGCGCTGGCCCAGCAGCTCCACTTCGCCGGGTACATCTTCGTCGGCGTGATCGTCCTCTTCCTCATCCTGGTGTTCCTCGCCAAGAAGGTGATCGAGCGGGCCGAGCGGAAGCACCTCGCCGACTCCGCCGACCTGCCGGTCGCGTCCGGCGAGCCCGAGGACGGGCTCGGCGGGGACATGGGAGGATCGAGGTGATGTCAGCCGCGCACGCGAAGCCGCCCCGCGCGAAGGTGCTCTGGATCGCCAGGATCGAGTATCGCTTCCATGCGTGGCGCGAGCGCCGCGCGCGGCGCCGCGGCCTCACCCCGACTGTGGCGGCGTTCCCCGGCTACGGCGGTGAGGGATGGGTGCGCGTCCTCGGCCGGGTGCTGATCGCCCCGCCCGCGCCGGCCCGCAGTCGCGGTGACTATGCGAGAGTCCGCGGATGGCGCAGCTTCGCGGCGGTCCCGATCGGCTTCGCCCAGGTGTCCGTGGTGGTCGAGGGGGTCGCGCATGACGTCGTCGCCGATCGCGGCGGCGTCGTCGACACCGTGCTGCCCGCGGCGCTCGCGCCGGGCTGGCAGACCGTGACCATGTCCGTGGAGGGAGGCGATCCGGTCGAGACGAGGGTCTTCATCGTCGGCTCGGAGGTCCGCTTCGGCATCGTCTCGGACATCGACGACACGGTCATGGTGACGGCGCTCCCCCGCCCGCTGATCGCCGCGTGGAACTCCTTCGTCGTGGACGAGCACGCGAGGCAGCCGGTTCCCGGGATGTCCGTGCTCATGGAACGGCTCGTGCGCGAGAACGCCGGCTCCCCCGTGGTCTACCTGTCGACCGGCGCGTGGAACGTGGGGCCGACGCTGACGAGGTTCCTCTCCCGCCACCTCTTCCCCGCCGGCGCGCTCCTCCTCACGGACTGGGGGCCGACGCACGATCGGTGGTTCCGCAGCGGCGCCGCGCACAAGCTCGCGAATCTCAACCGTCTCGCGACGGAGTTCCCTCAGGTGACGTGGCTCCTGATCGGCGACGACGGACAGCGCGATGACGACATCTACACCGCGTTCGCGAGCGCGCACCCGCACAATGTGGCCGCCGTGGCCATCCGCCGCCTGTCGCCGACCGAGGCGGTCCTCGCCGGCGGACGCACGGCCGTCAACGATCACACCGCCGCGGGCGTGCCGTGGGTCAGCGGCGACGACGGCGCCGGCCTTCTCGAACGTCTCGAAGAGGTCGGCATCCTCCGCGGACGTCCGACCCCGCCCGTAGGCTGAACGCGTGTGCGGACGATTCGTGGTTGCCCAGGTCGGCTCTGAACTCGTCGGCGTCCTGCGCGTCGATCTCGAGGGCGACGATCTGCCGGGTCCGTCGTACAACATCGCCCCCACGGCGCGCGTGGCGATCGTGCTCGACTCCGCGAAGACCGAGCCGCCGACGCGTCGCCTGGAGGCGGCGAGATGGGGACTCGTGCCCTCGTGGGCGAAGGATCCCTCGGTCGGGTCGCGCGCCTTCAATGCGCGCTCCGAAGAGGTGGAGGACAAGCCGATGTTCCGCAACGCCCTCATCAAGCGTCGCGCCGTCGTGCCCGCGACCGGCTACTACGAGTGGAAGCTCGTGGACGGCGAGAAGATCCCGCACTACATCCACCCGGCCGACGGGTCCCCGCTCTACTTCGCGGGTCTCTACGAGTGGTGGAAGAACCCGGCGGTGGCGGACGACGATCCGGCGCGCTGGCTGCTGAGCTTCACGATCCTCACCCGCGACTCCATCGGCGACCTCGGGTCGATCCACGACCGGATGCCGCTCTTCCTCGACCCCGACTTCGCCGACGCCTGGCTCGACCCGACGACGGACAATGTGGGCGACATCCTCGACGCCGCGATCGACGCGGCCCCCGATGTCGCACGCTCGCTCGACAACCACGTCGTGTCCAAGGCCGTGGGCAACGTCCGCAACGACGCTCCCGAGCTCATCCAGCCCGTCGACGCGTAGCGCCGGCCGCGTGGCTGTCGTTCGACGCCCGCGTCGTGCGTGAGCCTTCAGTGCCGTGCGAGGATCGCCGCGCTGTCGGTGCCGCTCGGGAGGACGCCGTACTGCGCTCCTCTGTCGTCGCCGAGGCGTGCGCCGATGAACGCCTCGGCGACGACATCGGGAGCGTACCTCACCATCAGCGAGGCCTGGAGCGCGAGGGCGAGCATCTCGGTCAGCCGGCGCGCCCCGGCCTGCGCCGAACCGGCGTCCGCATCCCCCATCGAGCGGAGGAGCGCCACGGTGCGGCGCGTGTGCGCGTCGAGCAGCGGATGCGCGCCGGCGGTGGTCTCCAGCTCTGCGGCCATGGCGTCCGCGGAGTCGGCGTCCCGTGCCAGTGCGCGCAGCACGTCCAGCGCGATGACGTTCCCCGAGCCTTCCCAGATCGCCATCACCGGCTGCTCCCGGAATCGGCGGGCCAGCGGGAACCACTCGGTGTAGCCGTTGCCGCCGAGACACTCCATGGCCTCGTACGCGTGGTGGGGGCCGCGCTTGCAGACCCAGTACTTCGCCACCGGGGTCGCGAGGCGGCGGAGCGCGACGTCGTGCGGCGACGCATCCGCTTCGAACGCCTGCGCGAGGCGGAGCCCGGTGAGCATCGCGGCCTCCGATTCGAGGGCCAGATCGGCGAGCACCGCCGCCATGGCCGGCTGGTCCACCAGCAGCTCGCCGAACGCGCGGCGACCGCGCGCGTGCCAGAGCGCCTCGGCCACGGACTGACGCATGCCCGCCGCGGTCCCCAGCACGCAGTCGAGCCTGGTGCGCTGCACCATCTCGATGATGGTGCGCACGCCGCGGCCCGGCTCCCCGAGCAGCATCCCGACCGTGCCGTCGAACTCGATCTCCGCCGACGCGTTGGACCGGTTGCCGAGCTTGTCCTTGAGACGCTGGATGCGGAAGACGTTGCGATCGCCATGCGGCAGCACCCGTGGGACGAACAGGCACGACAGCCCCTCGTCCCGCCCGTCGCGACGGGTCTGGGCGAGCACGAGGAACGCGTCCGACATGGGCGCCGAGCAGAACCATTTGTGGCCGCTCAGCTGGTAGCTGTGCCCGCTGGTGTGGACTCCGGTGGTCCGGTTCGCGCGGACGTCGGATCCGCCCTGCTTCTCGGTCATCGCCATGCCGATCAGCGCGCTCGGCTTCTCGGACGCCGGCAGGAGACGCGGATCGTAAGAGCGGGAGTAGAGGCGCGGCATCCAGTCCTCGGCGACCCAGGGCGACTCCTGCAGCGACGCCACCCCGGCGTGGGTCATCGAGATCGGGCAGGCGTGGCCGGGTTCGACCTGCGCGAAGAGCATGAACGTCGCCGCACGCGCGACAGCAGCGCCGGGCCGAGGGTCCGCCCACGCCGCCGTGTGCGCCCCGTGCGCGACCGCGGCACCGATGACGCGATGGTACGAGCTGTCGTACTCGACCTCGTCGAGCCGGAACCCCCAGCGATCGAAGGTGTGGGCCACCGGCGGGTGGGTGTGCGCCAGGCTCGCGTCGCGCTGGAAGCCCTCACCGCCGACCAGTCGTCCGATGTCGCGCAGCTCGGCGTCCGCCCATCCCCCGCCGAAGCGTGCGACCGCAGCGCCGAGCGGTCCGTTGAGCGTGTACTCGTCGACGTCCACCCGCCACGGCGGCTGGTTGTCGACGATGTGCGTGCCGCCCGGCTGCCGCCCCCGGCCCATCGTCGTCACGCGCGCTCCGTATCGGTCGGCGTCGCGAGCGCGAACTGCTCCTCGGTCGTGAGGGGCGCGTGGCTCACGAGCTGATGGATGAAGCCGAGCTTCCGTCGCACCGGAGCCACGAGGTCGAAGGGGTAGAGGTCGGAGAAGCCCATCGACCTGTTGATGCGGTTGAACGCCTGCGACATCCACTCCCAGTCCGCCAGCAGCAGCTGCACGGGCTCGCGCGCGTACGATCCGCGCGGCACGACGTCCGTGTCGCGCATGCTCGTGACGTCCGCGTCGAGATGGATGCCGATGGCCGCGGCCGTCTGGAGTGTCCCCGTGATGTGCAGGTAGTGGGCGAACGTCTCGGCGAAGTCCTCCCACGGGTGCATCGTGGCGTATTCGGAGATGAAGTCCGACTGCCACCCTGCGGGAGCACCGAGCGAGTAATGCCGGCTCAGGGCATCCCGGTAGGACGCACGCTCGTCGCCGAACAGCTCGCGGCACTGCGCCCAGGTCGCCTCGTCCGTGATCAGGACGTTCTGGTAGTAGTGACCGACCTCGTGGCGGAGATGTCCCAGCATCGTCCGGTAGGGCTCGCCGAGCTTCACGCGCAGCGCCTCGCGGCGATCGTCGAGGTTCTCGGCGAGGTCGAGCGTGATGATGCCGTTCGCGTGACCGATCGTGACAGGACGGCCCAGGGAGATGCTGGACAGGAGATCGAACCCGAGCCCTCCGGGCGCCTCCGCCCACGACACGATGGGCAGACCGAGGTCCGCGAGCTGGACCACGAGGCGTCGCTTGGCCTCCTCGGTCTTCGCGAGCTTCTCCATGGCGATGGTGTCGCTGTGGTCGGGCGCCGTGCGGGTGAGGCGGCAGGAGAAGCAGCGGCCGGAGCCCTCGTCTTCACGGACCAGCCAGTTGCAGCCCCACCCGCGATTCGAGCACGTGTACCAGGTCTCCTCCGCGATCGTCGCGCGTCCGGTGCGGAGGCCGAAGAACTGCCGGCTGGGCAGGTGGTAGCCCAGCTCCGCCTCGCATTCGGGGCAGACGAGCGTGTCGAGGTAGACGAAGTGACGGCAGTGCGGACAGCGGGGGGCGGAGCTCACCCTCACACCGTATCGCCGTCTCAGTCCGCCCGGGCGAGCGGGATCCGGAGGAGCAGGTCATCCCCGTCACGGGGACTCCCCCGACCGTCCGTGTTGTTCGTGAGCACCCAGAGCGAGCCGTCCGGAGCGACCGCGGCGTCGCGCAGCCGGCCGAGCCCGTCCAGGACGATCTGTGCGTCTCCGACGATGGCGCCGCCCCGGGTGTCGACGCGCCAGAGGCGCTCGCCACGCAGGGCGGCGAGGAAGATCGTGTCGCCGATGGCGGCGATCCCGCTGGGACTCGCCTCATCGGTCGCCCACTGCGCGACCGGATTCCTGAACGCGTTGTCGGATCCCGTTCCCTCGACGACGGGCCACCCGTAGTTCGCTCCCGGCTCGATGCGATTCAGCTCGTCCCACGTGTTCTGTCCGAACTCGCTCGCCCACATCACCCCGTCGCCGCTCCACGCGATGCCCTGAACGTTGCGGTGCCCATAGCTCCACACGGCGGTGCCGAACGGATTGCCCGGCGCGGAGCGTCCGTCCGGGGTCAGTCGGAGGATCTTCCCGTTCAGCGAGTCGCGGTCCTGAGCGGCATCCCCTCGGCCCGCATCTCCCGTCGTGACGTAGAGCATGCCGTCGGGGCCGAACGCCAGCCGGCCGCCGTCGTGGTTGCCCGCGGTGGCGATGCCCGTCAACACCGCCTCGGCCGGCCCGAGACGATAGGACCCGGGCGATCCCTCGAGGGGCATGCGGACGACGCGGTTGTCGGTACGTGTCGCATGGTACGCGTAGAGCCACGTCCTGTCCCCGACCTCGTGCAGCGCGATCCCGTTGAGCCCGGCCTCGCCGCCCGAGACGACGTCGGGCACCACGCCGACGTCCCGTAGTGCCCCGTGGACGGTGAGTTCGCGGATCGTGCCGTCGTCGCGCTGGGAGATGAGCGCACCGCCCGCGGCGAGGGGGATGACGGACCACGGCGCGACGAGTCCGCGCGCGAGGACCTCGGGTTCTCCCGCGACGGACCAGTGTCCGCCCTCCGCCGAGGGTGCGGACGTCGGCGCTGTCGGGAGCGCGCTGGACCGAAGCGGCGATGGACTCGCGGTGCAGCCGGTCGCTGCAACGCTGATCGCCAGGACGAGGGCGGCGATCGACCCGCCCCGGCGGGTGTCAGCCACCCGCTGCGGCCGCCTCGAGCGTGGCGATGTCGATCTTTGTCATCGTGAACATCGCCTGCACGGTCCGGTGCGCCCGCTCGGGGTCCGGGTCGCGCATGAGCTCGACCAGGCGATCGGGCACGATCTGCCAGGAGAGCCCCCACCGGTCCTTGAGCCAGCCGCACGGCTGCTCGACGCCGCCGTCCGAGGTCAGCGCCGTCCAGTACCTGTCCACCTCGCCCTGGTCGCGACAGGCGACGTAGAGCGAGACCGCCTCGGTGAAAGGGAATTGCGGACCCGCATCCATCGCGAGGAACTCGCGATCCCCCAGCCGGAAGCGCGCATGCATGACCTTCCCGCCGAGGCCCGGGACGTCATCCGCGTAGCGCTGGATCGAGACGACCTCCGAGTCGGGAAGGAGGTCGGTGTAGAAGCGGATCGCCGACTCCGCGTCGTCGTCGAACCACAGGAATGGGGTCACGTCCGTCATGGGCACCTCCGCCTCGGTCGTTCCAGACTCGTCCGTCACTCCGGATGCCGCAACCCTGGGGCCGACGGCGACGATGTCCGTCGATGCGTCCCGCTCCGTTCGCCGAGTGCGGCGATCCGCCCGGGTCGTGCGCGCTCCGGAGCGTTCGCGGTCGCGCGGCGATGGCGAGGGTGAGCGGTCGCGGACAGCAGAAAAGCCGCGGCGTTCCGCGGCTTCTCTGAACTGCTTCGGTGGACCTGAGGGGACTCGAACCCCTGACCCCCTGCATGCCATGCAGGTGCGCTACCAGCTGCGCCACAGGCCCGGATGTCGATCCCGCGACCGCGGGACAACTCGACAAGACTACTACATCACCCGCACCCGCAACGAACCGGTGCGGGTGTCCGCACCGGCCGCTATCGTGCCGGGAGAGGGATGGGGGATGGCATGGCCGGACTGGGCAACATCGTGTTCTACGCCGACGACCCGCGCGCGCTCTCGCGCTTCTGGGCGGCGGTGTTCGGCTATGAGCCGGCCGAGTGGGATGCACCCCTGGAGAGCCGGCTCCTCGACGCGGGCCTGACGCCGGAGGACCTCGAGAAGCGCGCTCTCGTGGAAGACCCGGCGGGTGTCGGACCACGGCTGTTCTTCCACCACGCCGACCGGCCCAAGCAGGGCCGCAACAGGATGCACCTCGACATCTCCGCCACGCCGGGCCGCCGTCCGTCGCCGAGGGAGCTCCACGCCGAGAAGGATCGACTCGTCGCGCTCGGAGCGGAAGTCGTGCGACTGGTCGACCAGCAGTGGGGTCCCTGGCCCGAGTACTACTTCCAGATGCGGGATCCGGAGGGCAACGAGTTCTGCCTCCAGTGAGCGCTATTCGGCCGAGGCGGCTGCAGGCGTCGTGATGTCGATGGGGATGACCGGGCAGTCCTTCCAGAGCCGCTCGAGTCCGTAGAACACCCGCTCCTGCTCGTGGAAGACGTGTACGACGAGGTCGCCGAAATCGAGGAGCACCCAGCGGGACTCCGTGCGTCCCTCGCGACGAAGGCGCTTGTGCCCCGCCTCGAGGAGCTGGTCCTCGATCTCGTCCGCGATGGCGGCGACGTTGCGCTCGCTCCGGCCGCTCACCAGCAGGAACACATCGATCAGCGGCAATGGCCCTGACACGTCGATCGCGACGAGATCCTCGCCGCCCTTCGCGTCGGCCGCCCGCGCCGCGATCTGGACCATCTCGACCGCCTGTGCGGATGCCGTCACGAGAACACCCCGGTGACGAGCGCGAAGACGAGCACGCCGACGAGAGCCAGAGCGAGCACTCCTGCGGTGATCGCGAGCGTGAGCATGAGCTTTCCGCCCTTCTCCGGTGCCGGAGGTCGGATGATCTCGTCGTTGGTCTTCACCGTGCTGATGGCCGCGCTGGCGGCGATCGGAGTCGGCGACGAGTGCGCCGGCAGCTCGCCGTCGATGAGCGTCGCGTCGATCTCCTTGCCGTCGGCGGTGCCGTGGGCGTGGCCGGTGGAGCCGAGACCCTCGGGCAGGTTGAACGTGCCGGTGACGAGCACCTCGCCGGTGGAGGCGACCGGGGCGACGAGGGGCGCGTCCGAGGGTGCCTGGGACACGATCAGCGCGTGCGGGGTCGCCACCGAGCCGGTCGTGGCGCTGTCACGCGCCAGAAGCTGATCGAACGACGGGGGCAGCGTCACCGGGGCGGGTTCGGCGGCGAGCAGTCCGGCACCGAACATCGGGTTCAGGATCGCCCTCTCCGCCTGCTCGTCGGCGGCGATCTCAGTGGCGGCCTCCTCGTCGGATGCCGTGGCCTCCGCGGGGGTGAAGATCTCGAGGGCGGGGTCCGCCTCGTCCGAGCCGTCGGCGGCAGCCAGCGGGGTCTCCGCTGCCGCGGCGGTCGGTACGGCGGGGATGGGCGTGGCGGCGACCGGACCGGCCGACGCGCTGCTCGCGGCGTCGGGCACGAGGTCGGGCGTGATGACGGGCACGGACGCGGTGCGGATGCGTTCCTGCTGCCGCGCCTGCCGACGGGTCAGCGGTGAGGCCCCGAGATCGACGCTCGCGTCGGGCGCCGGTGCGGGTGCGACCGGGGCGGGCTCGGCCGCGCGCGCGAGGGGTGCGACGGGCGGTGCCGGCGTCGCGTCCGTCGCGTCGTCGGTGGCGGATGCGTCGTGCGCACCGCCGGCGGTCGCGGGTGCCGCCGCGGCGCCGCCATCTGGGGCGGGCGCCTCCGCGTCGACGTTGATCACCGGGGTGGCCCCGGTGTTTCGCAACTCGCGCGCCTGCTTGCGGGTGAGCGGAGGCGTTTCCGGCTGATCAGGTGTGCTCATGCCATGCTCCGGTAGAGGTGATGCTTCGCAATGTACTGGACGACCCCGTCGGGGACGAGGTACCACACGGGGTGGCCCTTGCGCACGCGGTTCCGGCAATCGGTCGACGAGATCGCGAGCGCGGGGATCTCGAGCTGACTCACGTCTTCACTCGGGAGGCCGGCGGTGCTCAGCACGTGCCCTGGCCTCGAGACCGCGACGAAATGGGCGAGACCCCACAGTTCATCATGGTCCCTCCAACTGAGAATTTGCGCCACGGCGTCGGCTCCGGTGATGAAGTAGAACTCGGCGTCGGGTCGCTGCGCCTTCAGATCGCGCAGCGTGTCGATGGTGTACGTGGGACCGTTGCGGTCGATGTCCACCCGGCTGACGGTGAATCGCGGATTGGATGCCGTCGCGATGACCGTCATCAGATATCGGTGCTCGCTGATCGTGACGTCCTGCTTCTGCCACGGCTCTCCGGTCGGGACGAAGACGACCTCGTCGAGTCCGAACGACTCCGCAACCTCGGACGCCGCCACCAGGTGGCCGTGGTGGATGGGATCGAACGTCCCGCCCATCACCCCGATGCGAGGGGGACGTGTCACCGACATCCGGTGGACCTAGTGCCCGTGCCCCGTCTGCTGGACATCGTTCGCGTGGGCCTTCGCGTATGCCTCGGCCTTGTGCGCGTGGCGATTCGCGACGTTGCGATACGAGAGCGTGACGAGGGCCAGGGCCGCGAAGACGGCGATCGCGATGATCGGGTAGACGATCGTCTCGAGCATCACGTTGCCGCCCTTCGAGGTCTCCTCGGCGGCGAAGGCGATCAGCGAGGCCAGGGTCATCGGGTCTCCGTTCGGGTACGGCGGCGTGCTCACGTCGCCATGGTCAGTTTAGGCGGTCACGCGCGCACTTGTCCGGAGCCGCGCGCGAGCCACTTGGTGCTGGTGAGCTCCGCGAGACCCATCGGGCCGCGCGCGTGCAGCTTCTGGGTCGAGATGCCCACCTCGGCGCCGAATCCGAACTCTCCGCCGTCGGTGAAGCGCGTGGACGCGTTGACCATCACCACCGCGGAGTCGACCTCCGCCAGGAATCGCTCGGCCTGCGCGTCGTCCGCTGTCACGATCGACTCGGTGTGGTGGGTCGAGTAGCGACGGATATGGGCCAACGCGGCGTCCAGGTCGTCGACGACGCGCATCGAGAGGTCGAGGCTGAGGTGCTCGACGGACCAGTCCGCGTCCGTCGCGGCCAACACTCCGCCGGCGAGTTCGGCGACAGCGGCGTCGCCGTGCACGGTGACCCCTGCCTCCTGCAGCGCGGAGACCACCGGTCCCACGAGCCGCGGCGCCGCAGCGCGATGAACCAGGACCGTCTCGACGCTGTTGCAGACGCTCGGGCGCTGCACCTTCGCGTTCACGACGATGTCGCGTGCCCACTCGAGGGGCGCCGACGCATCCAGCATGATGTGGACGACGCCCGCGCCGGTCTCGATCACGGGAACGGTCGACTCGGTCACGACCGTCTCGATGAGCGCGGCGCTGCCTCGCGGCACGAGCACGTCGACGATCCCCCGGGCACGCATCAGCTCGCGCGCGCCGTCGCGTCCGAAGTCGTCGACCGTCTGGATCGCCTCGGGGTCGACACCCTGTTCGGCGAGGGCGAGGCGCATCGCAGACACCAGCGTGGCGTTCGTCCGCTCGGCGGCCGACCCGCCCCTGAGCACGACGGCGTTCCCCGCGCGCAGCGCGAGCGACGCGATGTCGACCGTGACGTTCGGGCGGGCCTCGTAGATCGAGCCCACGACGCCGAACGGCACCGACACCTTCTGCAGGCGCAGACCGTTGGCGAGCGTCCGCTCGTCGAGGACGCGGCCGACCGGATCGGGCAGGGCGGCCACATCGCGCACGGCGTTCGCGAGCGCGGACACGCGGTCGGCGTCGAGACGGAGGCGATCCTGGAGTGCCTCTGACAGTCCGTCGCTGCGACCCCGCTCCAGATCCTCGGCGTTGGCCGAGACGATCACGGGTGTCGCATCATCGATGGCGTCGGCCATCGCGTGGAGGAGGGCGCGCTTGCGTCGATCGTCGAGGAGCGCGACGACACGTGCGGCGTCCTTGGCCAGCAGCATCCGCTCGCGCGGCGTGGTGGCGGCGGTCACGGTCATCCCGCCAGTCTAGCGAGGGCTCACGGCTCGACGGCTGCCACCGCCACCGGGACCGGACCGGTGGACGCGACGTCTCCCGGGGTCGGATTCGGCGCGAACCACGTGCCCACCGCGGCGCCGGTGAGGGCCTCGTCCACGAGGTCGGCGCTGGTCACGAGGACGCCGATCCCCGATGCCGCCGCGAGACGCGCGGCAGACACCTTGGTCGCCGCTCCGCCTGTGCCGACGCTGTTGACGACCACGGATCCGAACTCGTAGCCGCTGAGGTCGTCGCCGTACTCCACGGCGTCGATGGGGCGCGCGCCGGGCTCACCGGGCGGGCGCGTGTACAGGCACTCGATGTCGCTGAGGAGGACGAGCGCATCCGCCCCGATCAGCTGAGCGACGAGCGCCGCGAGCCGGTCGTTGTCGCCGAAGCGGATCTCATGCGTCGCGACGGTGTCGTTCTCGTTCACGATGGGGAGGATGCGCAGCCCGAGCAGGCGCTCCATGGCGCGGCGCGCATTGGAGCGGTGGGTGGGATTCTCCAGGTCCCCCGCGGTCAGGAGGACCTGGCCGGCCACGATCTCGAAGGCCCGGAGCGCGGCCTGATAGCGATAGATCAGGACATTCTGGCCGACCGCCGCCGCCGCCTGCTGCGTCGCGAGGTCGGTGGGACGCGCGTCCAGCGCCAGGAACGGCATCCCCGTCGCGATCGCACCCGAGGAGACCAGGACGATCTCCGTGCCTCGCGCATGGGACGCCGCGATGGCTTCGACGATGGGCTGGATCTTCGCGGAGTTCTCACCGCTGATCGAGGATGAGCCGACCTTCACCACCACGCGCCGGGCGCCGGGAAGCGTCGCGCGCTCGGCGGCTGTCACGCCTCGTCCTCGTCGCCCGGGAGATCGCGGGTCGTGGCGATCCGTTCCGATTCGAACTCGGCTCGGGCCGCTGCGCGCGCGTCCATCATCTCGTGATAGCGCTCTCGACGCTGCGACGTGGTGCGGCGCGGGTTCTGATCGAGGCGGGGGTCGGTTCCTCGCGGAGCGGTCATGAGCTCGGCCACGGACGACAGCGAGGGCTGCCAGTCGAACACGACGCCGTCCCCCTCGCCGATGACGACCGTCGCTCCGGGCGTCGCGCCCGCGCGGAAGAGTTCGTCCTCCACCCCGAGCTTCTCGAGCCTGTCGGCGAGGAAGCCCACCGCCTCGTCGTTCTGGAAGTCGGTCTGCTGCACCCAGCGGACGGGCTTCTCGCCGAGGATGCGGTAGACGTCGCCATAGGTCCCGCCCTCCACGCGCACCGAGAACTCGCGCTCGGACCCCTTGGGGCGGATCACGACGCGCGCGGGGGCCGGGTTCGCTACCTGCTCGGCCCGATGCGTCGCGACGATGTCACCGAGTGCGAAGGTCAGCTGGCGCAGCCCGGCATGACTCACGGTGGAGATCTCGAACACGCGATAGCCCCGGGCCTCAAGTTCGGGACGCACGAGATCGGCGAGGTCTCGCGCTTCGGGGACGTCGATCTTGTTGAGGGCGACGATCTGCGGCCGGTCGAGGAGCGGAACCTGGCCGTCCGGCACGGGATAGGCCCCGAGCTCGGCGCGGATGACGTCGAGGTCGGTCAGCGGATCCCGGCCCGGGTCGAGCGTGGCGCAGTCGAGGACGTGCACGAGGGCCGTGCAACGCTCGACATGGCGCAGGAACTCGAGTCCGAGACCCCTGCCCTCGCTCGCCCCTTCGATCAGGCCGGGCACGTCGGCGATCGTGAACCGGACGTCGCCGGCCTGGACGACCCCCAGGTTGGGGTGGAGGGTGGTGAACGGATAGTCGGCGACCTTGGGACGCGCCGCGGAGACGGCGGCGATCAGACTCGACTTGCCCGCGGACGGGAAGCCCACCAGAGCGACGTCGGCGACCGTCTTCAGCTCGAGGACGACGTCCCCCTCCCAGCCCGGCGTCCCGAGAAGCGCGAAGCCCGGAGCCTTGCGCTTCGGGGAGGCGAGCGCGGCGTTGCCGAGTCCGCCTCGTCCGCCGGGCGCCGCGATGAATCGCATGCCGGGCTCGACCAGGTCGGCGAGCACACCGCCCGCCGGGTCCTTCACGACCGTGCCGACGGGAACCGGCAGTTCGAGGGACTCGCCCAGGGCGCCCGAGCGGTTGTCGCCCATCCCGAATCCGCCGTTGCCGCCGTTGCGGTGCGGCGAGTGGTGGTACGACAGCAGCGTCGTGACCTGCGGATCCGCGACGAGCACGACGTCGCCGCCGTTCCCGCCGTTCCCGCCGTCCGGACCTGCCAGCGGCTTGAACTTCTCGCGTCGGATCGAGACGCAGCCGTTGCCGCCCTTGCCCGCCCGCAGGTGCAGCGTGACGTGATCGACGAATGTGACCATGACAGCCCCTCCTGCGAATGAGGCGAGGGGCGGGCCGAAACCCCCCCCCCCTCGCCGAGATCTGTGTGCGCGCCCCGGACTACTCCGCGGCTGCGACGATGTTGACGACCTTGCGGCCGCCCTTGCTGCCGAACTCCACCGAGCCTGCGGCCAGCGCGAACAGGGTGTCGTCGCCACCGCGGCCGACGTTCGCGCCCGGGTGGAAGTGCGTGCCGCGCTGACGGACGATGATCTCGCCCGCGTTCACGACCTGGCCGCCGAACCGCTTCACGCCCAGTCGCTGGGCGTTGGAATCGCGACCGTTACGAGTAGAGCTTGCGCCCTTCTTATGTGCCATCTCTGCGTCTCTCCCTGGCCTACTTGATCCCGGTGACCTTGACGCGCGTGAGGTCCTGGCGGTGCCCCTGACGCTTCTTGTAGCCGGTCTTGTTCTTGAACTTCTGGATCACGATCTTCGGGCCGCGCTCCTCGCCGAGGACCTCGGCGGTCACGGTGATCTTCGCGAGCTTGTCCGCGTCCGTCGTCACGGCGTCGCCGTCCACAAAGAGGACCGCCGGCAGCTCGATCTTGTCGCCGACCTTGGCGGCCTGGCGATCGAGGACGACGATCGTGCCGACCTCGACCTTCTCCTGCCGGCCACCGGCGCGCACAACTGCGTAAACCACTTCACACCTGTTTTTCTTCTGGGAGCGCACGGCCCCGGTTGTCTTTGCGAGACGCGGAAATCCTGGTGCGGATCCGCTCGCCTGACGCGAGCGCCCGGTCGTTCCACCGTCTGGCCAGCAGAACGCGACGCACCAAAGGACTACTTTACCGGAAGGCGGGACCGCTGGCAAAAGCGCACCGCGTGTGTCGGCCCTAGTATCGGTCCGTGGCGATCCTGATCGACGACCCCCGCTGGCCGGCGCACGGTCGGCTCTGGGCGCACCTGGTGACCGACACCGATCTGGCGGAGCTCCATGCGTTCGCCGCGGCCAACGGCATCCCGCGCCGCGGATTCGATCGCGACCACTACGACGTGCCCGAGGAAGCCCACGCACGACTCGTCGCAGCGGGTGCGCGGCACGTGGACGGACACGAGCTCGTGCGGCGCCTCATCGGCTCCGGGCTCCGGGTGACGGCGAGGCAGCGCCGCGACGAGAAGGGCGCGGGCCGATGAAGTCCACGCGACTGGAGGCATTCAGCGACGGCGTGCTCGCGATCGTGATCACCGTCATGGTGCTGGAGCTCAAGCCCCCCGAGGCGAATGGGATCGCCGACCTGTTCCACACCAGCGGGCTCGGTCTGCTGACGTACGTGCTGAGCTTCGTCTACATCGGCATCTACTGGAACAACCACCATCATCTGTTCCAATTGCGGCCGCGGGTCGACGGGACCGTGCTGTGGGCGAACCTGCACCTGCTGTTCTGGCTGTCGCTCCTGCCGTTCACCACGAGCTGGCTCGATGACTCGCGGATCTCGCGCGATCCGACGATCGTGTACGGCCTGAACCTCCTTGCCGCAGCCCTGGCCTACTACCTGCTGCAGCGTGTCATCATGCGAGGTCCCGAGGGGCGCAAAGTCAGCGAGGCGCTCGGGCGCGACCTCAAAGGACGGGTCTCGCCGTTCATCTACCTCGCCGGCATCGGTCTGAGCTTCATCGTCCCGTGGCTGGGTCTCGTCCCGTATGTCGCCGCGGCCATCGTGTGGCTCGTGCCGGACCGTCGCGTCGAGCGCTACCTCCGTGAGCACGAGAGGGCAGGGGACGACGAGGAGTGAGTCACTCCCCCTCGCCGTGCACCACCGGGGTCCCGCTCAGCGCGGCCGTGGTCACGCGGCGACGGCCGCGTCCCTGACCCGGCGCCTTGGGCTCCGGAAGCGCGCTGAGCACGGAGTCGAGCAGCAGCTCCTTCTCGGACCGCGGGGTCGCGGGTGGCTTGGTCGCCCCATCCGAGCGCTTCTTGCGCTTCTTGGGGCGCTCCTCCACCGCGGGCTCCTCGAGCTCGGGCGCGACCGGAGCCGAGTCCTCGTCGTGCGTATGGATGGTGGAAGCGGCGATCTGCGCCAGAGCGGACTTCACACCCTCGGTGATCACGTGGGTCGCTCCGGTCGGCCCGGCGGGGCCATTGCCGCCGCGAGGACGACGAGGGCTGCCGTTCCCGACGGGTGAACGGTGCTTCACGACGGGGTCGTGATGCACGATCACCCCGCGACCTGCGCAGACCTCGCACGGCTCGCTGAACGTCTCCAGCAACCCGAGTCCGAGCTTCTTCCGCGTCATCTGCACGAGACCGAGCGACGTCACCTCCGCCACCTGATGCTTGGTCCGGTCTCGCGACAGGCACTCGACCAGACGGCGCAGGACGAGGTCGCGGTTGGACTCGAGCACCATGTCGATGAAGTCGACCACGATGATGCCGCCGATGTCGCGCAGCCGGAGCTGGCGCACGATCTCCTCGGCCGCCTCGAGGTTGTTCTTGGTGACGGTCTCCTCGAGGTTGCCGCCGGATCCGACGAACTTGCCCGTGTTGACGTCGACGACGGTCATCGCCTCGGTGCGATCGATCACGAGCGAACCGCCGGAGGGCAGCCAGACCTTCCGGTCGAGCGCCTTCTCGATCTGCTCCGTGACGCGGAAGTCGTCGAAGGGGTCGCCGTCGCCGTCGTAGCGCTCGACGCGCTCGAGCAGGTCGGGGGCGACCGCCTGGATGTAGTTCTCGATGGTGTGCTGCGCGTCTTCGCCCTGGATGAGCATCTTCGTGAAGTCCTCGTTGAAGACGTCGCGGACGATCTTCACGAGCAGGTCGGGCTCTGAGTGCAGGAGAGCGGGGGCCTGTGTGGACTCGATGGTCTTGCTGACGTGCTCCCACTGTGCGGTGAGGCGCTGGACGTCACGCGTGAGCTGCTCCTCGGTGGCCCCTTCGGCGGCGGTGCGGACGATCACGCCGGAAGACTCCGGGAGCACCTCCTTGAGGATGCGCTTGAGTCGTGCGCGCTCGGTGTCCGGGAGCTTGCGCGAGATGCCGTTCATCGCTCCGCCGGGCACGTACACCAGGTACCGGCCCGGGAGCGAGATCTGGCTCGTCAGACGAGCGCCCTTGTGACCCACGGGATCCTTGGTGACCTGCACCAGCACCTTGTCGCCCGACTTCAGCGCGAGCTCGATGCGGCGAGGCTGGTTGCCGGTCTCGACCGCGTCCCAGTCCACCTCCCCCGAGTAGAGGACGGCGTTGCGTCCCCGCCCGATGTCGACGAAGGCCGCTTCCATGCTCGGCAGGACGTTCTGCACGCGCCCCAGGTAGACGTTGCCGATGAGCGACGCATCCTGATTGCGTGCGACGTAGTGCTCGACGAGGACGTTGTCCTCCAGCACCGCGATCTGGACGCGCCCGTTCTTGGAGCGGACGATCATGACGCGGTCGACCGCCTCGCGACGCGCGAGGAACTCGGCCTCCGTGACCACGGGACGGCGGCGACCGGCCTCGCGCCCGTCGCGACGACGCTGCTTCTTCGCCTCCAGCCGGGTGGACCCCTTGATGCGCTGAGGTTCGGTGATGAGCTCCACCGCGCGCTGGCGTGGCTGCGGCGGAGCCGCGGGCGCGTCGCCGTTCTCTCCGCCGCGGCGCCGGTTGCGGCGCCGCGAGCTGGTGGGCGTGGTCTCCGCGGGCTCCTCGTGGTCGGGAGCGGGCGGCAGCGCGGCCACCGCGGGCGCGTAGAAGTGCAGCTCGGTCGAGACCGCCGAGACGAAGACCTCGGGCAGGAGGCCCAGGCTCACGGCAGTGACGGGGCCTTGCTCCTCTGCCGCATCCGCGGCGGTCTCGTCGGACGTCGTGGCCCTCTCGTCCTCGGGTGACGGGTCGGCGGCTGCAGCGGAATCCGCCTCCGGCGCTGTCGCGGCGCCACCCTCGACCGGGGCGGCGGGCTCCTCGCTGCCGGGCGCACCGTCGGGCGTCGCCTCTGCTGCGGAGGACTCGACCGTCGTGTCGATCGTCTCCGGCACGGAGGCGTCGCTCAGTGCGGCATCCGATCCAGGCTGACTCTCACGGGACTCGTTGTTCTCATCGACCGTCACCGGCGTACTCCCTGCGGGGCGACACCGCGCGTCGCCCGGCCAAATCTCATGCGGTACCGCTCCGTGCCCATTTGGTACGGGACGGGCCGCGAACTCACTCGGTCTGCAGCAGGCCCACGGCACGTGCTGCGAGGGCGTTCATCGCCCGAAGTCATCGGTGATGCGGGTCGCGGCGCGGCCGCGGATGCATCGCCCACCATTATCGCACGAAGCCATGCGGCTCGCTCGCCGCGCGCGTGCGGACGGCGTTTCTCACGGCCGGGCAGGGAGTGCGCGCGTAGGAAACCCTGCGATAATCCCACGCAGTGTCCGTGCGAGAGACGAGATCGAGGATTCCCGTGGTGAGTGAGCAGACCGTCGACGCCGCCGAGCCGACCGCAGGCCGAAGCGGCGCCACGCGCCCGAAGTACGTCCTCGCGGTGCTGCTGATCGTGGGTGGTCTCCTCGGCCTGCTCGCCGCGTTCAACCTGACCCTCGACGACATCACGCTGCTGAAGGACCCCAACGCGGCATTGAGCTGTTCGATCAACACCTACCTGCAGTGCGGGAAGAACATCCAGTCGTGGCAGGGCAGCGTGTTCGGCTTCCCGAACCCGCTCCTGGGACTGATGATGTTCCCCGCGCCCGTGTTCGTGGGAGTGTCGTTGCTGGCCGGTGCGCGATTCCCCGCCTGGTTCCGCTGGACCTTCAACGCCGGCCTCACGTTCGGCATCGGGTTCGTCTTCTGGCTCGCCTTCCAGAGCATCTTCGACATCCACACCCTGTGCCCGTGGTGTGCACTGGTCTACGTGGCGGTCATCCCGATGTGGGTGGCGGTCACGGTCGACAACCTGCGGGACGGCCTGGCGGGGCGCGCGCTGCAGCGGGTCGGCCGCGCGCTCGCTCCGTGGATCGTGCTGATCACCGTCGCCGGCTACCTCATCATCTTCGGCGCGGCCCAGCTGCGGCTGAACATCCTCGGCACGCTGTTCTGACCCCCGCCGGCACCGGCCGGGGACGGATGCTCAGCCGAACCAGATCGCGAGTTCGCGCGCCGCGGACTCCGGGCTGTCGGAGCCGTGGACCAGGTTCTGCTGGACTTTGAGACCCCAGTCGCGGCCGAAGTCGCCGCGGATGGTTCCCGGCGCCGCGGTGGTGGGGTCGGTCGTGCCCGCGAGCGAGCGGAAGCCCTCGATCACGCGGTTGCCCGCGAGGCGGATCGCGACGGACGGGCCTGACAGCATGAAGTCCAGGAGCGGTTCGTAGAACGGCTTGCCCTCGTGCTCCGCGTAGTGCTGTTCGAGCGTCTCCCGATCCGGCTCGACGAGCCTGATGTCGACGAGGGCATACCCCTTCGCCTCGATGCGGGCGAGGATCGCGCCGGTGAGCCCTCGCGCGACGCCGTCGGGCTTCACGAGCACGAGTGTCTGTTCGGTGGCCATGTCAGTCTCCGTTCGAGGTATTCGCTTCGCTCATGAGCCGCGCGTTGCGACGGTCGAGCGAGGCCCCCTTGATCGTCGCATACGCCCACATGCCGCCGAAAACCACGGCGACGATGAGCAGTGCCGGCACCAGGATCCCGCCCAGCGCGAGCACGACCTGCAACGCCCAGCCGACGACGATGCCCCACCGGTGCCGGAGGACCCCCGAGGTGAGGAGCATCAGCAGGGCCAGCGCGGCCCCCGCGACGATCCCCCACCACGGCTCGATTCCGGCGGGAAGGACCTTGAGTCCGTAGATCGCCAGCCCGCCCAGGAAGACGATGATCGACTCGAACGCCAGCACGATCTGCCCGAGGGACTCGGCGGCCCCCCGATGTCTGCGCACCCGTGGCGCTCGGCCCGCGGGAGCCGTTCCCTCGCTCACGACTCCCACCCCGACTTCCAGTCCTCGGCGGCGGCGAGCGCAAGGGCTTCGCCCGCCAGCACCACCGACCCGGCGATGACCACCGCGCGCCGATGCGGCGCCTGGTCGGAGCCCGCCGCCCATTCGCGCGCCGCCTCGGCCGCGTCGGCGACGTCGCGGTGCACCGTCACCGGGATGCCGGCCGCCTCGACCAGATCCGCGATCGTGTCGGCGTCGTTCGCGCGCTCCGAGTCCGGCGCCGTCGCGAACACATGGGCGGCGACCGTCGCGAGCTCGGCGACGATCCCCGCGGCATCCTTGTCGGCGAGGATGCCGAGCACGATGCCCCACTCGTCGAAGTCGAACGACTCGCGCAGTGCGCTCACCAGAGCACGCGCGCCGTGCGGGTTGTGGGCGGCGTCCACCAGCACCGTGGGGGCGGCGCCGACGAGCTGGAGACGGCCGGGCGAGGTCACCTGTCCCAGCGCCTCGGAGAGCACGTCCGTCGCGATCGAGCGCGAACCGCCGCCGATCAGGGACTCCACGGCCGCGATCGCGAGCGCCGCATTGCGACCCTGGTGCGCGCCATAGAGCGGGAGGTACTCCTCGTCGTACGTGCCGGCGAGACCGCGCACGCTGATCTGCTGGCCGCCGACCGCGAGGCGCTGGTCGACGAGGGCGAATCCCTCCCCTTCGAAGGCGATGGTCGCGCCCTTCGCCGCCGCCGCCGCGCGGAGCACCCGCTCGGCCTCCGCAGGCTGGCGCGAGGACACCACCGCGGCGCCGTCTTTGATGATCCCCGACTTCACCGTCGCGATCTCGGCGATCGTGTCGCCCAGCCGGTCGGCGTGGTCGATGTCGATCGGGGCGAAGACCGCGACGTCGCCGTCGGCCGTGTTCGTGGAGTCCCAGGCACCGCCCATGCCGACCTCGAGCACGAGCACATCGACCGGCGCGTCCGCGGCGACCACGAAGGCGAGCACCGTGAGGATCTCGAAGAACGTGAGCGGTGCGTCGTCGCGGGAGGCGAGCTCGGCGTCGACGATGTCGACGAACGGCGCGATCTCGTCCCACGCGTCGGCCACGGCGGCATCCGGTGCGGGCTCGCCGTCGATCATGATCCGCTCGGTGAAGCGCTCGAGGTGGGGGCTCGTGAACAGGCCCGTCCGCAGCCCGTGCGCCCGCAGCAGGCTCTCGATGATGCGGCTCGTCGAGGTCTTGCCGTTCGTGCCGGTGATGTGGATGACGCGGTAGGTGCGCTGCGGGTCGTCGAGGAGTTCGAGCACGCGTCGAGTGCGTTCGACGCGCGGCTGCACCCAGCGCTCTCCCTGACGCTTCAGCAGCTCGGCGTAGACGGCGTCGGCGCGTGCGCGATCGGCATCGCTCATGAGGCGGCCTCCAGGCGGGTGACGGCGACGTGGAATCCGCCGCGGTTGGCGTAGGTCCCCTTGGGCACGTAGACGACGTGCTCCGGCTGCGTGCCGAAGACGGCGGGCTGCCAGATCTCGGGCTCCGTGTCCGCCACGACGTGGACGCCGTGCCCGTCGACCAGCACGGCGTGCTCGAGCGCCAGCGTCTCCCCCGCGACGTCGGCGGTGTCGAACGCCGACTGCACGGCGTTCCCGTCGTCGTGGTCGGAGAAGAGGAGCTGGAGACGGATGCGGTCGCTCACGTCGAAGCCGGCGGCCTTCCGCGTGTCCTGCACGGCGCGGATGACGTCGCGCGCGAGTCCCTCGGCCTCCAGCTCCGGCGTCGTCGTCGTGTCGAGCAGCACGAACCCGCCATCCGAGAGCAGCGCGAGCGCCTCCCCCTCGGGCCGGCCGGTGGTCTCGAGCGCGAGGTCGTACTCGCCGGGCACGAGAGGGATCCCCCCGGCGACGACCTGGCCGTCCTGCTCCGCCCAGTCACCGGCCTTCGCGGCCTGGATGACCTGCTGCACCTGCTTTCCGAGACGGGGGCCCGCTGCGCGCGCGTTCACCGACAGGCGGTGGGTGATGCCGTACGACGTCGCCGCGCCGCCGTCCAGCTCGACGAGCTCGACGGACTTGACGTTGAGCTCATCCCGGAGGATGTCCTCGAACTGGGCGAGGTCGGCGGCCTGCGCGCGAACGACCGTGAGCCGCGCGAGCGGGAGGCGGACGCGCTTGCCTTCGCGCTTGCGCAGTGCGTTGGCCACGCTGGACACCTCGCGGACCGCGTCCATCGCCGTGCGGATGTCGGCCGCCGCGGGGAAGGCGGCGGCGTCCGGCCATTCCGTCAGGTGGACGCTGCGCCCGCCGGTGAGTCCCTGCCACACCCGCTCGGAGACGAGCGGGATGAGCGGCGCCGCCACGCGCGTGACCGTCTCCAGGACGGTGTACAGCGTGTCGAACGCCTCCGTGGTGGACTCGTCGCCCGGGACGATCCCGACCCAGAACCGGTCGCGCGAGCGGCGGATGTACCAGTTGGTGAGTGCCTCGGCGAAGTCGCGCAGTCGCTCGGCGGCCGTCGTGGAGTCGAGGCCCTCGAGATCCGCGGCGACGTCGCGGACGAGGTCTCCGGTGAGGGAGAGGATGTAGCGGTCCAGGACGTTCGTCGAGTCGGTGCGCCACCGTGCGGTGTACCCGGCATCCGGCTCTGCGGCGCCGCCCGCCGTCGCGGCGTTCGCGTAGGTCGTGAAGAAGTACCACGCGTTCCAGAGCGGCAGCAGGAACTCCCGCACGCCGGCGCGGATGCCCTCCTCCGTGACGACGAGGTTCCCGCCGCGCAGGACGGAGCTCGACATCAGGAACCAGCGCATCGCGTCCGAGCCGTCGCGGTCGAACACCTCCGACACGTCGGGGTAGTTGCGCAGCGACTTCGACATCTTCTGGCCGTCGGAGCCGAGCACGATGCCGTGGCACGAAACCCCGGTGAACGCCGGACGGTCGAACAGGGCGGTGGACAGCACGTGCATGAGGTAGAACCAGCCGCGCGTCTGCCCGATGTATTCGACGATGAAGTCGGCAGGAGAGTGCGTCTCGAACCACTCACGGTTCTCGAACGGGTAGTGCACCTGCGCGTAGGGCATCGAACCCGAGTCGAACCACACGTCGAAGACGTCCTCGATCCGGCGCATGGTGCTCCGACCGGTCGGATCGTCCGGGTTCGGTCGGGTCAGCTCGTCGATGTACGGGCGGTGCAGATCGACGTCGCCCTGCGGGTTGCGCGGCAGCGTGCCGAAATCGCGCTCCAGCTCCTCGAGCGAGCCGTACACGTCGATGCGCGGGTATGCGGGGTCGTCGCTGCGCCACACCGGGATCGGGGATCCCCAGTACCGGTTGCGGCTGACCGACCAGTCGCGGGCCCCCTCCAGCCACTTGCCGAACTGCCCGTGCTTGACGTTCTCCGGAACCCACGTGATCTGCTCGTTGCCCGCGAGCATCCGGTCTTTGATGTCGGTGACGCGGACGAACCAGCTCGACACCGCTCGGTAGATCAGCGGGTTGCGGCACCGCCAGCAGTGCGGGTACGAGTGCTCGTAGCTCGCGAGACGGAGAAGCCGGCCTTCCTGGCGCAGCAGGCGGACGAGCGGGGTGTTCGCATCGAACCAGTGCTCCCCCGCGACATCCGTCACCTGCGGCAGGAAGCGCCCGCCGTCGTCCAGGCTCATGATCAGCGGGATGCCGGCCGCCTCCGTCACGCGCTGGTCGTCCTCGCCGTAGGCGGGTGCCTGGTGCACGATGCCCGTGCCGTCCGACGTGGTCACATAGTCGTCGACGAGGATGCGCCAGGCGGTGCCCGTCCCCCACACGTGCGCGTCCGCGTAGTAGTCGAAGAGCCGGTCGTACGTGACGTCCGCCAGCTCCGCGCCCCGCACCGTCTGCACGACCGCTGCCCGCGCGTCCTCCCCGCTCTCGTACCCGAGGTCCTTGGCGTATCCGCCGAGCAGCTCCTCCGCGAGGAGGTAGCGGTGCGCAGTGGCCTCGAGGCTGTCGTCCGCGCGGCCGTCGGGACCGACGTGGACGTCCGCCGCTCCCCCCGGGCCGCCCGGGACGACGACATATCGGATGTCCGGACCGACCGCGAGCGCGAGATTCGTCGGCAGGGTCCAGGGCGTCGTGGTCCATGCCAGGGCGCGTACGCCGGTGAGGCCGAGCGCCTCCGCCTTGGCGCCGGTCAGGGGGAACGTCACCGTGACCGACGGGTCCTGCCGCATCTTGTAGACATCGTCGTCCATCCGCAGCTCGTGGTTGGACAGCGGCGTCTCGTCGCGCCAGCAGTAGGGCAGCACCCGGTAGCCCTCGTACGCCAGGCCCTTGTCGAAGAGCGTCTTGAACGCCCAGAGCACGGACTCCATGTACGAGGTGTCCAGCGTCTTGTACCCGCGCTCGAAATCGACCCAGCGCGCCTGCCGGGTGACGTAGTCCTCCCAGTCCCGGGTGTACTCGAGGACCGACTCGCGTGCCTTGGCGTTGAAGGTGGCGACGCCCATCCGCTCGATCTCGTCCTTCTCGGTGATCCCGAGCTGCTTCATCGCCTCGAGCTCGGCGGGCAGGCCGTGCGTGTCCCACCCGAAGACGCGGTCGACGCGCTTACCACGCATGGTCTGGAATCGGGGGAAGAGGTCCTTGGCGTATCCGGTCAGGAGGTGACCGTAGTGCGGCAGGCCGTTGGCGAACGGCGGACCGTCGTAGAAGACCCACTCCTCGGCGCCATCGCGCTGCGCGATGGACGCGCGGAACGTGTCGTCGCGCTGCCAGAAGGCGAGCGTCTCGCGCTCGAGATCGGGAAAGCGCGGGCTCGGGACGACTTCGGCGGCGGGGCCGAAGGCGGAAGGTCGGGGGTAGGTCATCGCGTCTCGCAGTGCTCGTGCCGGTCACGTCCGCCGGGACGACCCTCGCGAGCCGCGGTACCACCCTGCGTGATCCGCTCGGTCTCCCCGGTCGCTGCGCTCCCGCGGGCCGTGACGGACCCTCTCTCACTGCGGCGGTGACGGGCCTGCCCCGCTCGGTTCTACTGAGGGCCTGCGCCCCGTTCTTCCGAGAGCTCCCCGGTGATGTCCGGATCGATGCTGATACCTCGATTCTAGCGGTCGGCGGCCGATGCCGGGGCTGGTCGGATTCCTGCATCGCGTCCACTAATGCGCGATCGATGGAAGGATGATTCGTCGTGAGCACCACCGTCTCCCTCCCCGCACCCACCGCCGCCCCGACCGGACGCGTCGCCTGGGCATCCATGATCGGCACGTCCCTCGAGTCGTTCGACTTCTATGTCTTCGCCTACTTCTCCGCCTACTTCATCGGTCCGCTCTTCTTCGACCCGCTCGGATCCTTCGGGGGCACGCTCGCCTCGTTCTCCACGATCGCGGTGGCCTTCGTCGTCCGCCCGATCGGTGCGGTGCTGTTCGGCCACATGGGCGACCGCCTCGGGCGCCGGGCCACTCTCCTGTGGACGGTCGCGCTGATGGGGGTCGCGACCGGGCTCATCGGTGCCTTGCCGACCTACGCGCAGGCCGGATGGCTCGGCGCGATCCTCCTCGTCCTGCTCCGGATCGTCCAGGGACTGTCCCTCGGAGGGGAATGGGGCGGGTCGATCCTCCTCGCGACCGAGCATTCCGGACCGGTGAAGCGCGCCTTCTACGCCGCGGTCCCGCAGCTCGGATCCCCGGTCGGCTCGATCCTCTCCGCCGCGGTGTTCATCGCGATGACGCTCACGATGCCCGCGGCACAGCTCGCCGCGTGGGGCTGGCGCATCCCGTTCCTGCTCGCGATTCCGCTCCTCGCTGTCTCCCTCTACCTCCGCTGGTCTATCGATGAGACGCCGGTGTTCCGGGAGGTCGTGGCCGAAGGCCGTCGCGACCGTCTGCCGATCGCGACGCTCTTCGCCCGCCGTCCCGCGGCTTTCGTCATCGCCATCGGCGCTGCCCTCCTCGGCATCGGCTCCTACTCGCTGATGAACACGTACACGATCGACTACGGCGTGTCCAAGCTCGGGTTCAGCTTCCAGGACCTGCTCGTGGCGACGACGATCGGCGCGCTCCTGCAGCTGATCACGATCCCGCTGTTCGGCGTGTGGGCGAATCGCATCGGCTCCGCCCGGGTGGTCGCGTGGGGCGCGCTCGGGACGCTGCTCATCACGTTCCCGATGTACTTCCTGCTGCAGTTCGCGACGTTCCCGATCCTCGTCGCCACCATGATCATCGGCGGCATCCTGCCCACGATGTCGTGGGCGGCACTCGGCGGACTCATGAACGACCTGTTCCCCGACCATTTCCGGTACTCGGCACTGTCGGTGGCCTACGCCATCGCCGCGACGGTGAGCGGCTTCGTTCCGCTGCTCACCCTCGTCCTGGGCCAGAGCACCGGCTACGCGTGGTGGCATCCCGGGATCATCCTCGCCGTCCTGTCGGCGGTCACCCTCGTCGCCGCGGTCACGGCCGCACGGCGGCGCGCCGAGCCCGAGTCGGGCCAGGAACCCGAGACGGATGCCGATCGCGACTCCGCTCCGGCGGTCTGACGTGGCCGCCCGTCGCTCGAACGACGGCCCGTCGGCCCCGCGGGTGTCGACGCCGGACCTTCCGGCCGATCTCGAGCGCGTGACGGGCTTCGCCCCCCACGACGATCTGCTCGGGGTCGTGATCGCAGGGCTCGCAGGGACCGTCTCGGCGGCGCACGCCCACCTCACCGAGTGCGCGATCGCCGCGGCATCCGTCGACCGACTCGATCTGACCGGCGCGACGCTCGCGGACGTCGAGCTCGATGACGTGCGGGCGGCCGAGCTGACGGCGCGCACAGGACGGTGGCGCAACGTCCGCATCGCCGGCGGCCGGATCGGCACCCTCGACCTCTCGTCGGCCGAGCTGGATTCCATCGAGCTGCACGGCGTCCGCATCGACTACCTCTCGCTGGCGCAGGCGCGGGTGGGCGATGTCCTGCTGCGCGACTGCGTGCTGCGGACGGTCGATCTGCCGAACGCGACGCTGTCACGGATGCGCTTCGAGGGCTGCCAGGCGGACGAGGTCGACACCAGGGGACTCACCCTGCGCGACCTGGACCTCAGGGGCCTCGAGGCCGTGTCGTTCACCGACCCGGCGGCGCTCCGGGGCGCCACGCTCAGCCTGCGCCAGATCGGACTCCTCGCCGGCGACCTCGCCCGCGCACTCGGCATCGACGTCCGCGACTGACGCGCCCGTAGAATAGGGGGGCATCCCACACTCAGGCACGCTCACACAGTGCCGCACATATCGCTCGAGGAGATCGACCATGGCCGACGCGCAGATTCCGGACAAGCCCGCCCTGGAGGGCCTCGAGCAGAAGTGGGATGCCGCGTGGCGCGACCGCGGCACCTATCTCTTCGACAGGGATGCGGCGAGGGCGAAGGGCCGCGCCGGGGTGTACTCCGTCGACACTCCCCCGCCGACCGCGTCGGGGAGCCTGCACATCGGGCACGTGTTCTCGTTCACCCACACGGACCTCAAGGTGCGCTACGAGCGGATGCGCGGCAAGACGGTGTTCTACCCGATGGGCTGGGACGACAACGGCCTGCCCACCGAGCGTCGCGTGCAGAACTACTACGGCGTGCGATGCGATCCGTCCCTCCCCTACGACCCGGACTTCACGCCCCCGTTCGAGGGCGGCGACAACAAGAGCTCGCGGGCGGCCGATCAGCTGCCCATCAGTCGCCGCAACTTCATCGAACTGTGCGAGCGCCTCACCGTCGAAGACGAGAAGCACTTCGAGTCGCTGTTCCGTCAGCTCGGCCTGAGCGTGGACTGGACGCAGACGTACCGGACGATCTCCGACGACACGATGCGCACGAGCCAGTCGGCGTTCCTGCGCAACCTCGAGCGCGGTGAGGCGTATCAGGCCCTCGCCCCGACCCTGTGGGACATCGACTTCCGCTCAGCGATCGCGCAGGCGGAGCTCGAGGACAGGGAGCAGCAGGCCGCCTACCACCGCCTCGCCTTCCACAGGTCCGACGGCACGGGCGACCTGATCATCGAGACGACTCGCCCCGAACTCCTGGCCGCGTGCGTCGCCGTCGTCGCGCATCCCGAGGACGAGCGCTACCGCCCGCTGTTCGGGACCACCGTGCGCACGCCGCTGTTCGATGTCGAGGTGCCGGTCGTGGCGCACCCGCTGGCCCAGCCCGACAAGGGCTCCGGCATCGCAATGATCTGCACCTTCGGCGACGTCACCGACATCGTGTGGTGGCGTGAGCTCGACCTCCCGAACCGGACGATCCTCGGGAAGGACGGCCGCGTGCTCGCCGAGGCCCCCGACGTCATCGTCGGCGAGGGACCCCGGGCCGCCTACGCCGAGCTGGTGGGGAAGACGGTGTTCAGCGCCCGCAAGGCGGTGGTGGAGCTCCTCGATGCCTCCGGCGAGCTGGAAGGCGTGTCGAAGCCGTTCTCGCATGTGGTCAAGTTCTACGAGAAGGGCGACCGTCCGCTCGAGATCGTGTCCACGCGGCAGTGGTACGTGCGCAACGGTGCCCGCGATGCGGCGCTCCGCGACACCCTCATCTCCCTGGGGAAGACGATGTCGTGGCATCCGGACTTCATGCGTGTGCGCTACGAGAACTGGACCAACGGCCTCACCGGAGACTGGCTCGTGTCGCGGCAGCGGTTCTTCGGCGTGCCGATCCCGGTCTGGTACGCGCTGGACCAGAACGGCGAACGGGACTACGACCGGGTCCTCGTTCCGGACGCGGCGAGCCTGCCCGTCGATCCCACGACCGATGTCCCTCCGGGCTACACCGAGGACCAGCGCGGCATCCCCGGTGGTTTCGAGGGCGAGCGCGACATCTTCGACACGTGGGCGACGTCGTCGCTCACGCCGCAGCTCGCCGGAGGCTGGCATCGCGACGACGAGCTGTGGGACCTCGTGGCGCCTTTCGACCTGCGCCCGCAGGGGCAGGACATCATTCGCACCTGGCTCTTCTCGACCATGCTGCGCAGCGCTCTCGAGGACGGCAGGGCGCCCTGGGCGAACGCCGCGATCTCGGGCTTCATCGTGGACCCCGACCGCAAGAAGATGTCCAAGTCGAAGGGGAACGTGGTCACACCGGCCGACATCCTCGAGCGGCACGGCACGGACGCGGTGCGCTACTGGGCGGCCTCGAGCCGCCTGGGGTCGGACGCGGCCTTCGATCCGCAGAACCCGACCCAGGTGAAGATCGGCCGCCGCCTCGCGATCAAGGTCCTGAACGCCGCGAAGTTCGTGCTGTCGTTCCCCGTGCCGGAGGGGGCGACCATCACGCACGCGCTCGACGCCAGCATGCTCGCCACGCTCGACGGCGTGGTGAGGGACGCGACGCGCGCCTACGAGGCCTACGACCACGCCCGCGCCCTCGAGCTGACCGAGGGGTTCTTCTGGACCTTCTGCGACGACTACCTCGAGCTGGTGAAGGAGCGCGCCTACGACCGCTCGGACGTCGGGCAGGCATCCGCCGCCTTCGCGCTGCGGACGGCGCTGTCGACGCTGCTGCGGCTCCTCGCCCCCGTGCTCGCGTTCGCGACGGAGGAGGCGTGGTCGTGGTTCGAGGAGGGTTCGGTGCACACCGCCTCCTGGCCGGAGCCGGGAGGCGCGGAGGGCGACCCGGCTGTCCTGGTCGCCGTCGGAGAGGCGCTCATCGGGATCCGTCGCGCGAAGACCGAGGCCAAGGCGTCCCAGAAGACGTCGGTGGCCCGGGCGGTCATCGCTGCGCCCGGCGCGACGATCGAGCGTCTGCGGCTCGCCGAAGGGGATCTGAAGGCCGTCGGCCGGATCGCGCTCATCGAATACGTCGAATCCGATCAGGTCGCCGTGCGCGACATCGAACTCGACCCCGCGGAGGTCTGACATGCAGCTCGGAACACGGTGGACGGCCGGAGAGGAGCCGCCGGCGCGGCTTCCGGAGGTGCTTCGACGGGAGATCGCCGCGGTGGAGGCGGCCTTGCCGCCCGACGCGCTGGGTCAGCCTGCCCCGCGGTGGACGCTGACCTGGCTCGAGGGTCGGCCCGTGGCCGAGCTCGAGACGGGCGTCGTCGTCACGGTCGACCGGGACGGTGCGCCGGTCGTGCGACATGATGACGAGGACGAGTTCGCCTAGGCATCCGCGAGCTGCTCGGCACCCGCGGCTTTCGTGCCGACGACGATGAGCCGCGCGGCGACCAGCGCGGCGATCATCGCGACCGCGCCCCCGATGAGGAACGGCAGCTGCAGGCTGGTCCGGGCGACCCAGCCGCCGAGGACCGTCGCGATCGGGAACAGGCCCCATGTGAGCATCCGGATGATGCCCAGCACCCGCCCGAAGAGGCGGGGTGGCACGATCTGTTGACGCAGTGCGCCCCACGGCACGTTCCAGATCGAGATCGCGAACGCGCCGAAGGAGTAGGCGAGAACCGCGGTCACGACGTTCGGGGCGATCCCGACGAGGGCGAGGCCCAGACCACCGCACAGGTTCGCGCCGAGCATGACCGGCCCGCGCCCGAATCGCGACACGAGTCCCGAGGCGATCACCGAACCGAGCAGCGCCCCGACACCGACCCCCGCCGTCACGAAGCCGATCGCCGCGGCGGGGACGTGTTGCGCATCCAAGAAGAACAGGATGCTGGCGGCCTGTGCGAACGAGAGCGCGCTGCCGACGACCGAGGTGAACAGCACCATGGCGCGCAGGTACCGGTGGTTCAAGAGGTATCGCACCGCCTCCCCCGCCGAGACCGATGCGGTCGGTGCGACCGGAACGGCCTCGGCCTCCGCGCCGGCCGGTGCGATGTCGGGTTCGCGCGCGACGATCGTGTCCGGGGGCGACTGCAGCGGACGCGCGGCCGACAGCGGCAGGAGGAGCGCCAGTGCGATCGGGACCAGGTAGCCGATGGTCCCCACCCAGAGCGGGAGGGCGAGCGACAGGGCGAACAGGATGCCGCCGATGGGCGTCGCGACGAAGTTGTCGATCGTGACCTGAGCCATCTGGATGCGGCCGTTGGCGCGATCGAGCTGCGGACGCCGGACCACCCCGGGAAGGGCCGCGTTGGTCGCATTGTCGAAGAGCGTCTCGCCGATGCCGAACAGTAGGACGCCGGCCAGCAGCCACCACACCGTGATCGTCTGCGTCACCGTCAGCACGGCGAGTGCCAGCGCGACGGCGCAGCGCAGTCCGTTCCCGACCGCCATCACCATGCGGCGGTCGAAGCGATCCACGATCATGCCGGCGGGGAGGCCGAAGATCAGCCAGGGCAGGAAGGCGAGTGCGCCCACGAGCGAGATGAGGACCGGGTCGCGCGTCAGCGTCGTGGCGATGAGCGGAACGGCCGTGCGCCCGATCCCGTCGGCGAGCCCGCTGAAGGCGGCGGCCGTCCAGAGCTTGCCGAAGTCGCGCCCGAGACCTTTCGGTCGCGGCGCGGGCGCGGCGGGGGCGGCTGTCGATGCGTCCGCGGTCATCGCGGAAGGAGTCCCGAGTGCGCTGCGGCGCTGGCGTCGCGGCGGCGCTCGATCGCGACATCGGCCGCGGACGCGGACGGTCGCCCGGCGGAGCTGCGACGTCGTCGTTCCATGCGGGCGACGGCGAGTGTCTCCAGTGCCCGGGACGAGCCGAGCAGGAGTCGCTCCACGGCGGTGGGCGCGCCCAGGACGGTGCGGTGCGCGGAGGTGCGTGCGCTGACTGCGGTCATTTGCGTGGTCCTTCCTCTGGCAAGACGAACACGTCGGCCCTGATGGTGGCGGGTCTTACGCCCTCGCCGGTCTGATCCCGGTACTTGTCGACGGCCTCGTCGATCAGCGACTGCATGCGGCCGGTGAGCTCTCGCAGCTGCTCGTTCGTCATCCGGACGTTCGCTGTCGAGATCATCGAGTTGTCTTCGAGGTCGTCGACGCTCTGCATGCTGTCGGCGACGAACCTCATCAGCTGCTGGTGACGCCGGTTGAGATATTCGGTCATGACGACCTGAGATGCTGCGCGACCGGCAGGGGTCTTGAGGGCTTCGGGGTTGCCGAACGAGACGCCGCCCTTCGGTCGCTCCCACCAGCGCTCCCTCGCCGACCCGCGGTCGTCGACCTCGCGGATGAGGTCGTGCTTGGCGAGGGCGCGGAGGTGATAGCTCGTGGACCCCGACGACTCACCCGTCATGGCGGCCAGCGTGCTCGCCGTCTGCGGACCGTACTGCGACAGGATGTCGTAGATCTCGATCCGGAGCGGGTGGGCCAGGGCCCGCAGTGCGCCGGTGTCGAGCATGCGGTCGTCGCGACCGGGCCGCGGGGCCTCGGTTCCGTCGATCTCTTCGCTCATGTTTACAAAGATAGCTTTGCAAGCCGAATATTGCAAGCATTTCTTTGCAACATCTTCTTTGCGGTCATGAAGAAGGCCGTTACGCTGAAGGAATGACGGATGCCTCCACGAACCCGCTGCTCGCCCCGCGTACCCTCCCCTTCCAGCTCCCCCCGTACGCGGACATCAGGCCGGACCACTATCTGCCGGCGTTCGAGCAGGCGTTCACCGAGCATCTCGCCGAGGTCGCGAACATCACCCGGGTCAGGTCGATGCCGACGTTCGAGAACACGATGGTCTCCCTCGAAGAGAGCGGCCGCCTGCTGAACGATGTCGCCCGGACGTTCTACACGGTCTCGTCGGCGGACGCGACCGACGAGATCCAGGCGATCGAGGAGACCCTCGCTCCGCTCATGGCGGCGCACCAGGACGCCATCCAGCTCGACGGTGCCCTGTACTGGCGCGTGAAGACGCTGCACGATCAGCTCGATGTGCTCGAGCTCGACGCCGAGCAGCGCTACCTCGTCGAGCGGCGCTTCCGCGAGATGACCCACGCGGGCGCGGCACTGGACGACGCGGCGAAGGAACGCCTGACTGCGCTCAACACGCGTCTGTCGACCCTCACGACGACGTTCGAGAAGAACCTCCTCGCCGACACGAACGACCTCGCCGTCGTGTTCCATGACGCCGCCGAGCTGGACGGGCTGACGGCGGGCGAGCTCTCCGCGGCGGCCCAGGCCGCGACGGATCGCGGACTCGACGGATCTTTCGTCGTGACACTCACGCTGTTCACGGGGCATCCGTATCTCTCGAGCCTGACCCGTCGAGACGCGCGCAAGCGGATCATAGACGCGTCGCGGTCGCGTGGCATCCGCGGCAACCAGAACGACAATCGCGCCGTGCTCCTCGAGATCGTCCGGCTGCGCGCCGAGCGGGCGGCTCTCCTCGGATACGAGTCGCACGCCGCGTACGTCACCTCGGACGAGACGGCCGGCTCCCCCGGCGCGGTCCACGACCTCCTGCGCCGGCTCGCCGGACCGGCAGCCCGGAATGCGGCTCGTGAGCAGGCGGCGCTTCAGGCCATCGTGGATGCGGAGCCCGAGCCGTTCCCGCTCGAAGCGCACGACTGGGCCTTCTACACGGAGAAGGTGCGCGCGGCCGAGTACGACCTCGATCGCGCCGCGCTGCGGCCCTGGTTCGAGGCCGAGCGGGTCCTTCAGGACGGCGTGTTCCATGCCGCTCACGCGCTCTACGGTGTCTCGTTCCGGGAGCGCACCGATCTGATCGCCTACCACCCGGATGCCCGGGTGTTCGAGGTCCGCAACGAGGACGGCAGCGAACTCGGCCTGTTCGTCCTCGACCTGTACACGCGTGACACCAAGCGCGGCGGCGCGTGGATGAACTCGATCGTCGAGCAGTCCCGTCTGCGCGGCACCGCCCCGGTCGTCGTGAACAACCTCAACGTCTCGAAGCCCGCCGCCGGGCAGCCGACTCTGCTCACTCTGGACGAGGTCACGACCTTGTTCCACGAGTTCGGTCACGCGCTGCACGGCCTGTTCGCGACCGTCACCTACCCTCACTTCGCGGGCACGGCGGTCTTCCGTGACTTCGTCGAGTTCCCCAGTCAGGTGAACGAGATGTGGATCTACTGGCCCGAGGTGCTCGACCACTACGCACGCCACATCGAGACCGGCGAACCGCTGCCTGCGGACGTCGTGGAGAAGCTCCGCGCGTCCGAGACCTTCAACCAGGGCTTCGCGACGAGCGAGTACCTCGCCGCGTCGTGGCTCGACCAGGCGTGGCATTCCCTCTCGGCCGCGGATGCCTCGGCACAGATCGATGTCGCGGCGTTCGAGGCATCGGCCCTCGCCGACATCGGACTGGACGCTCCTGCCGTTCCCACGAGGTACTCTTCGACGTACTTCGCGCACGTCTTCTCGGGCGGCTACAGCGCGGGGTACTACTCCTACATCTGGAGCGAGGTCCTCGACGCCGACACCGTCGAGTGGTTCCGCGAGAACGGCGGCCTCACGCGCGCCAACGGCGAGCGATTCCGCGAGCGACTGCTCGGCGTCGGCGGTTCGAAGAACCCTCTCGAGGCGTACCGCGACTTCCGCGGCCGGGATGCCGACATCCAGCCGCTGCTGGAGAGGCGCGG
>ERZ778027.451-NODE-451-length-97608-cov-11.624420_pt1 | contig 97608 bp, 102 predicted proteins | sample MGYA00375757_ERZ778027 | MGnify/ENA primary metagenome ERZ778027 (study PRJEB29350, sample SAMN05389817) | bioreactor metagenome | isolation source: Ammonium sulfate bioreactor | place: South Africa: University of Cape Town | collected 2014-02-18 ...
CCACAACAACCATTAGTTCCACAACTCCCACGAGTCAGCAGTGGATATGGACAACAAGAAACATTTATTCCACAAGCCCCAAAAGTTAGCGGTGGATATGGTCAACAAGAAACATTCGTCCCACAACTTCCACGAGTCAGCAGTGGATATGGTCAACAAGAATTAGTTTCAGAGTATGAAATATTGAATATCGGTTTGAACTTTGTATGTTAATATTGTTCTTAATGTATTTAGTGAACGACTTGTTGCTCCAATGACACTTACACGTACAATTGTTGCACCAACAGTTCGTGTAAACAGCTTTACATCAGCTGGTGGTTATTAAAGAAATGGAATGCATAAACCAAAACTTCGTCAGTTTTAGTTTAGAAATTTTAAACCAACTTTTCCATTTTTTGGTTTTTTACGTTCTGTTCGATTGTTTTTTTTCTAGTAAAGATATATAAAAAAAAACTGAAGTAAAACTAGTTTAAATTCTTTTTACAGAAAGAAGTAATAATTAAGAAGGAAGAAAAAAGTGAGTAATTGCTAATATTCAATCTCAAAAAAGATGATCACTGATAATGTTTTGTGATAGATCAATTCCTAGGCGTTGAAGTGTTTCTTGAATGTTTTCACCCGAATTCATATAGAATGGTGTGACATTTTCTTCTACAAGTATATCTTCTTCTTGAACATTTTCATTTGTTTGTGAAGGTGATCTCGACGTTGTTACGATGATTTCTTTTTCTTTATCGTTTCCTTCTTGTTTTTGATTTGATTTGTTTTCGGTGATATCGTTTGTTTCTACATATTTTTGTTGGTCATCGACAATAATGTTCGTTGGCATGACTGTTGTTGATGAAAATACATCATAATCTGTACCTGTTGCAACATTATTTGTTATTGTTGAAACAACTTGTACTGGTGGATTCTAAAGAAAGATGTTTGTTGAATAGAAAAAACGAATTGTTTTCATACAAGATCTTCCGTAACGCCTGCAGCTCGTGCTTGTTGTAGAACTGCATTGATATCATACAATTCAGAAGCATAACGTTTCGCATAGGCTTGTGGATCGAGACGAATAACATTTTGTTTTTGAAAATTTCGAACAATTTTTGCATTAACTGGTTCATAACTAAAGAATATATGAACAATGAATTATGTTACTGTGTGGTTTTGTTTCTGGTTGGAAACCTACGTAATAATAACATTTTTCGGTTGAGTTGGTTCTTTGGGTGTTTTAGGCGCCTGTTGTACAATAACTTTACGCTTTTGATTGACAATTTCGTATGGTAACCAACGTTCGATAATAATATCACGTGGTTTAGGTGGTAATGGCGGTAAACGTTCGATGATAACAGATCGTGGCGGTGCTGGTTCGGGTGGTAATTGTCTACGAGACAAATATTTATTTATTTATTTATTAAAGATTAATGAATATGTTTTACCGGGTTATCACTTTTGTTGAAAGCGAAGATGGAAGTGGAGGTGGTTTTTCTCGAATGATAAGTGGTGGTGGTGTTTTTGGTGGAGTTGGTCGTTCTGAAAACAATCATCGATGAGTATGTGCACAAAGAAAGAAAAACAATGATGTTTACGTTTGATAACGAGAGGTGGAAGTGTGGGTTGGGGAGGAGCTCGAACCTGATTGAAGAATAAAAAAATTCAGCATATTTTCAAAATTCAATTTCATTTTACTTCTTTGATAACAAGTGGACCAACATTAGGTACAGGTGGCGGTTGTAAAAAACGAACAACAATGTTTTGTTTATAGGTTACAGAATGCGGTCCTTTACGTTGAATAACTTGAGGATTGGGATCATAGAAGATTTTTCCAGCTGCAGCTACATAAATAAAATCATGTTATGTTTGTTGGTTTTTTTCGTTACTATCAAAATTTTCATATTTACTCAAATCTTCTTGATCGATATTTTCATTGTCAATGGGCGTTGTCGATCCATTGATGTCTTTGTCAACTAACGAATTTTTCGATGGTGATCCTGATTTGGTTAGTGTTTCTCGACGAATTTGCTCATTTGCTTCATTGATATCATGTGATACGGAACTCGCTTTTGATGCTGATGAACGAATATCTAAACCAATATTTGGTACAGTTGAAGCTATTGTTGGTGGAACTGTTGGATATTCATCATGACGATGATGTTCAAGTACTAAATCGTTATCTATCGATGATATACTCGATGTTGAACGGATTGGACGATTTGCTTTGTTGGATTTTTTCTGTTGAACATTGGATTCCATCATACCATTATACATTTCATATGGTGAAAGATAATTTTGTGGCAAATCATTATACAATGCATTTGTGTAAAGATCGAAATTATTATTTGTTATTGGTGCTGATAATGAATCAAGATTCATTGTATTTTCATAATTAGTCAAACCGTTCATATTAAACATATCCGGTGTTGGATAGAAGAGTGGTGCTTGATCGTGATTGTAATAATTAGGATCGGATAGTGATAAATGAGATGGATATTTTGTTATTGGTTCCGTTGGTTCAGATATGTAGTTACCAGCTGATCCCAGAACACCACCACTAGCAGCTTTATTAACTTCATCGAGTATACGTTGAATAGTTGGATCATCGAGTAATGCCATGATAGTTTGTTCAATTGGAGTCTATTATCGAGAGTTCTTTCCTTCAATAGATTTTACTTTCGACAAAATGAATAAATATGAACATGGATGCGTGCGTAACGTGTGTCGTCTCTCTCTCTTTTCGTGTTCAAAACTAATCATTGAACCGTGAGAGATGCATGTTCGATAGATAAGGTGTCAAACTCTCTCGGTCATATTTCTTTTCTATGCCTCATTAATGTGTAATAAGTCCACGCCTATCACCGAACGACAATATACATTTCGTACTTTTGCTTTCGACCCTATCACCAATTCAAATCAATGTAATAATAAGCAACAACTCTATGCTTTTTTTAATGTTCATCATAACTCATCAGCCTTGTCAATTGTTGGCTTGTCATCTCTTATGAAAATAAACCTGGTACACGTCATATGTCAGCATAAGCGTACTTCGAAATAAAAAAATGAAATTTCGTATGAATAATCAAAAACGAATATGCAATAGATGAGATGATCATATATTTGATGATTAATTGACCTAGACAGTGATCATTATTCGTATATGATTTAAAAATCTATTTAATGGTTGTTTGATATTATGAATAAAAAATACAAACAGATAATAACTAGGTCAGTCAATTCAATTATTTCTTCAAATTTGAATGTTTCATCATTCTCGAATGTGCATCATTATAAAATCAAAACGTACGAAAGAGTTCTCATGTGAATCTTTTTTTTTAATGAATTATCTTACGTAAGGACGAATGATTTTCGATATACTATATTTTCAATATTTCAATTATAGTTAGACTTGATGTAATAAATTGAATTTTATGTGTATAAGAGACACGAGCATAATATCGACAAATCGATGTTCAATAACGATATTCAATATCACGAATGATCGATCATGATCAAAATGAGATTTTAATTATGAATAAAAATCACGCAGACGAACAGTATAGTTTTTGTTTGCTTATTTGTTTGTATATTTGATTTTCATTGGATCAATGATTTATTTAAAAGAATATAAAAGAAGAAGAAAAGTGCATACGAACGAACTTTATTTTTAAAGAAACGTGCTTGTCTAACTATGCGTAAGTAAACACAACCAACGAATAACATATGTTTTCAATAAGAGAGATATACTTTAATCTAATCATATAGATACATGTATTCGAATGCAACATATTTTAAATCTTATTGTACCTTTATTAATTTTTCTTGCTTATTATTCTCGTGCTCGTGCTACACAACCAAATGTAACAACGGCATATAACATTCCTGATCCAGGTAAATAAAAAAAAACAATATCAAAAATATTCGAACAAATTATATTCATTAGAATGTACGGGTGTGTTTAATTTATGTACGGATGTTGATAAAGAACGACTTGGTCGTCAAGCTATTAAAGCAATACATGAACAAATGGACGATGATAAAGATGGAATGATTGAAGCAACAGAAAGTCAAGAAGTAAATGAATTGTTAAACAAAAAAAAAACAAAAAGAAAATACGGTTGAAATATTTAGTTTATTCAAGAAGAATTAGAATCAAAAACGGATTCAGTTCGACATAAACAATTTCAACAAGCAGATCTACAAATAACATTCACTGATCTCTGGACTCAATGGCAAACTAGTGATGGTAAAATTCGTTGGTTTTACGTTTCGAATAGAAAAGATTGGTTATTTTTTCAATAGTTCACAATTGGACAACGGAGAATGTCGTCGATTGGCTTGTAAATTATGTTCGTCTACCACAATATGTTGATAACTTTCGACGAAATCAATTCGATGGTCGAATGATACCAAGGTAAAAATCTAGAAATCGAATTTAAATGTTTATCCATTGGTTTAAAGATTAGCAGCAAATGAAAAACATTACATTCCATCAATCATGCAAATTCGTGATATTCGTGATCGACAACGATTGATAATTAAAGCGACTGATGTTGTTCTTTTTGGACCTCCTCAAGGTAAAATCTAGAAATCGAATGAAAACTTTTGTTGTTTAAATCAACTCAAATTTTATGATTTAGAAAGTCATAATTTAATGAAAGATATAATTCTAATTTCATCATTATTCATCTCAATTATCGGTTGCATCTATGCATTTGTTCGACAACGGCAAACACAAGAAAATATGAATATTATGTTGAAAGAATTAGAAATTTTACAGCGAGCCGAAGGAAATCTTCTTGCTGTTACAGAAAAGTAGATTGCTAATTGAATTTTGATTTTTATTCATTATTTGTTCGAAATAAGAATGCGTACGAAAGAAAATAAAGTTCCTGTCAATCAGAATTTATTACATAAATGGCTGATCGAAGTTCAACGAACGAAAGAAGAAGCTGAACGATTTCGTAAACGTCGTGATTCAGTAGTTGATCATGAAAAACAATTAAGTCTTGCACTACAAGAAATCGATCAAGTAAATGCACAACGAATCGATTCAGTTTCGATATAAATATTTTAGTTACAAATTGCTCTACGTCAAGCAGAAGAACATGCTGAACATCAAACATTCGAAGCTCCAAATGAATTAATCGATCTCTTAAAACGAACGTATACAATCGAAGAAACAGCATTTGAAGTCAAACGAAAACTAGCTGAAACAGCTTTGATTACAGCAAGAGATCATATGACGAAAATAACCAAAATGCAAAAAGGGTTTTTCGGTGCTGTTCGTATTGCACATACGAATTGTATTGATAATGCTGGCGAATTGATCAATGCTGCCAAGTAATTTGAGCTCATTTCTAAGAAACTGATATTTTTGGCTTTTTTTAGACAACGCTTGACAGAAATTCATGATGAATATGAAGAACGTGAACAACGTTGGAATCGTATATCGACATTACTAAATCGTGAAGATTTAAGCAGTTTAAATACAACAAATCCAACGACTATTGTCTACCGTACCAAAGACTCTCCACCTGCTCGAAATTAGAGAATGACTTTCTTTCTTCTTTGTATTTAATATATTCCTTTTTTTCTTAATTCGGCCTTATGATTTTAAAAAAAAAAGATTCTATTTAATAAATAAAATATTAACTCATATCACAAAACATGTATGAGAGATTTGAATTTCTATTTGTATCGTTTTCTGTTTATGTATACAACAAAATAAACGACCATGATATGTATATACAATTATCCGATGACGTCGAGAAAGAAAGAAAAATGTTTATTAACCTTAAATCATAAAAGTGTAACCTAAACTACTCGACACAATAACAGCAAATTGACTACAAGGAGAAAAAATAAATGAATGATCAGGAAGAAGAGGCGTAGCAAAAAAGTACGAAGGTAATCGCCGTTTTCTTTTTCGCTTTCTCTTTTTTTCTTTCATATTTCAAATACATCGAACAGAAACAAATATTGCTTTAATTGGAAATAACGTCACGCCTGAACGGCTCGATTTTTTTTCAAATGTAATACAAATGTACATGTGTCTGGTTTTTCGTCGTATTTTACTCGCCTTCTTAATCACAAACAGTCCTTCGAATAACGAAACAAAACAAAAATGATGGAAACAGATAATTATGAATTAAATACTATCAATGAAAAAGATAGTTCATCAACGAAAAAGAAAACTAAACAAAGTAAACGACGTCAACGGACATCATCACCGCCACCAACGACAACAATAACCAATGGACATTTAGAAAATGGTACAAATTCAATAGATGATTCACAACGAAGTTCATCGATAGCAAAATCTTCGGATGATAAATTAACAAATTCGAAAATTTCTGAAAGTAAATCATTTGAATCTCCAGATCATCTCGATGAACCATTGACGCCTATTGTAAGTACACAATCGACGAGTATAGCTCGTGACAATCCACCGAAATATACTGAAGTAACTCTCACAACTGTTCAAGATGATGAAGATGATGATGATGATGAAGAACGAGATGAAAGAAAGAATATTCAACCAGTCGATCGAATCATTATAGATTCGAATGACAAACTCAATACAACAACAACAACAGCACATTCTGTGACTAGTGGCGATAATGATATTATTGAAATACATGAATTCAGTTTAGCTGATCTCGATGCATATTTGGATATTTATTTTGATACGTTAAATAGCCGTTTACAACATTATGTCGGTAATGATGAAGAAAGACAACAATTTCGTGATGAACTTAAAACACGAATCAGTTCGAATACAAATGCACGTGAATTTCACAATGTTCTACTTGGTAAAGTTCATGATGATGTTGTTGCAGCTGTTACATTATCATTTCCTGGTGAAACAACAACTATTCTAGATGCAAATATGCATTCACAATCGAATTCATGTTTAACATCAATATATCGTCGATTGATTAAAAATGCGAATTATATTCCGACAAATATGACTGAATGTTACATCGAAATGATCGGTGTTAAAAGTTCATGTCAAAAACATGGCATCGGCACAGCAATGTTAGAATGTGTTGAGCATTTTGCTCGGCAAGCTGGCGCGAATATTTTAACTGTACATGTTAATAATGAACAATTAAGAACTTATTTTCAACGATTCGGTTTTCAACTTGATACAACTGATATGTCAGCTATTTGGAAATGGATCGTTGAACGTCAAAATATTAACAAAATGTCCAAAGTACTTCCACCATCCGATGAAATTGCTGACAATTCAAGTAATCACATGAACGAAAGTGTGACAGGCAGTGAATTAGAATAATAAAGACAACGAGAGAAAAAAAAACGCACAGAACTTTAGCAAGAATATGTTAACTTTGATTTTTGTATGAATAGCAGAATAGATACGAATCCATGGGATTAATTAGGTAATGCTGACATTGATGAAATATATAGACAAAATTGAAGTTCTGTTTATTCCTGAACAAAAAAAAAGAAAAAAAGAAAAGTTGTAACTGTATACTTATGTATATATGTGTGTGCATGTTTTTGTTTCAAGAAAAGATTCCTTCAAACGAGGATAAACAAACGTTCATCTGAATGAGAATAATAACGAGATTTAAAAAAAAAAACGAAACCAACACGAAATGAATAAATAATAACAATAGAAGAGGACAAAACAAGAACACACAAATTAATTTCGGTCTAATTGCATAAAAATTTTCTATACAAATTCGGAAGAATCATTGATGAGATTGTTATTAGCTTTATTATTTCTTTTTTTGAGCAAATACCGGTGGAAGAAATGGGTTTTTTTTCTTTTCTTAATTGAATTTAAGATGTACTCTTCTTTCGTAAACGAATATTGTGAAATGGTTTTAATAATTTCGATGAGAATTGTTTACGTTTTCGTTCGGGCGTTGATATTGATACTTGATCGTCATAAGCTGACATTGATATTTGTGATTTTTGATCTTGGTCATCCGGATAATTATCATTGATATCAATTTGTTGATCAATCATAAGATCAAATATAGGTTTCGATGATTTATTCGATAGTAAAATATCTAAAGAATCATCGGTATTATTATCTCGATTGGAATCTGCAGCTGAATTTCGTAGTGTCGAATTAAGATTCTGAGCTGATTGTGAAGAGATAATTTGTCGTTGAGAACCAAGAAGTTCGGATGATGATGATGAATTATTATTATTATTTGTATTTGCTAGTGTGCGACGTTTTAGAACTGTCGAAGGTGAGTCGTTATGATTGAGATAATTGCCATTGACAGATGAATGATTTTCTTCGACTGTTTTAATCGATATAATCGGGTTGACTGGACCAGTACGATTACTGGGTTTTGTTATTGATTGTGAATCATAACTTATTGAATCCATAGATGTTTGTTTCGAACGTGATATTGCCTCTAAAACAAACCAAATTGACATTAAAATTCTTATTTCATGTTTTGTTTTTCAGGATAACAAAACAAAAATCCCGTTCGTTTTTCCCAATTGCATATTAAACAATGCGCGCGTGCGTATTCATGTGCATGCGTGATCTGTTAGAAGTTGTGGTTTATTAGCTTGTTTTAGGTTTTCTCTTTCTCCATGAGCAATTTACTCACCACGATTACGAAAAACTATATTATTATTTTTTTTGTTCGTTTTATCACAATTTGATGGAAACAAAAAAACTTTAATTTACCTGTTGACATCGAAGATGGTATTCCATTGTTGAGATAAACATTGTGTGTCATGGATACAGATGATGATGATGAATTACTGACGAGATCTTCTCGATCGAGTAATGAACCTATACGATTCCAACGTTTTTCACGTTCTTCATATTCATCTTGAATTTCACGAAGTCGTTCTCTGAAAGTTTGAAATAAAAGAACGATGAACAATTCATTCAACTTTACTTTGCAGAACTGATTAATTCGCTGATATTATCAATGCAACCTGTATGTGCAATTCGTACGGCACCGAAGAATCCTTTTTGCATTTTCGAAATTTTATTCATCTGAAATAAAAAGACCGAAGCAGATCGTTTGAATAGAATCAGTCAATTAATTCGTTTTACTTGTTCCTTAGCAATAATCATTGCATTTTCAGCAGCTTTCCGTTTGACTTCAAACGCTAGTTCTTCGTTAAGATAAGTTTTTTTCAACAATTCAATCAGTTCACTCGGTGGTTCGTAGGATTGATGTTGAGCATGTTCTTCAGCTTTACGTAAAGCAATACGTAACTAATATGAAAAATAGATTGAACACATTCAAGAAGATGAATATTTTTTACTTGTTCAATTTCTTGTAAAGCAAAACGAAGTTGTTTTTCAGGATCAAGTACTGTAGCACGACGTTTATGAAAATTTTCTGCTTCTTCTTTCGTTCGTTGAACTTCAACAAACCAAGTATTTAATAAACCACGATCAACTTTCGGTTTGTCTTTCAATTCGTTTTCCATGGCTTTCATTCTTTAAAAAAAACAGAACTCAATTCGACATATATTACATCGGTCATTTTTTCTTACTTTCCCGTCACAGCAACAAGATCTGTTTCAGCTTTTTGTAGAGTTTCTAATTCTTTTAACATTGTTTTCATATTATCCTGTATTTTTCTATGACGAACGTAAGCATATAAACAAGCACAAAATGAAATCACAACTGCTGACATTAAGATCACATCTTTGAGAAGGTTATGTGTATCTAAATGATTACGAAAAGAATATTTATCAGTTAAACAAAAAGTTCAAAGTATTTTTTACTTGTTGGCGTGCCGAATAGAACAACATCAGTTGCTTTAATTATTAATCGACGTTTATGTCGAGGATCACGGATTTGCATTATTGCAGATAAATAATGTTTTTCATTTGATGCCAATCTTTAACGAAATGATAAAAAAAACCTTTGAATTCGATTTCTAGATTTTTACCTTGGTATCATTCGACCATCGAATTGATTTCGTCGAAAGTTATCAACATATTGTGGTAGACGAACATAATTTACAAGCCAATCGACGACATTCTCCGTTGTCCAATTGTGAACTATTGAAAAAATAACCAATCTTTTCTATTCGAAACGTAAAACCAACGAATTTTACCATCACTAGTTTGCCATTGAGTCCAGAGATCAGTGAATGTTATTTGTAGATCTGCTTGTTGAAATTGTTTATGTCGAACTGAATCCGTTTTTGATTCTAATTCTTCTTGAATAAACTAAATATTTCAACCGTATTTTCTTTTTGTTTTTTTTTTGTTTAACAATTCATTTACTTCTTGACTTTCTGTTGCTTCAATCATTCCATCTTTATCATCGTCCATTTGTTCATGTATTGCTTTAATAGCCTGACGACCAAGTCGTTCTTTATCAACATCGGTACACAAATTAAACACACCCGTACATTCTAATGAATATAATTTGTTCGAATATTTTTAATATTGTTATTTATTTACCTGGATCAGGAATGTTATATGCAATACTATTAGTCAAATAGCAGAATGAAAATAAATTCAAAAACGAAATAACACAGATCAAAATTCGATACATCAATCTAGAAAATAAAAATCTTCGTACAAATCATATCATAGATATAAAAAAAACAAAATAAAAACGAGACAGACAGACAGAAAGAAAGAAAACACGATGAATATACTGTGTATTGATAATTGCATATTTATGTATTCATTAAAATATCGTTCGAGTACCGTACAGAATCAAATCGACAGGTGCATGTGCGTGCATTTTTTTCTTTTCAAACGAAAAAAAAAAGATTCTCAGATTAACGACTAGAGCAAGAGAAAAAAAAACAGAAAAAAAATCGAAACAACATGTGTTCCTCAAGATTGTATACGATGATATATAAACGAAGGCATAATAGTAGCAATAATAATAAAGACAGAACAAAAACCTATTCTCTTTTGTTTTTCGTTTGACGAGAAAAGAAAATTCTCGACTTATCATCTGTCAAGCATAGCTGACATATTACAGACAATCATAATAGATTTTCTTATCATTGACAAAAACAATGTAATTATTTGGATTGAGATTTCAATAAGGGAAAAAAACGAAATATTACCTTGACATAAAAAGAGACTGAATCGGCTCTTGAAAAAAATCTTTCTGCGATTAAATTTATGTCGATTGCAATAATAAAATCCGTAGAAATATACGAATTATGATTTAGTTAAATAAATATTTATTAAAGAAGCAAAACCGAAAAGATATCCAGAATGAAACACTTGTCAATGGTAACATGAATGATCGCTTGATTGATTTGAATAATATATATATATATATATTGTCTATGGTTTTCTCTTTTTTTATTCTTCTTCTTCGTATCTTTTATGACTCATCATTCATCTGCAATCACACGTTGTCAGTTGATATTTAACATCCAATAGAAAATTTCTATGAGTTTGATTATTATTGGAGGATGAATGGCATAGATTATTTTGTTGAAAAAAAGAAATACTCGTTACATTTACAAATTTGATTCGATTTTAGGTAATATTATAAAATGAATTGTGAAACATTGATCGAAAAATATGTTAATGATCGCGATGAAAGTGTTATTAATCGATTAGGAGAACGTACGTGCGACAAATTAAAAGCTGAAACGTTTTTTTTTGTGAATTGAAATTTCATTTTAGTTCTTCTTTCGAAGAATTTATCATTCGTAGATTTCGTTATTTCTATTGGGTAGTTCGATTGTATTTTTAACTCAACAAATTAACTTCTCTTGTCTTCAGAGATTATCTTCAAAATATCGAATTATCAAAACGATCATTAGCATTAACATTAATAACTAAAGTTCTTTGTTTATTACCGAATACATATCTAACATCGAATGAAAGTATGAATCTAATAAAACAAAAAGGTGAAATTTTAAAAATCTCAATTCTAGTTCATCATTTATTGATTTTTACGAGTGCAAAAATGAGTGATCACCATGTTCTTACACAGCCAGCTGTTGATTTGTATTCGATTTTAGTAAGAAATGTTCTCTTTTTTTGTCTTCTGTCTACAGATTGCAGTCACTTTTATTTGTCAAGGCCAAGCAAGCTGCGATAACAGATGACGATTGTATTGCAATGATAAAATCGATATTTTCCGATGTTTATGTTCAATCACTTCCTCAATCCAATCGATACAATGTCTTTGTGATTTTACTACATTTTCTTCTCAATCGTCTTGAAAGTATGCCGAAAAACAAAATCAAATGATCAGAAGAAATAATTTGAAATATTTTTGTAGCTGTTCAACAGTTAAAAAGCGATTTTGTTTGCAATTTCATTCAATCAATGGACGGTGAACGAGATCCACGAAATCTGGTTCTATGCTTTCAATGTCTACAATACATGACGAAATATTTAGAAATTGGTAAACAATGCAAAACTATTTGAAAACGAAACTTCTATTTTTATTCTCTTCAAAGAACCGTATAAAGAAGAATTATTCGAAGTTGTTGCTTGTTATTTTCCCATGGAATATAAGCCTGTAATTGATTTGTAAATGTATTCATTGAAAAATTGAATTTTTTCTTTTTTTTTGTTATTAGAAAATAACGAATAACGAACCTGAAGAAACAGTTACACATGAGCAACTCGTTCTTTCTTTACGTAATATTTTGACATCAACCGGTAAATTTGCACCGTATTGCATACCGATGTTAATCGAAAAACTCGAATCGGACATTCCCAGTGCACGTTTATCAGCAATGGATGTTTTTGTATGTAGAATCAAATACGTTTCGATCTTTCTGATTCATCACTTTAGATTCATTCAATTGATGAATACGATGCTCGAGATATGACTGCATATTTAGTCATTCTATGGAATTTATTAAGTAAACAGGTAGAATGAATATCAACGAAAAAATGAATTATTAATTTTGATAAAAAAAACAAACAAATTGAAGGCTCTATGTGCTGAAAATCAAGAAATGGAAAATATGGCTTTACAATCGATTACTGTTCTCATGAAATTAATCGGTAAATCGATACAGAACGATGAAACAGAAATTTCGACGAAGAAATTCGTTGATCGAGCTATTCGAGGTGATGCAAAATAATTGTTGAAAGAGAAAATCTGGTTTTTCAGACGATTTAAATTTCGTTTTAGAATGTGAAAAATTTCTCAAAGAATTAGATTTAAAACTTGTTTGGCCAGCAACTAAAGTTCTTCAAGCTGTTGCACGAGCAAATCCAACTTGTGCGTCATTAATCTGGTCGACTATTATTCCGTTACTAATCAAGCAATTCGAAAATCTCGAACAAGTACGAATCAAATTTTTCAAATGTCAAATCAAACAACGTATTTGTATTTAGATTAATCATCAAAAAACTATTCTCGATATGATTACTTATTTCCTTCAGCCAACAGGTTTGAAAAATCTTCGTTTTTTGTTTGTTATTATTTCAATTCGAATATATTTGCTTTTCAAGGCATTCGAACGATTGTTAAATTGCCCAACGAAGTCGCCGAACAACTTTGGATACTTGTTGCGACCTATTTCGAAAAGTTTTCTAATCAATGTCTTTCATTAATTGATTATCTTCTACAATTAAATTGCGTACCCGGTCAAGCACTCGAAGATAATCTAACGAAGTATATCTGCCAAGAAAATCGACTCGATAGTGACAAAGTGAAATTATCAAATGTATTGAAAATCTTAGCTTCGTCACCGTTATTCGATCGAATAACAATGAATCTATTAACAAGTCTAGTTAATTCATGGACACATAAATCTCTTCCATCGAATGATGTACTTGAGAATTGTATTGAATTATGTTATAATTCTGAACGATGTCAAGAACGTCTCGAACGATTTTTTTCGCCATCGGGTAGAATTTTTGATTCGTAATTTTACGTAGAACGAATTTTTCTTTCTCGATTATAGAACAATTTATTCCGCTTTTGCCAAATCTTTTCAAATATCTTCCATCATCGTACGTTTTGACAAATTTATTTACGCCGTTATTTGATATCCTAGCGACGAAAATTGAAACTGATCAATCTGCAAAAATTTTCTCGGCTAAATGCGGAACGATAGCTGATGAAAGGTACGTTTTGACAATTGAAAGAATTGTTTTAGTTTTTTTTTCAATTTTATAAATTGTAGTGTTACAACATTTGTTGAACAATTAATCGAACGAATTGATTGGACATTGGAGAAAGTAATTGTTGAATTATCATAGAATTGTAATTTAATCAGAATTGTAGAGAGGACATTTATTTGTGATTATGTATTTTCTTGGAAATTTAAAACGAAAAGTAAACACAACAAATCAATAGAAAATGATTTGAATCTGTTTTTAATAGTTCTATCAAGATCAATTGGAGAGTCTTTTTAATAAAATTAAAGCAAACTTAGTCGATCAAATCTTTAATTCATCATCAAATGATGTATTCAACTATTTCTATGGAAATTTAGTTAATAAACTTTCATCCAAAAGTAGATTCTTTCAATTTCATTCAACATTATCTATTTTACTATAAATATTCAGATGACATTTTCGATGAAACACAACTATTTCTGAAACAATGTCAAACAACTCCCGATGAAAAACATATTCATCTCTGGACGATTATAATAAAATCTTTGCTTTTATCTCGTCCACCGATTCTTGAACAATATCTTCCGATTGTAAAGCCAATTCATCGAGAATTTCGTCAATTTCGATTGTTTGATTTTAGTTAATTCAATGGATGAATGAAAAAAATGAATTAACTGATATTGCTTGTCAATCGTTAAAACTTCTAACGCATTTCGATGAACAATCATTATTTTTGTCAGCAAACGCTGATTGTATTGTTCATCCAATGGTTAAACAAATAACATTTATCAATATATTCTCGCAATTAAAACCAGTCTTAGTGTCGAATGGTTTGAGAAAGAAAATTGCCATGTTCGATGTTGTTTTTTTGTTGTTCTGTTGAAGATTTATCAATGAGTCAAATGAGTGTATTCATCGATTTATTAAATAATATTCCGAAATCGATTATTCAAGATGAAATTCTTTCGGTAAGAGAATTTCTTACTAAATAAATCAATTGCATTTTGTTAATTTCAGTTATTACCGATTCTAATTCGTGCATTGATATCAACGAATGAATCGATTTGGCCATCGGCATTAAATTCAATCTATGATCTCATCAAAACCAATCCGAATACAATCGCCGATCATCTCGATACGATACTTCCACGATTGTTAAATCTAGTTGTTTACAAAAACGATATGGTACAACACGAATAATTGATGATTGTATATTTGGATTTTTCTGTTTTTTGTTAAGACAATTCGTATAACAAGTTTGAAATGTTTGAGATATTTAACACAATTACCGATTCATCAAATTCAACCTCATCGTCGACATATCATACATGTTCTTCGAACATGTCTCGACGATCATAAACGACTCGTTCGAAAGGAAGCCGTTGATACGCAAATGTCCTGGTAAATTGAGTTTTCAATTAAAAAAAATTCAGTCAAATAAATATTTATTTTAGGTGCTTGTTAAATGTCTAACTGATCAGTAGTTTCATCCTGTTTTTTTTCTCGCTCTTTTTTTTTGATTCAAAAAATAAAAGTAAAACCGAAAATTTTCGAGTTGAGAATGTTAATCGAATGGATTTTATTGAGAAATATTTACGTTCGAATCCACGGATCTTTGCTATGATGTTGTTTATATATAGGTATGATCTCAACATTCTGATTCAAAACTTTGAGCCTTTATTACTGAGCAAAGATTTTTGTTGGTTTACATTCGAATAAAAGTCAAATTTAATTTCAGATCATGTCTGAAGAAAATCAATGGATTCAAGAATTACGTTCGGCTATCGAACGTGGCTGTGATCTTGGATCGATTCGAAATATTGGACAATGTCGAGCGTTGACAAATGATTTGAGATTACCCGTTTGGAAAGTAAGATCTACGTCGAAAGATTCATTTTGCATTTGTTTTTCTTCACAGATTTGTTTGAATATTCATGAAAATGATCATGAATATGAATATGTCGAAAGCGAATCGTTTGATTTACGTGAACAGAGTATCATACATGACGATGTTACACGTTTAGTCCGTATGTATTCAACAAGATCAATGCATCTATTAGTTATTCTGTTCATTTAGATCTCTTAGAAATCAGTGATGATGATTCGACATCGAAAATTCATGATATCGAATCTGTGATTACATCCTATTGTAAAAAATAGTAATTTAATCTTTTTTTTGTTCTTCATTCGATAAAACTAACAAAAGAAAACAATTTCTTTACAGTAATGAAACCTATGAAAAAGGCAATGGTTGGATTGAAATCTTGAAACCAATTGCAAGTTTAAATTATCAAGATCGTTGCGAACTCTACACATTATTTGCTAGTATTCGAAATCGTTATATTCCACGGTAGATTTACGATATTGAATACAGAAAATAATAGATCATTTGTTATTTGTATTGAAGTGACTGTGAAGCTGATGGAATGCCGTACCATCTGTTTCGATTGTTATTATTGTATCATGATCCTGAATTGTGTAGTTTTTTTGACACGAGAAAAATAACATCGGATTTATATGCACATATTTGGGTTTGTTGAAAATGAAATTCCTTTTTTTTTGTTGTGACGAAAAAACAAGAATGTCATTCGTAGATTCGAAGTTTATATGCGGGTTCATGTCAATTAGATGTGATTCTACATCTTTGGGATGGATATTTTCAACAAGCCGATCAATTTTTTGCTTTTTTTCTTGCGCTTGTTTTACTTATGTTTGCAAAAGATGAACTATTGACAATGGCAAATAAAGACAAAAGTGAAATTATTGGTACGAAGAAATTCTTATGATTTATAATTGAATTCAGCGTCTATGTTGTTTATTTTCAAATAGAATTTCTTTCAAAAGCACCGGCTAAATTATCATTGGGTGATCTCGAAGATTTCTTTACATTAGCTAATCATTACGCTTCAAATACTCCGCAGTCATTCCGAAAAGTAAACGAAACATTTTGTTTTTTTTTCTCTTCATTTCTTATTTAAATTTTTTTTTTCAAAAAAAAAGGAATTTTATTCTTGTCTATTCAATGAAAGTGATCGTTCATTTTCTGCTAAAGCCTATTCCATTTATCAAGCTTTATGTTTGCCGGTATCTGTACAAGAACTGCTTCAAGCAAATCAATTAGGCGGAGTAAACAAAACTAGTGAAGATTTTATGTTATGAAAATGAATATATTTCGTTTTAGAATGCAGGTGTCAGATATTTTCTTGTTGATTGCCGACCTGCTGAACAGTACAATTCCAAACATTTATATACAGCATTTCATCTTGATGCAAATCTTGTAATTTAAGAATGATTTTAATTGAGGAGAATAATGATTTCGTGTATTTTAGTTACTCGAAGATCCGAAAGAATTTGCTGGAGCAATTGATGCTCTCTTCGCTGCACAACAACACGCTATCGATGCTGGTAAAGGAAATTTTTTTCTTTAAAAATAAACTGAACACATGAATAAATCTAGGCTCGGCTGCTGGTGGTGAACATCTATGTTTTATTGGTTCAGGTGATAACGAAGAAGATAAATATGTTCGAATGGTTGTTGCATATTGTCTTCAACGAAATACAAAATATGTTAGTATTGCATCTGGTGGTTATAAAAGTAGGTCGTCTCACCAATACTCTTGACATTGTTACTTTCAAAATAATGCTCATCCGATCTAGTGCTAGTCGAAGTCATTGAAGATCCATCGATGTTAACTAAAGTTGAACATTCACAACCTAATGCACAAGAATCAACATCAACTCGATCGACTTTAAAACAAAATCTTGCTGACAAATTACCTACTATTAATACTCAAGTAAAAATCACCCTCAAATAAAAACATAAGCTGCTATTCGATTGTTGATATTTTCAGACAGCTTCGTTTATCAATATGATTTCAAGTGTAGTTAAAAGTAAATCGATGGAAATGAAAGGTAAAGTCAAAGATTATATGGCACATACACCGTTCACTGAATCGTCGGCTTCTATTCCAACGTAAATGTTATTTTCCAGAGAAATATTTCATTAGTTGATTTCTGTTTTTCAATAGACATGTTCGTAAAGAAGATAAAATAACGAAACTCTATCGACAAGATCAAACATCGGTGTTTTCATTGAATGAAGATGAAGACGAGAGTAAAAGATTATTGAAAAATAGAATCTATTCGAATATTTTTTTTTCTTAGATGATTCATCAGCAACATCTCAACAGCAAGTTACACTCGGACTTATTGAGATCGAATCGATGTTTACTCAAAATGATATTAAACACAAATACGAATGTGAACATTTCGATGAACAAGACAAAAAACATGCGAGGTAAAATCCAATGATAAATAAATATTTCACTAAAAAATCGTGTTGTTTTAGTCATCTATTAGTTTCACCAACACATCTCTACATCATACGAAAACTACCCGAACATCGAACAATGGGTAATCTTCTTTGTAATCGTCCATTGAATACAATTATAAAAATAACCAGTAAAAAAACCTGTCCAGAAATCATCACATTTCATTATACATCAAAAGACGATACAGACAAAGTTGGAAATACGAAAAAAATCATTCCAAATCAATGTGATAAAGTTTATTTGCCTGAAGCTGGCGATGCAACGAAATATATCAAACTCTTAATTGTCAAATCATTGAATATGTTCGATGATTTCAACGAACCTACATCTACATAATTAAAGTCTCGTTTTCTATCTTCATTTTATCAGTCATGAAAAAACAAACAAACAAACAGTCGACTTGTTTATCTTGCAACTAACATTATATTTGTTTTCTTTTTATTCGTATCAACGATTGTTATAATCTTCTATTTAGTATCCGGGGAGTTTGATATATTTATTTTAATAAAAATCAATTGATTAATTTATCTATGTAAACAATTGAAAGATTCGTAAAAACTGTATTCCATATTTATTTCGTTTTGTTTCTTTGTTAAAGATTCAATTTGTCAATCAAATAGGGATCAGTACACAGAAAAAGAAGATGAAAAAAACAGATAAATAAAATGTATGTATGCGTAATTTATCTAATAGCATTCAAACAAATACAACAACAAGATTTTTTACAAAAGTAAGAGAGAGAGAGAGAAAAGGTAAAATAATGTCAATCACCACAATTATGAGTCTCTCTACAGAAGAAAAGAAAAAAAAACAAACGACGAGATTATTTCTCATTTATTTTCATCCTAAATTTATGTATAAAAAAAACGAGAGAGAGAGAGAGAGAGAGAATTCAATTCGACACATCATTTGTAACAATTGTTGCACTTGAAACGACTTCCATCCATCTGAAAATAATCGAACAATGTTAAATTTTATATTGCTTTCAAAATCAAATCAACGTACCGATCGAATGCATATTGACTTTCGGCACGAAAAAAATAGACATGATTCTTAAACTGTAATTTAAACACGAAATCTTTATTCACACCATCGCTTTCGATTGGCAATGAACTTCGATAGCCAAGTAAAGGCAATGATGCCAACGGAAAATCATCCTATTTGATACGAGAAAAGAAAAAAATTGCGATCGGTTGGCGACTTCGTCTTACTTGATAAGTTTTATAGAAGAATAAACAAAAATTCGTAAAAACTACCCATAATTTTTGCCAACCATTTGAATTCTTGAATTTGCGTAGAAGATAGCCACTTAGTTGATTTTGCATTGATTGCTGATGATCAAGTATTGATACAGAAAGATTTCTATGCCAACAAACATGCATTGTTGTATTTGCACGATGTTGAATACATGAACGTTCAATAGGACTCGTATGTTCTTCATCAATAGTACCAACAACGGAATAATCAAGATTTTCTGATGATGCTAAAACAAATCATATCAAATGAAAATCATTGTGATTGTCTGGATTTACCATTGGATTTCAATGTTGATGTATACTGATTCTTGTGTTCATCGTTATTAACTTTAATATTTTCGATTGCTGATTTCAAATCAGTTAACCATTTCTTCTTCTCTGCTTCAGAACTATAAAAAGAAATAAAAGTCGAAGTTTATTTTATATGAAATTCGTTTGTACCTTGCAGCAACGAGTAACGAACGCGTGCCTGTATGTATCGTAATTGAATTCGGAATTTTCGTTCGTTCATCACTGTCTTCAACCTAGATATACGTATATGAATAGATTCAACTAGTCTTTTTGACTTATTCAATTGATACAAACATTCATTAATTTTAGTGGAAGTTCGCCATGTAATTTAAATTGAAGAATTGGACTTGAACTTCGAGCACAATAGAGTAAAACATCGGAGAACTAAATCAGTGGAGAACTTTTGTTTTCAAATTTTTGTTTCGAGAGATTTGTTCTTACGAGGAAAAACATTCGCTGTTGATAGCCTTTTCTCGATAGTTTCTGCAAACAACCTTCACGTAAAAATTTCTAAAGAAAAAACAAACAATTCAAATTTTATCAATCGATTATATTTATTTACTCGATCATGTTGAATGGAGAGATTATCAACACCGATTAAATCACGTTGAAGTTCGATTAATTTCTGTCGATTTTGCTAGAATAAATTAAAGGAATTTGCTTTTCAACTATTCATCGAATGGATTTGTTAAACATACAAATAATGTCAAAGATTCGTTGAATAATTCTATATGATCTCGAATTTTCATATAAATTCCATAACAATCTTGATAGTCGAATTCATTATTATTTTGTTTGTAATAAATAAGTAATTCTAAATTTAAAAGACAAGTCGAAATAAAAATATGGTAAATCTATTTTGTGTTTGATTTACTTTCAAGTAAAACTGAATAATGTAACAGTCTTTGCAAAGGTTTGAAAAGAAAGGAAATAAATGAGAGATAACAAAATTTCTGTGATTCGAATTCTTTGTAAACATAATCAAATCGACGATTACGTTTGAGAATATATTCAAGATCAGTTAATAAATGATCATAATTTTCAATATAATTTTCATATTTCTAAAAATAAACGATAATAATAATAATCGATCGAAGTATTTCGTCGATTTTCTCTTACGGGTAAAATTTCAATTAAATTGACAATTAAATCACCAATATGCTGAGGAGATTTGTCTCCAGTTAGACATTCATTACCTGGAATCGATCGTGTTTCCCTTTGAAAACGAAAAGATTGATTGATTGCTTTTTTTTTCTGATCGGATTTTGACAATCTTACCAAATCGATATACGTTGTTCGAGTTGTCGAAGAAATTGTGAATGAAAATTATAAATGGGCACGAGATTTGTAAATAATAACTCATTGAAATTAAATAATAGATCCTGTTCAGATGATTCTTCATCATGTTCAATATGGATTTCATTTTGTTGATTGAGAATCGATAAGAAATCATGACGAAAATTTTCAGCTAGAACTTCAATGTCTTTTTTATAGGTTCGTTCAGTCATCAGTAGTTCTTTGCAGACGAAAAACGCTCGATCATGAATCGACGAAATGATCATTGTTGATGAGACTGACGTTGGGAATATGATAGGAGCTGATGGTGGAACCGTACCAATTAAACGCTAGATTTCGATAATAAGAGTAGATAAACCAAGAAAAAGGACAAAATGAAAGCTTACAGGAGTACCAGGAATTGGTTGAGTCATTTCAAGAGATGCTGATGGTTCGACATTGGGTACTAAGAAGTAATCAGTCGTTATTCGAATAAATTTGATAAAAAAAAATGATCACATACGTGATTCTTGTTGAACATCTCTTGTTTTTGATTCGATTTTCTTTAGGGTTGCTTTCGGTGAACGATATTCGTAGATAATTGGTGGTGTTGGCAACTAAAATAAATAGCAGTTTTGCTTGTTTTCAAACAACCCTCATCATCATCAATTCTTCCTACTTTATCATCATCGATATTCATTTCTTCTATCTTACAAATTGGACTAGGAGGTAGTATAGCACTTGATAGAATTGCTTGTTCATTACTCAAAGACCTTTTTTTTTGTTAAAAAAACATACGAACAACAGTAATTTTTTTTTCATAAATTCTATGTATCAATATTTACTGTTTTCTTGAATTATTTGCTTCTGGAATATCATGGTTAATGATCGGATTTTGTTTACTCAAACTTAATCGTTGTGCAACAGATATTAATTGTTGTTCGGTTGCCGATGTTTTTCTTGGTGGTGTGTGACTAGTTAAAGGCGGGATCGGTCGATGATTATTAACATATCCGATAATTTCTCGTCGATAATCCGATTGACCTGTAACGCCTGGAAATAATAACAACAACAAAAATAATAATAGTATTTATTTTTTTTAAGTCTTTCTTTTTCTCGGTAGGAAAGATAATTTTATGATTTTGTTTCCTAATCGCATTTATTCTTTCGCGTCAATTTAACGGGTTTTTTTTAGTACGATACAAAATTTCACACATACGCTGACAAACTGTTAGTTAAAGCGGAACAACAAATAGAAAAAAATCAGAAAAAAAAATATTAATATTATTATTCGTTTTTTTTTTGTTGCAGACAAATACAATTTAGGGAGATGGTTTACACATAGGGATATATATATATATATATATATATATAAATCAAGACAAGCAAACAGAAAGCGCGTTCTTCTTATAGAGATAATGGCAAGTCGCCGGGTTGATTTTATGTGTTCGTATATTTTGTTTTAGAAAGAAAAAGAAAAAAGACTGTGAACCGAATCATAATATAAGGAAATCTATTTTAACTATCTAAACTTTTCATTTCCATTATTATTTCTTGACTAAATAAATGAAAATTATATATATATATATATCCCTGATCGTGTAAACAAAATAATAGGATTCCATGAGCGTAACATACAGAAAACAAAAATATATACTACTCAATCTCAGTTAATCAAAATAAAGAAGAAGAAGAAGAAGAAGAAAAATAATAATCTAAATCATATTTTCATCAATCATTAGGATAGAAGCTAGAGCGAAGATCTGCGTAAATTTAATTAAATAGATATACAAGTCAAAATAACAGGATAATGACTAGAGTTAGAATATAGAGAAACAAAAGAGAATGAATGAATGATCGATCGAATGAAAGAAAGAAATAAACAATAGAAAGAACGATTCACTTGTACGGGTGATTACGTTGAGGAAAAACGGAACGAAAACCGGCTGCTTTATTTAAATGATACGACAGTGAATCATCACTGGATGAACCAAGATCTTCACTTGAACGTCGTTTTTGTTGTTGATGTAGACGACGTTGAGTACGCAATGGTGGCGGAGGAAGAGGACTATTAGCTGTATGGTGTTGAGGAGGAGGTGATGGTGGTACTGTTGTCATAGTATTTGTAGTTGTAGTTGTTGGTAGAATACAAGTTTTTAAACTTGTACTTATTGATGTTATCGGATTGGAATCAGAATCATCGCTGAAATCGAGTAAACGCGCTGATAATGGACGTTGATGACGTTTTAACTGATTATCTACGACAGGTAGACATGGTACATGCATAGACGATGCATAAGAAGAAACAGATGATGCACGAGAAGAATGTGTTGATGATGAAGATGAGAGAGCATTAGGAGCAGATGTCGAAAGAGAAAGATGAGCAGGAAGCGAGAGAGAAGATCGAGAAGGTAAGACATCAGTTGGAACGATATTAAAAAATTTTAATTTCGCTTCGGAAAATGTCGAAAAATCTGATCGATTTAATTCATGTAGATTACTTCCACTTGGATATGCAGCAAAACATGTTTGAGCAGCCAGTTTACGGCTTACATCAGTCCAATCGGTTGTTGTTGTTGTTGTTATCGATGATCCTATTACAGGACTTGATTTCGTACGTAAACGCGACGCTAAATTATTCACATCCTGATTATGATTATGAATATTATTATCTGAATCTTTATCAGTATCTTTGGACCTTAAAATACACGATTTATGATGAGGTAAATGAGGAGAACCAGAAAAAAGTTGTGCACGACGTTCCATTAAATATAGATTCAATGCTCGTGAACATGCCTGTTCAACGAGACGATCGACAATCTTATCGATTTGTCTTTCTTCTTCAACAATTTTTGTAACAAGTAATTCAATTTGTTGTCGAACTAATTCCATTATATCTTCGGGAGATTCAATCTCATTCACTGGCATATTTTGATCATTTTCGATTGTATCATCTTGCCATGATAGACTGTTGACAGATGGTAATGTTCGTCTATCAATATATTCAATATAGTCGGTCATACGAGGTAATGAATGTGGTTTAGCTCGAATTTCGATAACAACCGATGGCGCACGATCATCATTCGGATAGTTCTCCATCGGTTGATTCGAGCCGATCAAACGTTCAACAGGTGGAATTTCTAATGGCGATGATGGTGTCGAAGAATTCGACGGCGAATGAGTTATATCTTCGGATAATGTTCGTTGAAGTTCTAATGAATGTGAACGTCGTATGATGGTTTTTTCTTGTTGTTGTTGATCATCTTCATCGTTTTCATCGTAGTTTTCTTTTTGTTGGTTTTTATTTGTTGATTGAAAAAAATTCGATGTTATACATATCGAATGTGAACCACCTGATGAATGTCGCGCATTTAAATACATTTTCAACGATGTCGAATAACGTTTCGCTGAATCGTTCTCATTTCTTTGTTGATTACTCGTCTCATTCGGATCATTATGATAGATTTCTAGACTAACTCGATTTTCTTTTTTATGATTCGATTCACTATAATCTTCTTCTTCTTCTTCCTCTCCATCATCAGATTTGATTCTACTGATATTTTGTTCATCATCACCCGGCGACTTACCTTTATCAAATTCAGTCGAATCAATAGCATCTTTGCTAACAATAGGCGTTTCAGTTTCATTTTCAGTCACAAGTTTAACATCATTATCAGGATTTGTTATATTTGTCAATGGTTGATCAGTTACTAATGAACCATTTACAGGTTTGTCGATTTCTTTATCTCGATCATCATCATCATCGTCCTCGTCCGATAGATCGTATTTATCACGACTAAATCTTGAATCTAATGTTCGACTGCCATGTGTCGATGAATCATCATGATAAACTTGATGATAAGCATCGTTTGATTGAACATCGGTGGTTGCAATTGTTGTTGGATTAGGATTTGAACGAGTCGTATGACGAGCTGATTCGTTCGATGAAATATTCGTATCTCGACTACGCATTGTATCGGATGTTTTCAAGCCACCGCCAGGTGAACGATGTGATCGACCGGTTGTAGGAGCAACTGTTCGGGTATTTGAATAAGATCTTCAAAAAGAAAAAAAAACAAACAATTTAATTCTTTCAACGAAAATTTTGCAATTTTTTCATATTTTACCGAGTAAAAGATCGATTTTTCGAGTAATTCTCTCGTGCATATTCGAGAATTTCCTTTTGTGTTCGACCTTGATATCGAAATGATGAGCCACGTGTTAATATTCGACTTCGTGATCTTGCCGGTCGTTTAATTGATACACAACGGAAAAATGCATGATATTCAATACATTTTTTCCAGAAATTTTTACAATCATCACGTGTATCAAAATAGAATTCGACAGTATCTTTGTAATAACCCTAGTTAAAACAAAAAAACATATGAAATGAAACTGAATTATTCTTTTTGTTGAACTTACATAGCCTTCGGGTTGTAATTTAATTAAGAATTTTTTACGTTTAAAACTCAATTTACGAATTTTTGCCCAAGAAAAAGTGTTAATCTTAGTGATATTTTGAAAGACAAGTATTCCCATATGTGCAACAGCTAGATTAAGATTGACTTGTTCATGATCTTTGGCCGGATGCATTTTGATTCCAAATAATTCAACTTTTCGAGCTATATCAAGTAGATTAAGATCAGCATCGGCCGGAAGTTGACCACTTTACAATAAATAAATAATCATCATCGTTTTTCTTTTTGCACTAGTCGATACTTACAGGTGATTTTTATGAAAATTCATAATACGAATTTCATGTTCATTTGTTTGATGAGGAAAAAATTTTCGTCCAGCTAAATAACTTGGATTGTTATTATAGGATTCCAAATAATCACCAATTTCCGCTAGAATAAAATCGAACAAAAGTAAACTTCTATGTTGTTGTTGTTGTTGTTGTTCTCAATTTACCTTGAGCAACATAAGATGCAAGTAGAGCAGCTGTATTATCACTGCATAGTAATGTGCCTTGGCTAAGATCACGTTTAATTTGTAATGCAAAAAGATACCTGAACAAGAAGAAGAAGAAGAAGATTTTCGGTAATCAAAAGAAAAAAAAAACTTAAGTGTCGATTTGCCTTGAGGGCAAACAAATGAAGATTGAATATTTACCTCGTAAATTCTTCTTCCAATTGTCCGGGATCGGGAGTATAGAATTTAATACAGAATGAAAATTTTGTTTCAGCAACTTGTTTAAGAACGGGTTTATCCATTTCAAGCCAACACTAAACAACACAAAAATGATTTCTTCTTCTTCTTCTTCGTTCGTTCGAAGGTAACATACAACATTTCGATGACTATCAACATATTCCAATCCGAAATAGTCACTTTCAAGTAAATCAATGGAATTACAAACAATAGTAAATAAATCTTGTCCAGTGGCTTTTGGCTAGAAGAAAAAAGAACGAACAATGTTTATAATGAAGCTCTTGAATCACTCAAGCGATTGTATGTGTAGAGTAAATACAGATGAGAATTATTTCCCATAATAATAACCTCGAATGTCATCATCCAAATAATGATGATGTTGATGATAGACGTATGCATATGTGTATGTGTATATGTATACGTATGTACTAGTATGCAATAAGCAATTAACCTCTACAAACTTATGGAAAGGCCATTGCCAAATATGAATGAAAGATTATTTTCCAGTGTCTTTGTTTTGACAAATACACTATACACTTTTCGACTATGATTGATGATGCTTGACGTTAGGTTAAATATTCAATGAGAATAAAGAGAGGGGAAGAAAACACACGAACTATCTTGATGACATTGATCTGGTACTTACATCGATATAAAATGATCGTTCTTGATCATCAAGCATACGGACTTTGCATGCGATTTGTTTGCTTGATTTCGATTTTGTCATTGTTGAACTCATGGATTGACTTATTTGTTCGCGATATAGTTAGTCGAGATAATAATGTTCTTTCTTTGTTATATTATTATTGTGTTAATAAAGGTTTCAGTGGCTTTTTCGTTTGTTTATATGCAGCTGTTTCTAATGTTAAAATCCGTATTTTATCGTGGACGGATAACATATGGACATAAAGAAAGACAACAGCTGAATTCAATCGTTGCCATCGTTCAAACTAAAATCTCGTTAATTCTAGTTGCGTGATAGTAGTCGTTGTTGATTCATCATCATCGTCATCTTCATCATCTTATCTAAAAGAAACATACCACACATAAATATATATATATATATATTTGTATTTATATCGCGATATATAAACGAAGAATGCGTATCTGCCTGTTGCCGACGTTCATACTTGGTATGAGAAGTCACGGTCGGCATACATGCATGATGCATGCATGCATGTGCTCTCATATCGTTTGTTTTAATAACGAGCAACATCTATCTTTCTGCGTTGCTTTCTCTCTCTCTTTTTTTGTCTGCTTAGTCTCTAGTCCTAATAGCATCACTATCTCCCAAGATTCCCTGCCGAAACTTGATTACTAATCGTAGTAGTAGTAGTGATGATAATGATGAAAATAAAAAAAACGATGCATCTATGTCTATAAATATAAGCCGTATAAATATCGAAGAAAAAAAATTTTCATATTTCTCAAGAAAAAAAAACTATTACCGACAGAAAATGAAGATGTAGACAAGTTGGTTAAATAAAAAAAGAATAAAAACAGATAAAACACAAGACAATTGATCGATTAAATAAATGATTAATGCTGTAATGGTAACAACGAAACAGAGATTTTTTTCTTTCACATAAAACAGCCATATTCATACTTACCACATCGATTCTTTCGGTGTCTCTCTTATTTTTTTCTTCTTCTTATTCTTCTTCTCCTCATTCTCCTTTCTCTTTTGATACTGACCGATTTTTTTTGTCACTCACTATCGTTTCTGCCATTTTCTATTAAATTGTCTATGTCTTTTTTTTGCTTCACGACAATGATGACGACTGACAATCCATCATCTTCTTTCTGGCGGCGATGCCGCTCGGCTATTGCTTCTTTCTTTCTCGTTTGTTTCTTGTCGTTCTTCTACTACTCTCTTTCTTCTCTGGCCTCTATTACTCAAGTATGAGACTAGTAACAGCAAAGTCAGTCGTCGTAATGCATCCTATAGAAAGACAATTGCTCAACATACCAGTTCTTCTTCTGCTTATTCTTTTCCTTATGTGTCTTTCTTAATTCCCTGTTTCTCTCTTTTTTTTTCTTTTTCCTCTTATTTCTTTTTCTTTTTTCAGCTTCGCTATTCATGATGATGATGATGATGATGATCTCTTCTCTTCTATGTCCGTTTTCTCCTCTGTATCGCGCTCTCTCTCACACACAGAAATGTGTTCGACGCCTAAGCGCATTCTCATTATTAACTAGCTTTGCTTTCTTGCACATACTTGCCGTGGGTAGTGATAGCAAGTAACAACAAGCACATCGATGACGATGATATACGCATGTCCCTCTAATCGGTTTCTTTTCCATTTGTTCGCTGCCATATTTTTGTCGGACAGCTATAATACTGCATAACATTTGGAAAAGCGCAGGATGTTGACGATGCTGTTTAAAGCACATCTCATCTAATTCTCATATATAGAAAAAGACACGCGTACATACATAGTATAGCATAACATAGCAAGAAAATATGTTCCGCTTCGTTCTTTGTCTGCTTCATCAAACGATGATAGTAGATCGAGTGAGTGAATGAATAGAAAGAACTTACATATACGTTTGCTCATTTTTCTATCTATCTATATATAAATAAACATATATATATATATGTTTGGCATTTCATTGGAAATAAATGAAGAAGTCGTTTGGCTTTGTAGATAGACGATAGAGACAGGAAACAAGGCACATTAATGAAGCGGATGTCTACTTGGGATCGTTCATATATCGATCTATCCACACCTCTCCTCTAGTTTTTAGTTAACTCATCTTGTTGTATTCTGACCCAAGAATGAATAATGATCTATCTATGTATATACAAATACAGCGTGAGCAATGATAATTGAAAAAAAAACGACGAAGCAAATGAATGGAAGCTCTAATGTTTGGTGTTGAATGATCCAACATTTCAATAGAAAAATACATAGAACATCGTGCTATCTTCATTTTCCCCTGTTCTATTCCCTAGATAGACGCAACTCTTTTCATTTCTATCATGATTCAATGAAGAAAATCATGCACAAATATTGAAATACTTTCATATAATCTATACTGCTGATTTATTCTTTTCATTCTTCTTTTCCTTCTTTTACTATGATATAACCAATAAGCAAAACTCATCGATAATTAACATAGTTTTCCTAAATCCGATTTTACTTGATGTTCAGACAATAAGTTCTGTCTTTTTTTCCTTTCTTTTTTTCTTTTTCTTCTAATCTTTTATTCACTTATAATCATGTTCTATTCGATTCTCTTGATTGATGTTCAAGCTCCTGCTAGTCTCGATGCTCGAAGTATGAGCATACTATAACTAAATCGAATATTTCGTCCTTATCGAACCGATAGGCACAGAAACGACACAACAACATATTCACTCAGCATGCTATATATGTTGTTCTAATTTAATTAATTATTCATTCCAAATACATTTTCACTCGTCTAACTATCTTTCTATGTTTCTAGTCGACATATTCATTGCTTCATTGCGTGTCTTTTTTTCTCATTTTTCTCTTTCTTCTTTATTCTTTAAAGTAAATGAGATATTAAATCGCTACAAATTTCTTTTATATATGTATGCTACTTTCAAGGAGAAAAAAAATAAAAGCATTTGATCGCTTACCAATTGAATAAGTTAAAAAAAAAAGAAGAAAAACCGATCTTTATTAAAAATAAAATAAAATAAAAGAATAGAAGTTGTCAACGAGGTGTATTTGCGTAAAAAATGTGATTTTATTATTATTATTATTATTATTATTATCACTGTTGGTGGTTTGCGTTTCTGTGATTGAAAGGAAAAGATTATATGAAATAATCGAAAAATAAATAACAGAACAACTCTATAGAATAATAATAAATAGTTGAGTAGTAGTAGCACAATGTTATATGAATGAGACAAAAGTAGAAAAAACTTTTTAATGGTTCGATGTTTAACCAATGATTAATCTTATGACATAACTAACGACGATTGGTGGCAGAAAAACTAAGAAGTAGCATAAATCGGCTTTAAAGATCGACGAAAGATTTTCAAAACATATACATATTATTCACAAACTCAATGGAATTTATTATGTAAAGAAAAAACTTTTTTTTTCTTCTATTTCTATGCTCGCAGGAAATCTCTGTCTTTGTCTAATCAGAAACAGAAAAAATCTCCTAATTTGACTTGACACTTATTTCGATATTCTCATAGCTATCGGGCAAATATTCGATGACGTCATATAAATCATAGTAATAATAATAAAATACCAACTCGAGAATATGTTGATGTTTTTGTTTTCGAGAACAAATCTTAATCAGAGGAGAAAAAAAGCGAACATTAATAAATTGATCGTGAAAAATAACAATAGAAGGAAAATATTCTTGCGTGGTAATTTCAAAGAAGAAAAAGAGAAAGAGAAAAAAAGGCCTTGAACAACAATAACAATATATTGAACGAAAATTTATAATAATCATTACAATTTGAAGATGTTCTGTTTGAGTGTAATGACTAGATATGTTTAAGAAGAAACGAATGGAAGATTAGTTGGTTTCGAGTATAATTATAGTCTTCAGTTCCACTCAAGCAAAGAGATGATCGTTTTGAAGTTAGAGAGAGAGAGAGAGAAAAATATATAGAAAAGAAAATTTTTTGTTGCTTCATAATGAATGATCTCGCTAGATTGTAAAGAAGTAATTTCGATGGAGATTTTCTTCTTAAGTTTTAATTAAAATCAAAAAAGAAAATATAAATATAAACTAATTTCTGATTTTTGGATGACAGCGCCCTCTGATGGACGCTATTCGGGCTGCATACATGTTTTCTTTTCGTAAAAGATCGGGGATTGGTGACTTAGTTTTACAATCATGGACATGGTCAAAGTTCCTTTCGATTACACTCATCAGATGATCGACGACGATATTTGACTTGTTTTGTTTTGTTTTGTAGATATTCACATGGCATGGATGAATTCGATCGATTAAATGCAATACCTATACTCTCAAGTCAATCATCATTAAATATTCAATCGAATGGTTTATTTCAAGATTTTGCCAAATGTTTTTCAATCGGTAATGCTAATGCTAATGACGATGATGATGATATTATTTTTTTGGATGAAAATGATCTAATTAATGATGATGTGAAGATTGTATTGGATTCTGTTTTACAGAAAATAACCGATGAAATACTTATTCATCAAAGTCAGATCGAAAATCTCTCAAATAATCGAAAACGTTCATATCATACAAGTCATTCGGATGAATATTTCGTAGATTCCAAAAAAGTCAGATTTACAATCACACCCAATGAACATTCATTGACGAATATTTTCGTATCAGAACAATTTCAATCGTCATCCTCAACAACAAATCAAATTCAATTTCTATCCAATCTTGGTTTTGATCTTTGTCTAGAGCAAAATCTCGATATGTATTCAAATCTGCCAACAGAATTAAAACAAAATCTAACAAATTTCAATCAAATCTTTCATCAACATCAAATCTATTCGTGTAAATATTGTTCATTTCAAACAAATACAATTCATGTTATGGATAATCATTATCAAACATTACACATGGATGAAAGAGGAAAATATTTTTGTACGAAATGTTCATTTCGAACGTATTGTTTGCCGGTTTTACGCCGACATTTTCAACGAAAACATCAATTAAATTTATTAACGAATGAATTGATGAATCGACGATATCAATGTTGTTTTTGTTCATTTGAAACAAATCATAAAACGAATCTTCTCAAACATAATCAACATTGTCAAATTGAACAACGACGAACAATGAATGCAAATAATCTACTCGAATTCCATAGTGAAGAACAAATTCAAATGAATAAAGAAACTAATAATCAATCAATTGAAACATTAATTATCGAATCTGATCATGATGTATCATCAGACGAAGCATTTCTTGTTTCATCCGATGATGATGATGATATGTCGAATAGTATCGAACATGAAACTACTTCTCATCCAACAATTCCAATTGTTAAACAAGCTGCATCATTTTCATCGCTATCGAAATTATTATTTTTAAATAATACATCGATAAATTCAACTAAATCAACATTAGTACCGATTCAACCTCGATCGATCAATGGAAACGAGATTTATCAAGTACAGAAGAACAAGAATGTTGTTTTGTTTTGTCAAAATTTTCTTTACGTTGAATTTAGATTTGTCATATTTGTCAATTATATATTTCGAAAAGTGATTTTGCTAAACATATGGCTGATAAACATAAAAAGCCGACTATATCAACGCCAATAGTGATTGTAAATAATCCCATAACTTATATTCAGCCAACATTAATCATATCTCCGCCAGTACAAAATCCAACACCAATCTATCTTCTTTCAACATCAACTATGAACGAACAATTGATAACATTGAATATGATTAAATGTCCATGGTGTGATACCAATTTCGAACATATCGATATTGTAACTGGACATTTAATGAAGTTGTTTGACTAGAAAATGTTGCGATTTTTAGTTTTAATTGATTTATTTTTACGTAGATATCATCGAATGACTCTTGCTGCAGCTAAAGTTGTTGTTGCTGAACAAATGAAAATTCAAGGTTCATCATCGAATCAATTATCTGTTCAATTTCAACAAGAGATCGAACTCATAGAAAAAGAATTCTCCGAGAAATCCTATTGGCATCTGTCGCAACCAAAAGTTTATCTTCATCAAATCGAAAGTCGTACGTTATTTTTTCACAACAAAAACATCTTTCTTTTTAATCGACTCCTATTGAATTTTAGTTTCATGTTTCGTTTGTCGATCGAATGTTGACAATCTTGAAAATCATTTTCTTTCATCGCATCAAGTTGATTTATTAACATTAAATCAAATTAAGCAATGTTGCCTCTGTGGTCAAACAAATCATTCTAGTCTATTCGAACATCAATTACGTTCGCATCAGGGTGTTTGCTATTCGACTGTGTTAAAACAATTTATACGTTTTCAACCACCACCACCACCTCCAACATTGCTCGCATCTTCAATTCCGAAAAAACCTCTTCCTAAATCCTTAAATTTACCGACGAATTTTCGACGATTAACAACATCAACTAATAAAGTACAATAATTTGATTTTCATTGAAATCATTACTTTTCTTGTTCTTTTCATAGAAATTTGCTTGTCGAAAATGTTCGTCAACTGATGATTTACTTACATTCGACGATTTAGTTGAACATCTCCGTTCGTTTCATAGGATTCATGTTAAACTTCATCGTCGTTGTGTTTTCTGTCAACAAACATTCGTCAAAGGTAAAGAATACAATCAACATTGTTTAGAACATGTCAACGGCGAATATCCTTCGATAAAACTTCGACGACAACGCGTCAAATCCCAAAAATGATGTTTGTTTCTTTTTTTGTTTTTACTTTATGAAAAAGAAACAACATATTCATGTGATTTATTTGTTGAACATATGTGAAAAGATTTTTTGTTTTTTCATTAATTAGTAAATTCATTGTTTTTAATTGTTGAATAAAAACGAACTACAAAACACGCACGTATACTTGTTTTTCTTTTGCTTCGATCTATTTTAGATAAATAAAAAAAAGATCAGAAACGAGAACGAATTCAAATTGACTTCAATGTAAGTTTGTTTCTTTTAAATATATATTCAAAAAACAACTAAAAGCATTGAGATAATCGGAACAGAAAAACAAACGAAACTTTGGCTTGTAGCCGAAACAAGAAACAGAGCGAATGATTACAGAACGAGCATAGATTTTGTTTTTTGAAAATCACCGGATAAGTCTATCGAACTACTTTGTTTTGTTCTAGATTTTTTTTTATTTGTCTGTGTGTGTTTTTTTTTAAATTTTAAAAGTTGAATCGTCTCGATATTTCTCTGTAACTCGATCAGCCATCGTTTTCAAACTATCGAGCGAGCCAAGTAGTCCAAAAAAGTGATATTGTAGTTCGTCTTTAATTGTACCAAATGATGCAAGATTCGTCGATGTTAGACTTTGTTCGAATTCATCGGATGAAACAGTTGATGATGCCGATGAATGGTCATGATTTGATATTGAGAGATTCTCGTCACTTGAATTTCGAGGTTGAAATTCATGAATTTGTTCAATAGCATGATCATCGTTTATGAACGGTCGTGATCGTGTTAGTTGATTTCGAACATCACGAACAAATGTGTATAATTCATGCCAATTGTTCGGTTGAATTGAACTGTCGAAAACAGATTCTAGAAAACAAAGACGAAATCGTGTTGAGAAAAAAAAACGAAAATTCAATGTGTGTTTTACCTTCGACGGGCATATCTTTGAGTCGAGATGGAAGCATAATTTCGTCTTCCATGATTTTTGTTGCGTGAAAAAATTCATTCATCGTACTCGAAAGTAGAGGAACGGAGATTTTCGATGGACTATGTTGATTGAGAAAATCATTGCTTGTTGCAGCAGCATTATGTCGACGTTGATATGTCATATATCGATTTCGTCGTTGTGATGAACTGGCCGATGATGATTGTCGGCTAAGTTTGTTGTTTAAGAATGTTTTCGATGAGAAATTCGGCGAACTAGTCGCTGTCGGCATTGCCGACGACGAAGACGAATCATCAAGTTTCATGATTGTTCAAATTGTGTTCGACTAAAAACGACAAATCTGTTTCTAAAAGAGACCAAGATGAAGAAATATATATATATATATATATATATTATGAGGAGAAAAAAAAGCGGAGAAAGAAGAAAAAAAGCTGAAGGTTTCTCCCTCTTTTTTTTTCTTCCGTTCTCTCGAAGTCGTTAACGATTAACAACACCCTCACTGCAACCACCTCACGACTAACACGCAGTTAGAAAAGGAACGAATGAAAAAAATATAATATAAGCGCACTGAAACCGAGCGAGAGAAAGGGATGGCGAGAGAGAGAAAAAAAAGAAAGAATACATTATTCTAGTGTATTCAGATATATGTTATAATGTTGGTCATGCATTGACCGAATGTCAACTGAGTGATGAAGATTCTCAGGCATGTTTACATCAGATTACGAAAACGCAGCTTTAAGCTACCTCGATATGTTGATAGCGAGACAAATTATCGACCAGAAAAAAAAGTGGAAATTCGAAAATGACTCGGAGGAATATTTAACATACTTTTCTGTCCTTCAGCACGAAAAAAAACAGAATTCAGTGACGTTTTCATTTGTAACTATTGACAGCGAGACAACACAATCAAATATGAGTAATCTAAAAACCCACGTTCGCCTTGTTTTTATTAAAATCATAAAATAAAGAGACGACGTCATTATGCTTTATGTTTTTAATTTGACACACTTTCCAGATCTGTAACCGAAAAAACTCATATCAACAGCTGTGTAAGATAGCTTCATAACGAAAGATAACTAATCAGAATATAACGCCACTCTACTTGTTCTATCCTTCACGCGCACAACGTGGTTCTAGGTTGTGATTGATGCGTGAATGCATTGCTGTCGGTGGTGATGATGATAACAATAATAAAAATCGTCATCAACCTTTCGATTTTTGTTTACTTGCAATATTTACAGTAACTATCAAAATATCATCTTATTTCACACCCAAACAGACAAGATTTTGTCAAAAACGCGAGTGCACATTAAGAATATGCTGTTTTTGAGCGTTTAGATGGCGTGATCGGAAGAGTGAACTTTTTCGCACTTGCTTTTTCCGACTGTTTCTCGCGTGTCATCAGGAATCGCAAGTAGCATCCAAAACCGGCTAAAACTTTTCTAGCGTTTACACGGATTTTTGACAGTTTTTGTCTGCCCGGGTAGTTACGCATGATGTCATTTAAATAAAAGAGAAAAACTTTCGTTTTCTACTCTATCAATCGATGATTTTCATACGTCGTATGGCGGCGCAGCCACACCCCCATTCTCTCTACTCCTACCCGGCATGTATGTTTTAAAGTAAAGAAGAGAAATGAATTGCGTCTATATCGATTCTATATTTTCAAATATAGACAAACAAAGAAATGCCCTTAACTGAATAAAATCGAAAAAAAAAAAGAATAAAAAGTATTACTACTACTGCTGCTCGAATCACACTATTTATCTGACGCAGAATGATGAAAAAAAACTGCGTCATGATGTTGTCAAAGAAAGTACGAATCTTTCTAACTCAAATTTAACGAACAGAAAAGTACGTTAAAAACGATCGTACGAAACCCACCAATGATGAATCATCGAAATATTGTTGTTGTTGTTTTCTGTCTGATTTTGTGATTGTAAAGTTAATTTTAGATTTAATTTCTGAAAATTCTCGATGGTTTCATCAATGAATCGAGATGATATCGAAAGTTTAGCAACAGATTTCTATAGTCTTTTGGAATCATTTAAACATGCACCGTTTTATCACATACTTTTCGAAGTGTTTCTTGTTTTGGCTGTTATTTTACTCGTTTTTTTTCGTAAACCTCGTCCAATAGAGAAAAAATTAACTGAAAGAGAAAAACAAGAATTAATTGACGAATGGCAACCTGAACCACTCGTACCGCCCGTTGATCCTGAACATCCAGCATTAAACGTTCGTATATTAGACGGTATCATCGGTAAAACAGTTGAAATTGATGGACGGAAGAGTCTCAATTTTGCCACATTTAATTTTCTCAATTTCGTTGGCAATCAACGTATTGCTGACAAGGCAATACAAGCTGTCCAAAAATATGGTGTCGGCTCTTGTGGTCCTCGCGGGTAAATTGCTCCCAATTGAATGACGCTAGGAAGTGAATCATAGCAATTGTTTATTCTATTTTTAGTTTCTACGGAACTATTGATATCCATCTCGAACTCGAAGAACGTTTAGCTAAATTTTTCAGTTGTGAGGAAGGTATTATTTATTCATATGGATTTTCCACAATTGCAAGTATTATTCCAGGTAGAGAAAAGAAGAGTTGTTTTGTTTTTTAATTAGAAAATGTAAAACATTTCGCTTTTCTTTATTAGCATATTCAAAACGTAATGACATTCTATTTGTGGATGAAGGTGTTCATTATGCTATTCAGAAAGGTGTTCTTGCGTCACGTAGTCACGTTAAATGGTTTCGACATAATGATATCGAAGATCTCGAACGTTTACTAGCCGAACAAGATGTTCTCGATAAGAAAATTCCGAAAAAAGCTCGTGCTATTCGACGTTTTCTAATCATCGAAGGTTTATATCTCAATCACGGTGATATTTGTCCACTACCACGTATGGTTGAATTGAAATACAAATATAAATATCGTATATTTATGGATGAAAGTGTCTCATTTGGTACGATCGGTCAAACAGGTCGTGGTGTAACTGAATATTACAATGTTGATCGACAAAAAATCGATTTGATTTCATCAACATTAGAATATGCTATTGGTTCAATCGGTGGTTTTGCTGTTGGCAGTTCATTTGTTGTTGATCATCAACGTTTATCCGCGCAAGGTTATTGTTTTTCAGCGTCATTACCGCCTTTACTTGCAGCAGCTGCTATTGAAGCATTAAATATTATGGAAGAAGATCAAACATTATTATTCGAAACAATAATGTCTAAAAGTAAACGTTTACATAAAAAATTATTATCAATCAAAGGTTATCGTATAAGTGGAGATGAAATTTCACCATTAAAACATTTACGTTTGACAAATGCATTCAATACAATTCAACGTTTAGAAGAAATTGTTCAATTTGCGCAAACACGTGATATAACAATAACGGTAGCTAGATATTTAAGTGACGAACATCAACAACCGGAACCATCGATTCGACTTATATTAAATGTTGAAATGACAGATGAAGAATTAGAATTTCTCTGTGCTGTTCTTCAAGAAGCATTAGTCAAAGTTACAACATAAACGTTTTTCCGATGATCTCAAATTTTAAACATTTGACAAAACATTTTCTTTCTTTCTGTCGTTTAACGTATTTGTCTTGTGTTGTTTTTAAGCATAAAAATTCCGAAATAAAACAAAACATTCGTTTTCACATGAATGTGACATAAAAATAAACAATTATGATTTTCTCTCTCTCTTCTTTATTTAGACAGTTTAATAATGATGAAAAACATATGTCATAGGGTATTTTGTTTCGTTTGATAAATGAGAATGAATGTTTTTGCATGGATCTGGCGCGCTGCTGTGTTTTTTCAATTGATTTAGTTTCGTTTATTTTTCTTCTCTATAGAATTTATTTGGATTGATATTGAATTTATTTTTGATACAAACAATAATGACCGAGAAATCAACAACGAAGATTTTAGTATTCGGTGGCAATGGTTTTATCGGTGGTGAAACGGTTGTTGAACTGTTAGCAATGAATACATTCGATATAACAGTTGTGAATCGAGGCCATTGGGATGATTTCGATGCTAAAATACGAATAAAACCATTTGTTAAAACAATAACTATCGATAGGTATGATGAATCGAATAGAAAAATGAGACGAGAATGAAAATTATTTAGAAAATCTTCAAATGCACAAGGAAAACTTCGTTCATCGATTGGTGACGAACATTTTGATGCCGTGATTGATTTTAGCGCTTATGATAGTGATGTTGTAAAAGATACATTAGATGTGTTAGAAAATCGAATTAAACTTTATGTTTATATTAGTACAGATTCAGTTTATGAGGTAGAATTTTGTTTGTTTTAAAATGAATTTAAATAACGATTGAAATTAGGTTTGTGTACCGTCAACAAATGATCTTTCAAGTGAAACGGATAGTATTCGACCGACTGATAGAAACGAATATGAGCGATTGAAAAAGAAAGATTCCTATGGACATAAAAAACTCAAGTATTCAATAAAGAAAATATAATCAATTGATTAATTTGTTTTGATTCAAATTTCTAGAGTTGAAGAATTACTAATTCGTCGACAATCGAATTCCGATTTTAATTGGTCTTACGTTATTCTTCGTCTTCCCGATGTTCTCGGACCTCGTGATTCGACTGATCGTTGGTGGTTTTATCAAATGTGGGTGCAATTCTATTCATCTCTTCAAAAACCATTAGAATATTCTTCACATCTTCGTTCGTCGTACGTCTATGTCAACGATATTGCACGCTATATAAACTATATCCTATCGAAAATATTTCTCAATTCATCAACGAATTTTTACAATGAAATTTTAAATATCGGTTGTACAGAATTACTTTCCGTACACGATCTATTCAAGTTAATTATCGATGAATTAGATCTAACATCTCGTCAGATACCGATTCGTTATAATCCAAATACAGATGCAGATTTTTTTCCAAGTATTACTCGTGGAGGTTTAAATCTTTCGAAAGCTCTCTCCGATCGATTCAATTGGAAAGCTACACCAATAAAACAAGTCATTCGAGAAACAATTCAATGGTATAATGTTGCTTATGGATCCTATCGAAATGAACGTTCAGCAATTATGAAACGTATTCGACGAACTTTATTAGATAATGATAAAAATGCGTATGGTAAATTTATATTCGATGTCGATCAATATTCAACTCATACTACAATTAAACGAAAACGAATCGATGACGATGAAAAGAAAATCGTTATTGTTGATTATGAAAAACCTCGATTCGATCATGGTGATTATCGATTGGACAAAGTTGTTAAACATAATGATTTGTAAAATTCTGTCTTTTGCTGATCTTATTTTTTTATTTCGTTTACAAAAAATGAATGATGATAGAACAATAACAGATGAACGAAGAAAAAGAAAACAATACATCAAAGTTGCTGGAAAGTTTTACATTCCTGGTGGACCTAAAAATAATAGAGAAAAAATAAAAAAAGAAAATTTCATAAAGAAACATACGTGCTCCCATTGGCGGAGGTGGTAGTCTCATTCCAACAGGTAAACCACGGCCTGGCGGTGCCATTTGATTGAAACCAGGTCCGCCAACACCACGAACAGGTCCTTGAAGTCCCGGAGCAGCAAATCCAGGGGCACCAGGTATCGGCGGGACGATACCTATGACATAGAAAACAAAAATATGTAAATTCATCTGTCAAAAATAAAACAAACGAGTCACAACTTACCTCGACCAGCTGCACGGCCAGCACCTTGTGCTGCAGCTGCAGCCGCTGCGCTTACGGGTATTCGTGCAATGCCAACTTCCTAAAAATTAAACATAAGAAAATTCTTCTCGTTGAGAAAACAAAAAAAACGAAACACTAACTTCTTTCGGTGGTGGCCCTTCAACTGTCATCGAAACGAGATGTTCACCACGTAATAAAATTAAACCTAATGGTCGTTGTTCTTCTCGTTCGGATTTATCAGTTTTGCTTCTCACTTTACGAAATTCTTCACAATCGGCTAGGATAAGATTCATATGTTTATCAAATGCTTTAAATGTTCCGACGAGTTGTCGACCATCTTGTAACGTACATCTCATACCTCAAATAAATCAACAAATAAATACAATTTCACTGAAAATTAGAAGAATCAAACAACTACATACGATAGTTAATATGTTGCAGCATTTTGCTGCTTTTTCCTTGTGTTGGCTACAAGAGAAAAACAACAGTTGAAAAAAAAAGGAACTCTTCAACATCAATTTTCACTGCTTACCATTCTCGTCGGATGTTTAATTCACTAAATTTCTAAAATAAAAAACACACCAGGCAATAGAAGACGATAGACCTTAGTTTTTCTTTGAATGTTAACAACAATCCTCTGTCTTTCTTTTGTGTGTATGTATATGTGCGTTCTCTAAGCTAGTTAGTTAGACAAAATCGAGCCAATGATTAACAACGGCTTATGTGACATCTGTCGGCAGTTTTTCGATGTTATTTACGCAGGAGGTGATTTGTTACTTTAAAATATGGAATATGCAAACGGCAAACAACAGACCGAAGAAAAAAAATAACAACAAACATTACAGTTTTTTCTCATGGACTTAGCATAAAATCGATTCGGTTCATTTGAAATCTTTTTTCTTTTGAATTCTTATTTTTAGATCCATCTCGGTCTAGGTTTTTGTTTGTTCAACTAATTCGATCAGCTAAACATGGGTCACTCATCAATCTTTCGATCGCATCCACACAAATACGGTCCCGGCAGTCGTAAATGCCGTGTATGTTCTAATGGTCATGGTATCATTCGTAAAGTAATTTTCTTTCAAATAAATCAATCGAATTCGTTTCAAACGAAATATTTACTTTTCTAGTATGGCTTGATGATCTGCCGTCAATGCTTCCGCGAATATTCAAGTGATATTGGCTTCAAAAAACTCGATTAGATATCACCAATGAACAAAAATAGAAGAAAACAAAAATCATTAACTCCATCAGACACAAAATTTTTCGAAATATTTCTGTGCTCTTTTTTCGCTTTGTTTACTCGTATGCGAAATGATGGAAATAAAAACTAAAACATCACAAATTCAAACGTTATCTTTTCTTTTCATTGCAATTAAATCTCGATAGTTGAGTTTTTAAGATCGTCTAATAGCGATTTGCAATTACATTTTACGAAATTTTTTGTTTATTGTTAAAAATATTACAAAATTAAAAGTCTGTTAGTTCAATCACAGTCTGAGCGAGAGAGAGAGAAAAAAAAACGAATTATAATTAACCACCTCCGCCGCCACCACCTCGGCCGATAACATCATTCGCTGTTGCTTCATTTAGCAAAGCAATTTCTGTTGCTTTATCTGCTTCACGTTTTTCACGTTTTTCATTCGATTGACAAATAAGATCAATCATCGAATCTTTATCCAGATCTTTGAATTCTTGTTGGTTACAAATTTCAGTCATATTTTCCGAGCATAGATCATAAACATAATCTAATAATAAATCAAAAGCCGGTGACATTGTTCGTGCAAGTTGATAAATTTCAATGATCGATTTATGATTCAAAGTTAAATATCGACAAAGATGTTCCATAGCTGCATTTGTTGCTGATAGACAGTTGATTTTATTCGCATAGATCATTGCATGACGTGCTTGATCGAATGAAATATTCGCATGAAATGCGCCCGTATAAATGAAATATAAAATTTCAATAAATGTTCCATGGTCGATATCAGTTAATGCAACCGGTTTTTCTTGAGTTTTTTCAAGAAAATTATTTACCAACAATGAACGAAAATATGCACTTCGACATATGAGAATATTTCGATGTGCGCCAACTAATTTGCCGTCGAAATCAAATTGAACATCGACATTCACGTTATTCAAAGCCTGATCGTAGAGTTTAGTTAATGATTGTGATAAAGATTTCGAATTGAAATGTGCGTCGAAGATATTCGAACCGAGCAATTCTGAATGGAAGTTTAGGATTTTTTTCTCATGAGAATAAAATCGATCTTTATGATTTCAATTTACTTATAGCATGAATACCAATTTGATCTGTCGAATTCAGATTGAATGTCAAACGAATGGTATTCGATTGATGACGGTATCGTCGTAGGAGAGGTTTGAAAATGTGTTGTGCGCTCGTTTGTTTTTGTGCAAGTCCTTTTTTTTGCCACATTGGCCACCATTTATCTAATTTATCATTGAGATAAAAAAAATCTATTTCAAAATGCAAGAACTTACTTCGTTGAGATTCAAATATTTCAATTTTTGTAATATGTCCTGGATTTAAACTTTCATAAACGTGTATTTCATTGATAAATACCGGTGTTTCAAATGAAACAACAAGACATTCATCTTGATTGCTGCTTTTTTTCAATATCCAATTCGAATGATTTTCAGCAAAATGTTCATCTGTCGCTTGACAGAGCTTTTCAACGCCTGCACCTCGAGCTACTGCTTGTTCATTTGTCGTTCCAACTGAACAATATTCAATTTGTCGAACCCATTGTTCGGTAGTAACTGGTATTACTGGCATCTGATGCAAGATTTTAAATATGACAAATGAAAAATAAAATAAAATGTTCGATTTCTTACGTACAGCTTCATCTTCTTCACTTGTTGACTCATCGATATCTTCAAAATTTGAAGATGAATCTGAATCACTTGATGACATGAAAATTAAAGTTTAAGTAAAATAATTATATTAAATAATAATTTTTCTTCTTTCTTTCTCTCGTACATCTACTGAAGCAAATATGAACCAATGATTAAACTAAATCGTACTTTTTTCCTCGATAGTTGTCACTAATGAAAAATCCTTGACAGCTTTTACTTTTTCGTCCTATTTGTAACAAAAAAAGAAACTTGTCTTGTCTGTTTGCTTTTCTTATCGAATAAAATACATATTTCTCTAGAATAGTTTTGTTAATCAACGCAACAAACAACATTAACAAGAAATAAATACGATGGTTATAATGGTGACCTATGAAAAAACGTGCTAGAATTACTTACAGAAAAGAAAAGAAAACGATAAATACGTTCTAAATAGACCAACGCTCCATCGATTTTTTTACACGTCAAACAGTATAGCAAATAAAAACACAAATTGTTTTACTTGCTCTTTCTCTCTCTCACTCACTCTTTCTCGCATTGCTACCTGATTATTTCCATGGCTAAAAATTCAACGCGTCTATTCAAGTCAATTATCAGCATGAAACAGAAACATTTGATTATTTAGAAATATTAGTCAAAGTAAATAAATGTTCATTCGATTAGAAACAAGAAAACAGTTCAATTGATTTCGTCTTTCATCTAGAAATGGTAGATCGTGATGGTAAAAAATCATTTACCATACCGAAAACACATACATCAACGAAAGGTACTTGATTCTTATTTTCTTTGGAATTTATCAATCGATGTTTGTAGATGTTTTGATAAGTGAAAAACCTGATAGTCGAAATGCAATCGAATTATTTAATGATATTAAATCGTATGCATTAGAAGCTCATTTCGATTTTCGACAGCATGCATGTAAATCCGTCGATACGATACGAAATCAAAAATTAAAAAAATTATACAAGTAAATCGATGAGAAATCATCTTTGTTTTTGTCGATAAATAATATATACGTAAATTCTAGTGAAAAACGAATGAAAATGAAACAAGAACAAGATCCAATTGAACGTTTAGCATTTCATTTAATAACCTATCGTGATGTTGCATTGACGATTGCTAATGATGGTCTTCATTGTGAGCAATTATCATTTTCATGTGAGAAATATCTTGGTAATCCAAAAGATGGTGTACATCTATCACGACGGCCAGATGTTTTATTAACATCATCCGGTGCTCAAGGACTCTATCGATTTGGTTTACTTGTTTGTAAAGTAAATAAAAGCAAATTTTCTACGATAGAAAAAAAAACTGAAAAGTTCAATCTGTTGATTGATTAGATTCTATTGGGTAAAGGCTACGCAACGATACCATCGGCCACTAATCAACAATTGCCTGCACAATTACATTATGATCATCATTTTTGTAAAATTCAATCGACTAATAAAGATAAAAAACAACTCGATGATCTATTAGCTAATTCATTAGTAAGATTTTTACTTTTGATTATTAAAAACAAACAAAAATTAACTTTGACTTCATAGATTTTTTGTTATGAACATGATAATTTTGAAATTGTAACACATCCATCACAAATTCTACCGATTGGTATTCTATGGTATGATTTAGTCGATCGATTTCCTCCAGAATTAATTTTAATATCGAATCAAGAATCTCATCCTCGTACAGCTAAAAAACAAATTCCAAAAAAGCCAATAACATCAAGTCGACCATTGTTACCACCAGAGCCAGTACAAACTTCGAAATATCCTAGTCATTTCATGGTACCTTTCAATCGTGTATATTCAACTCCAAATCTAAATCTCCCGACCAATTCCGAGCAACAACAACAACAACAACCGGTGAATTCTGGTCAACAAATAAACAATTCTCGTGACCCTCGTTTAGCTCGTACTAAATGTGAGCCAATATCAACATCATCTGAAACAATTCCTCTTTCTCCTCAACAACAATCATCTATCGAACGTTCATTATCCGATAATTCTATTCGAGTTAAAACTCAATCCAATGGGTTAACTTTAATTACGAAAACTTCATCAATGATCTATATTCCGTTGAATTCTTCAGTTCTACTTGCTGATCCACGTTTAAAAACATTGAAAACAACTCGAGTTCTATGCTATCTTGAATTACAAGCTGTTAAACATACGATTCAACAACAAAAACGTTTGAATCATTATTGTGAATCGAAAAATAGTGTAATTGCAAAAACAATTTACTCGCCAATACCATTCATACGACGTGAAGTTACACAAGAAGAATTCGAACGTTTACTAACTGAACAAACATGGAAATTGACTAAACATTCGAATGGAAGTGATTTTCCACCGGTATATATATCTGTTACTGATTGTTATCATTTTGGTTTTCTTCATTCGTCATCAGACAATAATTCGATGTGTATTGATCTAGAAAAATCCGATAATCGTCGTGCTTACGAACAATTAGAAATATCGAATGATTTAATTCAACGTGAACAACAATTAAAATCACAACAAATGCGTTTGCATTTACGTGAGAAACGACAACAACGTCGTATTCAACAACAAAATCAATTCACATTACCAAACTCGAAAATGTATGTAACTAAAGGACGACAATTATTAAAAGAACATCAACTTACAAATTCAATTGAGAATCATTATTTGTCAATGAATTTCATAGATTTCTTTTCTCGAGAATATAGAAACGAGACTCGTCCATATATTAAACATCTTCTTGCTGAAGTTGTTGGCGTGCTTCTTGAAAAATATGAAATCAAACAAGATGAAATCAACAATGATTGTACGCAAAATTTACCTGAAGATAAATCGATAGATACAGTTATTGATATGGATCTTGCTTCTCCAATATCAGCTGATCTTGGGGATCATGACGAACGTTTTCCAACGAATCCATCACCACCTCCCGAACTGCCTTCGGTTCCTCAGGCAACTACAATGGAATCCGCTTCAAAACTTATCTTCACACAAACCCTATCCAATGAATCGAAAACGATACTCAGTGACGAAAATTATCTAAATGGTTGTCAGAAAATAATCGAACAATTAAAAGAATATAATTCGAAAACAGACATGCAAAGTGATGACACAACAGAACAATTAGAATTCGTATCAACATCGAGTTTAACTACTGCTGATATAGAAGAAGAAGATGATGATGATCAGAATAAATCGTTAAATGAATTTGTTAAATTATTAACCAAAGAAGCATCTATCTCAAAATCATCTAGTCCAGCTACAAAACTTGATGCAAATAGACGATCTTCAGACTCAATACGACATCGACGACGATCACATGATAATCATGATGATACAAGAAAGTCAATCTATTCTACGCATTGTTCACATATATCATCAAGAAATAATCGGTAGATTAAATTATTTTCAATGTTTGTTCATTGTTTTTGTTTCGTTTTTTAAAAGACATTCCAAATCTCCTTCGAGAAAGATCTTATCGAATCGAACAGTGTTACTCTCCGAACGTTCATCATTAATAACTGACAAACTCAAAATCGATGAAGAACCAAAACAAAAACGTTTGAAAATCGATGCAATCTCATCATCAACTCTAGATGATAAACAAGATCTTGATTCGAGCCATTCAATACATAGCGATGAACGACGACGAAATGGAACTATAAACGTATCACGATCACGATCTCGATCTCGATCACGTTCACGTTCGCATTCGAAATCAAATGATCATCATCGAGAACGATCGAATAAATATTCGTATCATGAACAACGACTATCATCAGATCAATCATCAAATCGTCCTTATAAATCCTATTCAAGTGTCACAACACGAATATCTTCATCAAGTGTTTATCCACAACCTGCTGGTCATAAACGATTCAATTACAATCATCAATCTGTAGCTGATCATCGGCGTCTTGCTCATACAAACTCATTAACATCCACCGATCGAAAGTAATTTTAATAAGTTCTCATTTTCATCGACTTTTGACAACTTGTAGACCCAACATTTTCTTTTCTACTCACTATCTTATTTAGATCATCAGTCCACTATTCAAATTTATGTTCTTCTCGAATCTCTAAATAGATAAAAGAAAGAAATGGTAGTAGTACCTTCTCTCTTTTCTCTGCCGATGCTTATGTGCATTTGTGTTATATGTGACTGAGCTACAATGACATTTTCTTAATCATTGAATAACACGACAAATACTCTATATTTCTTCTTGTTATTTTCTAGTACAAATTCGTCATCTTATTCATCGAAATCCTCCACAGTCAATGCCTATTTAAATACATCAGATTCAAAACCATCGAAAACATTCGAATGCTTACAAATGATACTTCAAAATAATAAATAATCAATGTCAAACTATTCCAAAAACAAAACAAATACACGATCGCTGAATAAATTGTATTTTATATCTTTCTACTTTTATGCTATTTTTTTTTCAATCCGATAAAAATCAAAGAAATCACAGTGAACATAGTTGATCTTGCTGTACGTTTGTTTTTTTGTTCTTTCAATTAGTTATCTTTTTTCTTTCTTTCTGCTGTTATAACATTGATACATTAATGAAAAGTATTTTGTTTGTTCTTTCTTTTTTTCTTGTATGTAGATAAAAACATGAATGTACCATTTGAAAATAAAACACAGTGAAAATCATATTATTCTCTTTTTCTCATATATATAAATTATTAAATATGAAGGCTATTTTTAGTTTTTAATTAGGAAAAAAGTATTGTTTCGGTTTGCCATTGAAATTTGACGTCAAACTAAATATTTGTTCGTCGAAGCATATTAGTTATATGCCTTTCTTTGATATTATTACACCACCATCTCAGTTACAAATATACAGAAGAGAAAAATTTCAAGTGTCATTTAAAATGCTTCGTATTACATACATACCTGTATATATATATATATATAGAAGTCATTTTTTGAAATGAAACTTTTCAAACGTTGTACATTTAATCATTGAGAGAGTGTCAACATATTGGATATGAATAAATGATTTTTATTTCTTTTTTCTTCCTCTCATTGAGATTCGAAACAATAAATGTCAATCAATAGAATCCATAACGATCTAACATCATGAGTCAAACTAAAAATTCTAGTAAGATTTCTTCTTGACAAAAATTCAGAAAACAGAGAAGACATCACACACACACACACACGTATGTCAAAATAAAACCATCGAATAATTCTATTTTAAATCTTCGAACGATGTTCAATACATTGCAAATATTGTGTACCATTAGCAATGAGAATTTGTTGATTTTTTAAAATAGTTAATGCTCGTCCCGTATGAACTAAACTAACATATTCTTTTCGTCCTTTCGGATCGATAATCCAGAGTATTTTCTTTCCATTGGTAATAAAAAATTCACCATCATTATTTGAACGTATTTCATGATCAATATCACATTCACCTAAACGTATCGTACATAATTCATGTAAATCTGTACTATCACAAAATGTAACATGAAAATATTTCTTATGTATTGAATTATGATGTATTTGTTTGTATTGAAATACTGTCGCAATAAAATGATTATCGATACAGAATGATGTACTATTATCCGAAAAACGTGGATAATCATTTAAATGAAATGTTTTAACTAGATCGAATGTTATCGGTGAATAAATAGCTAATTGACTTGAACGTGGTGTATCTGTCCATATCCAAAGATAATTTCGATCGGCTGATAAACGTATATAAGACCAATGTTGTGTTAATTGCATTTGAATATCAAGTGATAAACTATGATTTGTCGAATCGATTGAACATGTATAAACGCCAGCTTTTGTTGCACAAATAAATCGTGTCGAAACAGGCGAATAAACAAGATCAAGAATAGGACAATGTGGCCAATGACAAGTTATTTCTTTGGTTTGTTTATCTGTTGTAAAATTGACTACATAACAAAGTGATTTCGATGTTTCTGAATAGTAGAGTATGTGTTCACCATCACTTGCTAAACGATCGACTTCATTTTGTGTGGTAACTATGCCATTACTTTCATAATTTTGACTTAAATGAAATTCTTGATTGAGCTTCGTACTTAAATCACTTGTTTCATCTTGAACAGAAAAATATTCATCTTCATCCCCGACACCACCATAATTGATTATTTCATGATTGTTGTTTGTACTGCTGCTGCTGTTATTATTATTATGATTAATTAAAGTCGAATTAATTTCATTGATTTCTTCGACTTCAGTATCAATATCGATTTTTTCACTTGTATATTCTGTTTGTTGATGACATGTACATTTAGTTGTTAGAATTCGGCCGGGATATGATGGAAGAAATGGTTTTAATGGTTGGTAATTTTGAGGTAACAATTGACATTGTAAATCGAATTTATTTCGTGGAAATGTTGATATTTGAAATTGTAGTTTAGGTGAAGAGAAAAGATCTAAATAATTATCAATGATATGAATTTGTTGTTGTTGAATATCGAAATCATTCGAAAGATTTTCATGTGATTTCGATAGAGATAATGGTTGAAGAGTTTTGACTGCATTCGAAAGAATATTCTAATTAGAAAATACAGATTACAAAATGAATTCTATTTTTGAAATATGAAACAATGGAATTTACGTCTGTTTCACGAAATTGTTGTTTAACATAATTAATACTTTCGTGTCGAAGATGTTCGATATCTGTTATGATATCATCGAATGTTGAATTCATACTTCGAAGACAATGTTCTTCGAATGTTGAATATAATTGTTTTTTCTTTTGAAAATTAGTGAGAAGTCGGAAAAAACGATTTGAACTTTGATTTAATTCACCAGTTAATAATTGTTTATGATGTATGTCATAACAATTGTAGCACAATAATAATTGACAATGATCGCAAGTAAATGATGAATAAGATTTCATCTTAGTTGATGAAGATTTCGATGAACATAATTGACAATACGGGTCAATCGTAGGACTTATTTGAGATTGCGTACTCATTCTAGTTAAATATAAACGATAGTGTTTAGAAGTTCTTCTCTTTCTCTTTCTCTTTCTCTTTCTCTATTATTAACTGAATGAGTTTATGTCGAAAGGAAAAATTGTAATTGTAGTAGTAAAAAGAAACGAGAGAAAAGAGTTGAATAACAGCCAACGAGTTTTGCTTGACTAAAGCGCAAGAGAAAGGCAGAGAGAAGAACAGAGAAAAGAAACCATTTCTTCTACTCTTGCAAATTAAAGTAAAGAAAATTGAATTTCTTCTTCTTCTCTCTCTCTTTCGCTTTTTTTTGGTGAGATCATGTTATATGAATGGTAAAAACAAACAACGTGTTTGTCCAAGTTGTTTGATTGAATACTTAGAAATTTTCAGGTATCAAATGTCAAAAGGTCAGATCTCGTATTCAAATATGATGATTTTTTGCGAAAAAATTCTTTCGTTCTTGACGAATTTTTGGGCCTAACATTTGTCCAATGTAGATATACTGTTGACCATAGGTAAGAAAAAATAGAAATGGTCGATTGGCAAAGAATATCCAAGGTGTTGTTGGCGAAAGATCGATAGAATGTAAACAGCATGTTGATGATGATTCGGGTTGTTTTCGAGTAAAATCAATAGAAAAATGACCGAAACAATGTGCACCGGCTGAAGATATTCACAAACGAGAGAGAGATGAATAGAAATCTGATTGAATTTACATACAAAGATGAATCTGTTCGGATAGATTCGGTAGATTAGCAGACATTTTCAATGATTCAAGAATATTCATGTCAATATCCATATGAATTTTTGGTATACAAACGCCAATATATGCGCATGTACAAGGTCTATCAAGATATTCTTTAATATTTGCATACAAATGAACAAGATCCGATGAACAACTACAGAAAACAAATACACAGATCTATTTCGAGAGTTTTACAAGAATATGTACGAACCGTGGAAGTAAAATGATTAAGTTTGTTTGAATTCCATGGAAAATTTCGCCAGGTATTTCAATTTTATGAAATGTCTCATGAATGGTAATAGGAAAGAAGCCTTTCGTAAAATAAAATTCTGTTTCAATCGCTAAATGAGCATTCGGGTGAAATTTCAACGACCTAGTAGTTGACTTGTACTTTTATTCTCTGCGTGTTTCGTTTTTCTTACCAAAGTTGCTCCCAAGATTCACTTTGATTCGGTCGAAATACGAATGAATAACATGCGACTAACGTCATTGGTTCAATTAATACTTGTCCAAGTGATTTCTGTGAAGGATTCAATGGTATTAAAACTCGTTGTGAAAAATCTTTTAAAATTTCATTTATCAAATTCTTTCGTTCGTCAGCATCGATTGTTAATTTATGAAATTGAAATTCCGTATGAGAATCTTTGACGATTTGATTTAAATATTCCGGAAAATTATTGACAAATTCTTGATCAATAATAAAATAATTATGAAAATAAATTGGTAATTTCGTATGTGAATATTCAAGTGATTTATTCGAAAGAATTCGTAGAGCTTCGTCGATTGCTTCAGGTGAAATAAATGCGTTATCATCACGAATATTTAATAAACATGTTTTACTCAATCGTAATGGAAATTCTAAATTTTCATCATTATTTTCATTCTAAAGTGAAGTCTTTTTTTTGTATTTGTTAGTTTCGTGTGAGATAAAAACTAACTGTTTTCAAAGTTGAATCTTCAAATAGCATTTTTTTATTCTTAAATAAGAATAACGCGCTAATATTGAGAATCCATCGAAAACAAAATTCAAATGTCTCGTACTGCATCGCCATTTATTTGGCTATTTCGATTTGTACTCGTGATTTTCTTGATCATAATCATAATGCCTTTTGCTTTACTTTTAACGCCATGGTGGATTGGATTGCAACCATTTTCTAAACTCTGTCCGAATATATTCAATGGTTACTATCGATTAGTGACTTGGCCTTTAACCATCAGCAAAAATATTCGTTCGTATTCATCCGATGATCGTTTTATTGAACAAATAAAATATTAAAATTTTGATTTTATTTGGTTTTATTTAATTCGAAAAAAGAAAGAGGAATCATTCATTCAGAAAAGAAATAAATTTGTTGAAAATGTGATGAATCTAAGCCCATAAATTTCGGTTGATATTTATAAATCAGATATTTTGTTTCGTCTTCCAATGAATCGAAATGATTCGTATTTTGACGAGCTTGTTGTGTAAAGAAATTGGCTACATATTGCATGACATCAATGGCAGCTTTTGAATGCGGTATCGATGTGTTCACGCGCCATTCATAGGCATTCTTCTCTGGATGCCATTGAGTACCGAATATTGGATAACGACGGCCTAAAGATTCGATGAGGGATTAAAATAGAATAGTTTTGATGAAAATAAAAACACAAACTTTCAATAGTTGAAACGAACGTTCGTTTTTCTAAATCAGAACTGGTTGATAACATTCGATAGAATGTTGATAAGGCTGGATCCGAAGTAAAATTCTATTTATTTTGTAAAATAAGAAAGTTAATTAAGAGAAAAAAGTCATAATTACTTCTGGACGCATGCACCAATTATGATAGTTAGAAGTTGTTGGCTCATTTTGCATTAAATCTCGAATATTTGCTGGCAACGATGGTCCTAATAAACGACTTTCATTGGCATCTATTCACGCGAAGAAACAGAAAAAAAATAGAATCTAATATCAATAGAAATTCAAACCAGGTGTAAATTTTAATTCAGTTGCATAATCATACGCTTGACATTTATCAAGAATGTCAACTGATCGTCCTGTTAGCATAAGTAATGTTTCAAAGCCAAGACATGTTCCCCAAATTGGAAAACTTTTTTGCATTTCATCATATTCCTAGTTACAAAACGAGAAGAGAAACCGTGCTTATCTCTCATCTTGATTTTTTTTTCTTTATCATACTTTCATTGCCCAAGTATAGAAAAGTTTTGCAACATAAAAATATTCGTCACTTGAATCTCCACCAGGAAAAAGTACTCTAAATATAAATACAAACGATCGTTCCTAATAAACAAACGAAAGATTCAAACAAACCCATTCAATGAATTGAATAAATGTGTATAATAATCGATGGATTGATACATTCTTTGTCAATGAAAAGTTTTCGATAAAGTTTAGTTTTCATTATTTAATTTATCCTACAGAATAGGTACAACTTGAGCACCAGTTCCTTCGACATATTTCACATATGATGCAGCAATATAAGTCGTACGATTAGCTTGCAGCCAGTCAGCCGGTGCTGGCTGAGTTAGAATTCCTTTAAGAAAAATCATAATCATCAGTAAAAGTCAAATATTATTCGTTTTTTTCTTCTTTAAAATATTTTACCAATTATTGGTCGAGTATTTTCACTTGACAAATTCTTCTTGACTGGAACAGCTTGTGAAACAGCTAGAATTGTCAATAATAGACTGATAATCAGCATATTGGAATTCATTGAAATTATTTATCAGTCTGAAAAACAAAACTCACTCCGATCATTGTCATCGTTATCATCAGGAAATCTACTCATATTCCACTCTCATAATAAACGCTTCAAGGTTATAGAGATAAAACAAATACTTCGTCACGCATGACAAACTATTAGTTAAAAACAAAAAATAAAAAAAAACTACCGGATGATTCGTTTCTCCTCTGACTGTTTCGTTGCATTCATTCGAAATGAAACAAACGAATATTAGAGTTACGTGCAAACTTTTAATGAAAGTTGTTTATGTAGATCACGATGTTATCATTTAAAGAAAATAAAAGATAAGCAAATTCATACGCAAAGATAATCAGATACAGAAATTTCAGTTTCGTTAACTATCTACCATAGATACTAAATAGTTTCCTATTGAAGAAATCTTTGAAAATAAGATAATAACATTCGTTTTTTTTCAAAAGTAAAAGGTTTTTTTCTTCAAAACAAAAAAAATAGAAAAATATCTGTTTTTTTTTTTTTTTATATTATCATGTTTTGTTTATCTGACATTTCGGTATTGCAATGTTTGAATTGAACATTCGGAACGAAGAATAAATACTTCATGATCATTGATCATACATAAATGTTTGCCTTCGTCTAATAATTTCTTTCGAATAAATTCATTCGTATTTAAATCCACAAGTATCAACTGCATAGGTTCGGCAAGAATAAAAAAATAATTCTTCTCGTAACAACATTTAATATCGTAAACATTCGAACAATGACATAGTGACATTTGTTGTATGCATAACATTGTATTTAAATCATAGAAATAGATTTCAACATTTTGTTCATTTTCAATTTGATGTCGATTGTTAATTGTCGATAGGACTTCGATTTTTTTGACAATAGCAAATAAATTTTTATTTAAACAAAATCCATGAAAACCAAGCGGAAGACAATCATGTTGAAGTGAATTATCAAAATGTCGAAGACGTTGACCGGATCGACGATCATAAAGATCGAGTGAAACATTCTGATGTTCAATCATATAAATAAACCAGCCGAGTTCATGTGAAGATATTCGAACATGTTGACATGTTAAACCATGAAAACTAACTAATCGAGTTACTTGTGGCAAATGTTCGTTTGCAAATGGATTCGTATCGTAAGGATAGCAAAGCGAATAAAGACCTAAATTACCCACACTAAAAAAAAACGTAGATTCATAAATCAGAATTCAATTGTTTGTCTTTTATTGATTATATTTATTTACATCAAATAAAATTTACTCCATGGACACCAAGCAAGATCCCAGAGTCGAACGTTATTACCGGTTATAGGCGTTAATAGACGATGAACTTTTCTGCTTGATAGATGAACACCTGAGATCGTTGAAAAATTAAGATAATTCTTTTCGATAACATATGAAAGTATGGTTCGACCATTGGATGCAATCATATCACACGGATAAGCAAGGACGATACTTGGTCCAAATTTAAAATGGGTTAATTCGTTTACTATTGATATCGGAATTTGACTTTGACTAGGACTTGTTGGTGTTTCTTTAATTGGTGGTGATTGTATTTGTTCATGATGAAATATATCAGTTGGAGACATCGATGGACGAATCGAAGAAAATGATGATGTTAAATATGATGAAAGGTTATCGAGATCACGTGCAGATGAAAGATTCATTTTTGCTAGACGATTTTCATATGCATCTAATTCCAATTGAAACGAACGTACGAGTTCTGGTTTATGATTATAGTACAACATTGTTTTCGTTCGCATATATTGTATCATATCGAGCATTTGTTGTAATTCAATCTGAATAATTATATATATTTCTTAAGTTTTCTTTTGTGTTAACATATACCTGTGCATTAATTGTTTGTTGTTCGAGATCATTTCGACAGAAACGTCGAATTTCAATTAATTGCTCGAAAATTTTATTAAATGCTCGATTTATTGAATGATGTATATCAGTTCGTTGATGATCAAGTGTTTTCTGTTTATCAATCAAACGTTTTTGATAATTATCAAAGCTTTCAATAAATTCATTCATTATTTAGTTTCACATTCAAATAAAAACAATCTTAAAAAGAAAGAAAAAACAAGCAACACGATTCAAAACAGGTTTTCTACTTGACTGTTTAATTCTAATTCGAACAAATCTCTTTATTTTTATTTTAATACTGTTTCAGTTAGGATATTTTGTGAAAAACCTTTTTGTTCTTTTTCTACAAAACATTTGGTTAACATATCAACATCAACGACTTGTACGTGAATCATTTGCACATAATTAAATTTCGTTTCTCGTGGTAGATCGCCATCATTTTCATTATCAGCGTTTGTTTGTTGTTTCTTTTCATTCGATGAATTTTTTCGATCGTCTTTGATTTTCTTATGTCGAATCATTAAACGTCGACTTAAATAATCGCCAATCAATGATATACTTCCTACACGTACGTACGAATTTGAACTGGGTAAAAATAGTTCATAATCAAGTCTCATCGATTCATAGGAACGTAATTTATCTGATGAACAATTTTGTATACGAAATGGTAAACGGAATTTATCGTAGAGATTATACATCAGACGTGTTAATTCGAGAAAAAGTTCGTCTAAACTCGATGTTTCCTTGAAACGATACGGTTTTTTATCTTTTAAACATGCTTTCAATTGAGAATTATATTCATGTTCACGTTCAATCGAAATATTCGATGGCGGAACTTGTAAATCATTGACTTGTTGTTCTAATAATGGATCAGAGAAATTCTTCAAATGCATATCACGTATATTGGTCATTGCTACCAATTGAATCTTATACGTTTGTTCGTACTTAACATCGTAGGTTGCACCTTGTGTAAAAACGAAATAAGGTAAATCAGGTTGAAGAATTGTTCGACGAACGAATGGTACAAGTACGGATGCCAAGGAACTTAAACCCGATGTGATGACGGAACGTGAACGTGGATCGTCGGCACTTGCAAATGTTGTTAGAACATGTCGACTTTCGTTTATATTTGCACCGAGTGCTTCGTAAATGAACGGTTTCGCCATACTAACTGATGACATTTCTTGAAAACCTAATCGTGTCAATTCCGAACAAATAAATTGCACAAATTCATGTTTACGTAATGGTGCTGAACCGAGCCAATAGGGTCCAAATATGGATATATCGTTTTTCTTTTCGACATGACATAATTCATGCCAAGATTTCGAATTAAATGCATGTTTAACAATCGGTACTGATGATTCGTAAATAGTTATGCCTGTTGATGGTTTAGCAGGTACGGCTATGTGCTGAGCAGCTGGTAGATGAAGACAAGCAACAAGAAAACGTTGATCAAACACACGAAAACGTTCACGAAATTGATCGTAATGATTTTTCAATGAATTAAATTCATTTTCATTCATAATTGCTTCACCACGTGCATAAGGTGAATCTTCCGGTAGATTCGATGAATGTGCAACTGAATCTATCCAAGCATCATCCACACTATCTATCATTTCCGATGCATGATCGATTCTTTTATCAGTCAATTCTTGTGTCTGTTGTTGAACGGTTTTGTTCTCATCGGATTTAGCTTTTTTCTTTCGTTTTTTCGTTCGATTAATTATATCAGATTCTTGAATATCAGTCATTGTTAAATTCTTTGTTTGCATATGTTCATCACGTAATTTTTCTTGTATATGATGTAGATCACGTAGACGACGAAATTCTTTTTTCTCTTTCACCCATCGTTGATAATCGCTGGCTAATTGATTGATATCGACCATGAGATTTCGTTGTTCACAATTTTCTTTTAATAATTCGATGTCGCGAAAGATTTTGATTAAATGTAAATCAGGCAGCACCTGTTTAGGATAATCAGCAGCATTTAATGGATAGAGAGCTATTTCGAAAGAAAGAAAAAACTTAATCAAACGAATTTTAAAAATGAATTTCAACTGTTCTACCTGAACGGATATGATCTTGAGGAGATTTGACAGTGAAAAGAAGATCTTCATTGGGAAATGTATGAGATGATGAATAAACACGCGTTGATAGACGATAAATAGATCGTCGAAAAACTACAGAATACATCTGTAAAAGAAAAGAAAGAGAATTCATGGACATAACAAGAAACAAAAAGAGAGAAAAAAAGAACATTAATTCCAAAATTTTCAAGTAGATTTATTTTCATTATCGTAGATCTGAGAAGCATGTGCTGACCATGATTGACTTAATGGAAGAATAAACAGTAGACTTGATTCACCACCAAATGCGAACCATGCGTATGAACCAAGATTTGGATTGAAACGAATCTATGAAATAGACGACGAAAACTTCGATTTTTTTATTAGAAAAAAAACAAAAAAGAATCGTTTACACGATGTAGAGCATTCAAAGCATAACTTCCAGCTTGACTGAAATCATCTTGTTTACTAACGAACTTTTGCTAGAAAACAACAAGAAATGAAAATCTGAGAATTTCAAAGTAACAAAGAGTTTTTACATCACAACATAAGTTCGTATCGAGATAATAACGATTGACTAAATCTGAAAATGTCGATTGTTCAAGAGCAGGATCGCCAAGTTGTTTATTTACTAAATAAAAGAAAGCAACTTCGAAGTCATCAGAAAATCATTTCGGTCTTACAATTCGCTAACTCTTCCTGTTTATCTGACTTAACTATTGCATTAGTATGGAATAATTTCTAACAAATAGAAAAAAAAAACTGTTGCCTATTTGCTAACAAATTCGTAGCTTATACTAATCGATATTTGAGAGAACATTCATTTTTTCTTGTCCATCGTACGAAATTCGTCACACGAAAAAAATAAACATGACCTAGATAAAATCAGATATTGTCTTTCGTTTTCAAATTCATTCGGAATACCATTGGAATCACAAAGTAAAATAGCATCAAGCCATGGAGAATAATCAACACTCAGGACGTGATCAGGCGTTGATTGAAAATAGATATGTTTTGGAAGATTTGTACTTTCAGGATCATAAGCAAGATAAGCACTTGTTCGCGCATAGGTGCTAAATAACGAAAACGAAAGATTTTCGATATCCAATGAAGAAATATGTAAAATTGTTACGGTGTGAATTCTTTGACACAAAGAAGATCGTTTGTTAACGAACGTATGACTGATTCTGTTCCACTATTTTCAATATCAATAAGATGTTGCTGACAATCATCGAAATCCCAAACACTACGAAAACGAAAACAAAACCAAAACATATTCTTGTTATATTATTTTCAAACATGAAATTCCTACGTAAAACGTTTGGCAATATTTGCAATAGTTAACGCAAGATTTGATGAATAATTCAGAAATTTAATATCACGAATTGGCGTCGATGATATTCGAATAAATCGAATAGGATAGATGATTTTCTCATGATTTGATTTATTCATTTCAATTAAATGTTTAACCTTTGTATTGACATGAAACAAAGCAATATATCCATTACTATAACAAGCAGTAATTCGATTGAGATCACGTTTCGACCAATCGATAGCTAAACATTGTGTTTGTCGATTGGGTTCATGAAGTTGAAATCGAATGACTTTCGTTGATTTATAGAATGGAAATGTTGCTTTTGTCGATGGATTCGTTCGTTGAGAAAAGACTTTATGCAAATAAATAACACCCGAACTTGTACCAGCAGCTAAATAAGCTGATGATGATAGATTAGCTGGCGACCATTTCACAGTCCATATGGCTCCACTTGTTTCCAGTGGAATCAAACAAATCAATTGATGATTTTCAGGCGATTGATTCTTTTGCACATTCGATAGATTGAACATCCATATTTGAATGTAGTTTTTATATGTATAGATTTCGTCGTAGAAATGTTTAGGAACTAATGATGAACGTGAACAACCGACAGCTAGATATTGATGAGTGACAGGACATTGACATGTTGGCATAGAAAGCCAATCGAGAGCTTGAATTGGACCGAGACCTGTGTTTAATGTAAACACGTTAGTTTTATGTACAGTTGATTCGAATGGTGAGAGACTTGATGGAGCATTGTCTGACTAAATACGGATGATTAGTGTCATTTGCCTGATAGATTTGATTTAACTTACGTTCGAAGATAGTTGAATAGGTTGGGCCTCCTTTCGAATTTGTTCATGAAGTTTTGTATCATTAACAAATTCGATTTTATTATCTGTATCCAAATATTCAATGGTTAATTGTTGGTTTTGATTATTCTGTTGAAATTTCAATGCAACATCAAAAGCAATTTCATTTAGAGTCAATGCATGTTCTAGAAAATAAAGATGTGTACGAATGGTTCTTTTTCCCTCTTTTGCAATAAATATACGTGGTACAGGTCCATTATCAATCGTATTTCGATAATTTCCCCAACGTTCTGTTTTATCTTTCGATAGAATGGCGATTGATTTGCGTTTTGCAGCCGATGATCGACGATTTTTCGGTCCTAAATCTTCAACTGAATCGTCATCATTATCATTTGCATATTCATCATCATCGTCATCTTCTTCTTCATCATTTTGATACTCTTCTCCGCTACTACTTTCTTTATCTAGAATAAACATACACACGATCGATCATATCGACAATGGATTTCATTGATCAACGCACATTTCTGTTTCTTTTTTGCTGCTCGTCGTTGTTCGACAATAATCGGACTTGATGTTAATAGATTTTCGATTTTTGGTTCGACAACTGATTGATATCAATAGAAAAACAGTCATACTCTATTCTCTCAAATGAACACGTCTTACATTCAGTTTTCGTTTCTGTTTCTTTCGGAGGAAGATTGCTTGTTCTGCAAGAAGAAAAACGAATTTATAATCGTATATAATTATTTTTAGTTAGATCGATATACTTTCTTGGACGACCTCGTCTCTTCGGAGGTGTTGGCTCCATTTCTACGTCCGTGCTTTTGTTTCTATTATTTCAGTTAGAAAAGAAAAATCTGAAAAAAAATTGATAAATTTCGTTTTTATTCATAGAAAAGTGGACGGATGAATGAATATCGATGGTAGAAAAGCAATAAAAAAAACGTGAAAAGATTAGTTCGATTTTAGACAATAGCTAAGTGTACATTTTGTTTTAATAGATTTTCTTTGACTCGTTTAGCTAATGATGAATTAAGAACTTGTGCTAATGTTGAATCAGTAAATAATCGTGGTAGAACATCGATACAACCATCTTCTAATGGATTGATTAATATCGCTGCTATGATATCTTGTTGAGCAGTTTGAATATCTTCAGTTAGATATTTAATACGTGATCGTGAGACATAATATTTCGCAATCGATGGATTAACTTCAATAGCTCGTGTTAATTCAGCATCAGATTCCTAAACAAAAAGCATTAGTATTTCAATTGAACATAGAAAATATAGTCGTCTGACTTTATATCGTTTTTCTTTATAAAATCGTTCGGCATTATTGAAATGAACATTCGAAATACGTAATTGAATTTCATGATTATTCGGTGATAATTCTAATGCTTGTTCATAATCTTGTAAAGCAAATGTCACTTGTTCTTTCGCCATAAAACAATCTAATGAAACAACAACAACAATAATAATAAGAAGAAGAAGAAACAAGTTAAACTCTTACCACCACGATTCATATATAATTCTCCAAAATTTTTCTCGTAATTAATCGCTCGATTTAATAATTCAATCGCATCGTCGACGAAACCTGTTTGCAAACATTTCAATGAACATTCATTGTAAATGTAAACAAATTGTTTTTGTGTTTGTTTGTATAATTTATGTTGTTGATTATGAGCTATCTTATCGAAAACAAGTAAACATTCATCGGTAGCTAATTCATATTTTTTCATTTTTCGATAAATGATACTTCTATATATGTGAAAAAGAAAATGTTAAATTTTGTTTTCTTTTTTTTTCATTCATTCAACCTTTGTAAATGAAATTCGCCTTCCATAGGATAGAGTTGTATAGCAAGATTAATCGCAGCTAATGCATCACTTAAACGTTCGCTGATGGACAATCGTATAGCATTTTCACGAGATTGTTGAGCTGTATCTTGGAGAGCTGACATCATTTGACCAGCTAATTGATGATTTTCATTGATATTCAATGCATCTCGAACATCGTAGAAACATAATGGTAACTAAAATGAAGAAGAAGATCGATGAGAATGAAACCAGCTGATTATTCGAGATTAAAATGCCGATGTTTTCTTTCTTTTTTCTTTTACTTCATAGAAAACAAAATGCAAGTGCTCCTTATTCTAACGATTCTCGGTCAAATCTACGGTGTTTTTAGCATTGGTAATAATTTACAAACTACAAATGATTCGACTCTAACTGTTGAAGAAATCAATGCAACTACTCAGATCATTTCTAAAGCCGTTGATGAAGCTGTGAAAAATGTTTCCGCATGGATCGATAGTGAACTCGATGATCGTTTGAATTTATTAATTGAATTGCAACGATTTCATTATGATCTTCTCTTAATCGAATTTGAACTCGCATCATTCAATGATTGTATGACAACAGTTGCAAGAATAGTTTCATTCTCTCAACAACATATTAATCGTATCAATGAACTCGCGACAATTCTCATTCCAACAATCAAAGATTTTACTGGTACTTATGCTATCACGAGTTGTTTACGTTTAATACAAATAACTGAACCAGCTCTCGATAGTTTCCGTTCGGTTTTATCTTCCTAATTGATTTACTTTTGTTTTGTCTTTAAAATATAATCGAGCACGAATTATTAATAAATCAGCATTTTGAGGATATTGATCGATTAATTGAGTTATTAATGTACTTGCTTCATCGATTTTATTCAAAGCTGTTAGACAAAGAATACTAAAAAATAAATCATCATTTCTGAAATGAATTTGTAAAATAGAAAATACCTATAGATTTGAAATGGCAGTGTACTAAATATATTAGCACCAGTTGCAATTATACTCAATGCTTCGAGATAAAGTTTTTGATCGAATAATGAAACACCTGAGAGATATCGTAGAAAAGCTATTTTATCATTCGTTAATTGATCTTCTCGATGACCAGGTGTAACAGGTACGGACACTGAAGTTATTTGTTGTTCGTCATTATTTGACAATCGACTATTCGGTTTTAAATTTTTATTTGTTGTTTCTTGAGTATATAAAATACTTTTTTGTAGATTTAATATTGAACTGTGAAAATCACATAGATTTAAATAAATCTCCGAACGTATTTCATAGAATGGAATATGATATGGTTTAAATAGAAGACATTTATTTATATAGACTAATGCTTCTTCGAAATTCGCTTGTTTATCAATTAATTCAATTGCTCGATTATAACTAAATAGATTCAACCGTCGAATAATTTCGCATTTGAATTCAAAATTTACATACAATATTTGACAATGATTGTCTGTTACTGTTTGTAATGTATCTCTTGCAGGTGTTTCTAAAATCAATTAAATATCTAGTTTCAAAAAAATGTTCTCAAATCTCTTCATACTATTACCTTTTGTCCATTCATCTGGTAGAGATACATCTAATGGAAATCGTTCATAAACTTCTTCAGCGATTTCTGTTGAAAAGACATCTGCCTAAATGATGAGTTAATTTAATAGAGATGATGATAACAAGAAGAACACTCGTGTATCAAAACAAAATGTGAAGAGAAGAGAGATTACAGCAAACAAAACACTACAAACTAAACAAAACTCACTGTTTCTTTTTCCTCTTTATTTTCTTCACTGGAAAAATATTTTGATTTAATAAGAACAAAAAACAAGAGATTTATCTTTTGACATGAGTCTTTACCTAACAGTATTTAACCATGAACACGCATTTAACTGTCGTTGTGTTGGACTTTCTTCGACAGTATTTTCATCGAAATTTAGAAAATGTTGACGTGATGCACCAGGTCGAACATTCGCCGTACCTTTCGATTTCGGTAGATCGCTTGGATTTCGTGATATATCGTAATTATCAGCCATGTTCTATCCTTTGTGGGTGTTTTTTTTTTCTACAATAAAAATTCGTTCGTTCGCTAACATTGATGTTTTGATTTGTTGTTTTTTTTTAATTGAAATAGAAGATTTACATCTAATTTGTTTTTTGTCTTAAAATAATTTTTATTTCATTCAATTGACAGAAAATAAATAAATGCTTTTCTTTTAAATACAATAACGACAAATAAAAACGAACGAAACAACAAGAGTGTATTTTCTTTTATGTTTTTTGTTAAAATACTCTTTAAATAATCACAACAATTAGGAAAATAAGCAACAACATTAATTCAAAAGCAGTAGAATGCAAAAGAAATATCTCCAGAGACCATCAAAATAAATCGACGAGGAATAAGATATATGTGTAATTGAGAATGTGATTTATCTTGTTTGTATGATTATTGAATGAGAGAGAATGTATATCGATTCGATTGTATAAACATCTGACAATAATCGATATTCTGTTTTGTTTTTGTTGTTTTATTGAGATTTAATAATATTCTGTTCTTCTAAACGTTTTAATTCTTTCAAAACCGGTATACTTATCATCATATTCGGATCCAATTGATCCCAATAGACACGTGTTGGCCGTGTAAATATACGTTTCGTATAAATATATCGTTTTGGTGTCACAATAATATCGACAGGTAGATCATGTTGTTCCATGATATCATTTGGTAGATCATTAATCAATTGACTTTCATGACATGTTGTCATAATAACGGTTTTATTTGAAATACAGCCCATTTGTGACATAATAGCGTATTCGAGATCAGCATAACCTTTACCTTTGCCAATACGTGCGCCTGTTATTGGATTGACAACAACAGATGCAACAATAATAAGATCAACATGAATCTGTTTGAGAGCTTGCAATTGAAGAACACTGCCTAATTCGGCTGCACCGGTTTTTGTTGCTGCCCATTCAAGTTGATTTCGACGGAGAAATTTCGGTTCAAGTTTATAAAACAAAGCTGAATCTGTCAAAAGAATGATTAGTGTCGATTATCATACATGTGAATATGTTTTTCTTTTACCGAGTGATGGTGTTGGAGTGAGAAGAACTTTGTTATAGGCTAATGTTAAATATCGGATAGGCTCTTGAGCTAATGATGGATTGATTTTAATGACTCGTGCTCGTTTAAAACATTCGAGACTGGTGACATTTTCAGCGGCTATTTCACAATAACGAAAATTTGGTACACGACCATGAGCTGGCCGAGGAAAACGAACTTCATTTCTGAAAACAAAAATTTTTTCGTAAACGTTTTTTTTCTCTCTTTCTCTAATTTGATATCTATACTTCATTTCCATGAGATCCCAAACTAATTGTCTCGCTTTAGCTTTAAATAATTTTGCATTTATATTCAAATCGAAATGCGTTGCTTTCAATTGAATAGTTTTCGGTTGATTTCGTTGTTTAATCCATGTTTCCATTTTCGAAAGTATTTCCATAATATTCTTCGATTTCAATGTATGATTGCATGTTATCAATCCATCGACAATATCTCGAATGCATATCCATTGATGAATATATTGTCGAGTTTGATGACGCATTTTATGTGCATATTTCGTCGGTGTTCGTTTGTTATTTTCATCATCAGTGGAATTTTTTTCCGAGATCGTTTCATCATAAGATAGAACATTCGAATAGCCGATATCATTGCATAAAATCGATGAATTATAATCGACATCAAGTGCACAAACTAAATGAAAAAATGGATCAATTTCAATCGATATCGAATGTTGAAAACATACCGCATAAATCCGTTGTCGGACCGGTTGAGTAAAACATACATCGATGTTTGAAATCTAATTTTTGTTCGATCATCGTCAAAAGTTGATCGTTTGTATTCGTAGTCGATGTTGTCGAACAAGACAGAGCACGTCGAGTTGTTTTATCATCATTCACCGTTGGCGATGGACTTTCATCGGTTGCCGTTGCTGTCGAACTAGTTGACACGATATTTGTTGACATTTCTTTTAAAATTGCCGGTCGATCGATATTAAGCAAACCGCAGAGAAAGTCCGACGAACGAATTAATTCACATACAGTTCGTTGGGAACCGTGAGTGGAAATTTCGACTTCATATGGCGAAAGAAAATATCGATCTTTCTTTCGTGTAAAATTATAATAGATGAGAACATGAGGAAATTCTTCGATCATAGTGACCGGAAAAAACATTAACTTCATCTTAGTCGATTGTTCTGTTCGGGTTTTTTTTTCACATCTAAAAAGTAATAAGAAATATGTTATTCAGTTGTTTTTCTTGTTGTATAAAATAACAAAAAACGAAAGACATTAAAAAAGAAAGAGAAACAATAAAAAAAAACGATAAAATGCTTTGAATTTGACTAATTGCCCGTTAAAAATAAGATCAGTTTTTTAATCTCGAATTGAAGAAATTGACTTAGACCGTATTGCTGAGAATTAAATCGACGTGTATTTTTCATATGTAAAATCAATTCAAATAGACAACGTTCTTTCAATGTCAACATCCAACGTGATTGTTTCAAATGAATTTTCGTACATAAATGCACGATATCATCGAAATCAATTGTTGTCGTTATTTGTGTTTCAATTGGAACTTTTCGTGTAGAAATTCGTTTTATACTTAACGAATAAAATGGATGTGCAAGTAAACATTCTAATGTTAAACGTTTGTCAACATGAAATTGAAGAATTTGTTTTAATAAATCGAATAGATTATCTTTTTTCGAAAGACAATATTCGGTGAGATCGTATGTATATTGATAGAAGATTTTATCTAATAAACGATCGAGACGTTGTTGATGATAATCGAATGAAATCTTTGAAAAGAATTTTTTTATATGCAAAGGAAAACGATCAACGATCGAATGAGTTAAACCACCGACATATTGAACGATACATAGTAATTGTAAACAAGGATCATCGTTTGCTGGACGAAATAAAATAGTATTGATCATCATTTCGATGATTATACAACCAATTGACCAAACATCTTCTTTAGAATTATCACGAAAATCATTACTAAAAATGCAAAAATAAAATCTACGTGTATGAAAATGACAAAAAAGAGTTCTTACGAATTTAAAATCATTCGTATTAAACTTTCGGGTGCATGTCTCCATAGATGATGATGTTGAACAACTCCACCATTGAATTTCGTTGTCGAAATTGTCGGTGAACATAAACGTATACAATCATCAGTTGTTAATTCAATATTTGTTGTATACCTGAATTTCAAATCGAAACTTTTCGGGTTTTTTTTTCGTTCTAGAATTTAGAATTACCATGGTGTCAATGGACAAAGTCCTTTGGATTTTAAATAAAGTGTTCCTTCAATAATCTGTTTAGATAAATGAGCAATACGTTGAAAAGAAAATTTTTCTGTTTGTATTGCATGACGTAATGTATTCGAAATAATATCTGTAACAGAATAGAGACATGCATCGGCTATATACCAAGATAGAATTCGACGAACATTGCGATGAGATAAATCTTTGGTTAATAAAATACGTTCATGTAAATGATTGAGATATTGTTGAGTACTTGTTTTCGATTTTAAACATAGATGTTTGGTTATCTGAATAGGTTGTTTAATTAAGGGATCGTAAGCATTTATTGACGGACTATCAATGCCACCTAAAAAAAAATGATAAATCAATTGGATAATTGAAACAATTGAAATTTTACCATGAAATAGTGAAGCACATGTCAGATCATGTCCGGTGATATATTCTCGGGGAATAGTAAATGCTAAATTAATATCTTTTTCTTGTTGATGAGTAATAGAATATTGTTTAAAACGTGAAATCCTAAAATATGTATTTACATTTATTTTTCGATTTTCTTGGAAATTCTTTCAATCGACGACTTACCACATGATGAAGTTTATAATTAATAATCAATCATTTTTGTTTTGTATTCAAATATAGAAATCTACAATAAATAAAACATTACACCCATAAACAGAACTTAACTCGAGGATCACGAAAAGAAAAAGAAAAAGCTTTGTTTTTTTTTATTAAATATTATATATGTATATATAATCATTGAGATATAGAACAAGAACAGACGGTTTACAAATAGGTCATGAAGAAAAACGATCAACCTAAACACACGACATTAATAAATATTGTTCGAGGAAAGAACATATCTGTGCGGTACGTGGAAAATAATAGATAACACAGATAGAAACATAAATTCATATTTTTTTTTGTTTTTAGTGTGAATAGGAAATGAAAGAAAGGTTTCTCTAGAAATTTTAAATGACTATTCAAAAATAAATAAATAAATAAATATTAAACTACTCAACTAATGACAACATTCTTCTGTCTAAAGTTATTTTTTGTTTTTCGAATAAATAATCAAGATAGAAAAATTGATATAGTAGGAAATGAAAGAAAAAGAGAAAGAACGAAATGGGTTTATTTTTGGTTGTAAGGAAAAAAGCGTAGATTTATTTTTGTTTGTTTCTTCTTATTTGCACAAATATGATCAATGTTTTAATTCTCTTGCTCATTACCGGATAAAATAGAAATATACACTTAATAAGACAAAATGAATGAACTAGAAGATGAAAAAAGCTGAGGTCAAGAAAGATTACAAATATAGGTAAAAATCATTAGATAAAATATTGCAACGAATCAATGATAAATTTGACAAGACCAGTAGTAAATCGATTCTAATTGCGTTGTGGAACAGGTGGTCGTTCGGCTGGTCGTGGCGGAATGAATGGTGCCGGACGTCTAGAAAGAAAGAATTTTTAAAAACAAATCATATTTTTGATAGAAAAAAAGAACAAAGAGAAACAAGAAGCAGAGAGAAAAACAGAAGATGTGCGAACAAAAATAAGGAATAAATTATATGACATCACTGCATTAACATAAGAGAGAAAATGCAAACTTACACAGGTGTTAAAGGCTGCGGCAAACCTCCTGGTTGAGGACTTGCTCTACCTTGTTGATTAGTTATTGGCCTGGAAAAAGAAGACAAGCATTGGTCGATCGAAATCAATAAAAGCAAGAGATTTGAAAATGACAGTTGGGTTATTATTTAGGCCGAAATGAGTTAGTTAGTCAAAGGCAATGAAATGTCCGTTTTCAACGAGACTTACGACGATATGACTAGATCACTTTGATATGAAGAAAAATTCGATACAGATACACGACAAGTATCTAATCCCGTGTACTGATTAGACATTCGGGATGTAACTGTACGCTGAACGCATCTGCAAGAGTTTATGTTTTCAAATACAAGTTTCAAGTGAACAGAGAGAAAACTAAAGATAGAATTTAGAAGACATACTGAGGTAACATTGGTGCTGGTAAAGTTGCTGGATTTCCTCCGAATGCATTTGGTTGCATTAGCGGTCGATTCGGTGGTGGCGGAACATCACGCAGTCCCATGTTATTTTGATTTGGATTCATCGGTGCCTGTCTACGTTGAGTATTAGGACTCGGTGGACGATTTCTTCAAAAATGACAAAAGGATATTCCGTTATTATTTGTTTTTGTTGACTTTACCCAGCAAATTGTTGTTGTTGCAGAAAAGATGTGTCCAATGATGAGCCAAAGTTTGACTGCATCATTGGATTAGCAGCTGCACTTGAAACGCCAGCAGCGAGAACTGACGCAGGTATAGCCGAACCAGCAACTTTTCGAGCATTGATATGGAAATTTTCGATAATATTTAAAGCCTAAAATGAAAAAAAATTCGTTAGTAAATTTAAATAGAAATTTAAATGTATTCATCGTACATTTTTAACCGCTTCATATTCAGCAATTTTACTTTCTCGACGTTGTTTTTCTTCTTCGGATTCTTGTAATAATGATCTCTGAAAATCACTACATTGAACTAGATTCTATTCTTTTTAATTAAATCTTACCGGATCCGGAAGTGCATAGAGATGAGCCAATAATTCCTTCGAAACAAATTTTTGTACCTAAATTTAAAAAAACAAAAACAGCTACATTTTTCAAAAACAAGAAAATCACGAACATTTTGCACAATATTGAACATAATCGATTTCGGAATGTAATCTCTTGTCATTTTAGCAATAATTTGCATATATGATGTTACTAGTTTATTAATTGTTTCGACTTGTCGTTCCATATGTGGATCAACAGGACCAACTTCTGCAACAGCCTAATTCGACAGAGAGAGAAAAAGAGAAAAAAACAGATAAAACACAAGACTTTTTGTTGTTTCATTTACTGATGGTTCATCTGATCGTTGTTCACGTTCAGGATAAACACCTGCACGTAAAAATGATGCTTTCCATGTGTCGAGTTCTTCTGTTGTTTCAACCGATAATTCTAATGTCTTATGTTCTTTGAAAACATTTCTATTTCAATGAAATTTTAAGATTCGATCTCAATATTTGCTTTTCTTTATTCAATTTCGTACTTTGATTCAGTATTGAAAATTGCAAATTGTGGTCGTCGGGCCATGAAACCGCCTTCGACATCACGAATTTTAAGATTTTCCAATGGTAACATATATTTCTTATCTTTTTCCTGAATGAGAAAAAAAAATTTTGACTAAAATTATTTTTCTTTGCTGGTTTATTTTTACGTCTGAATCTGTAAACCATGACAAATTATCAGTTGACAAAACGAAGAAATAATCCTTGGCTTGAAATAATTTAACACCCGTATGAACTCGAAGAAAGCCTTTTCGAATGATCTAAACGAAAATATTTGTTTTTAGTTTTTTTTGTTTTTCTCGATTGTAAACTATGTGACTAGACAACAGATTTTCGGGTGAATGGATAATAAACAACATTCAGATTAAAATATATTTCCCTCTCTATCTCTACTTTACATACTTGTCCCTAGAAGATAATAAAAATACATTGTTTTATTTTAAAATCATCTCGAATTGATCAAAGAACAAGACAAAAATTGAATCATGAATGAATTCTCTACCTGGTTGGTGACATGCCGGTTCGATTCGCCAGAGCTGACAGATTTTTCTGCACTGAAAAGAGTAAGAAACAGTTTCATTGAATTACTCCGAATAAAAGAAAAACAAACGAACAACTTACTTTGCGAATCCAATAAAATCTTCGTTGTTCGTATTGATATATGAGAGTTGAGTTTGAACATAAGCTGTACAAGCTTGTTTTGCAGCTATTTCTCTTTCACGAAGATATTGTGTAAGTAATTCTTCGGTTGCTTGACGTAATAATGGATAACGTTTCATCTTGAATTAGTCAAAGAATATCATTATAGTTTAGTTTTATCTATTCAAACGTACTTTCGTAGTTGCTTCGTGAATAATCGTAAGTAATTCTGATGTAACCATTTCAACGCATTTTAAAATTGGCTCTTCGAATTTAGCTATTTGCATTTGAACAATATATTCAAAAGCTTCATCGGGCGTGAAAAGACCAGAACTAGATTATCACACCAAAAACAATACTATTCAAAGAACGATCTTATTCGCGTTTTCCTACCGAAAACCACGAATGTTTTTAATTGCAACCACCGTTTGATTTCTCATATCTTTGTCTTGTAATTCAACCTGAATTCATTCATTAATTCATCGAAAATTAACTATTAGTTTCATTTACTTTGACTAATTCAAATGGGAAACGTTCACGAAAGATATTGGCTATTCGTGCGCCACCTGTCAATGTTTTTAAATCGGCTTCTTTCAAATTATTTCCCTGTAAAGCAGTATCAAAATCTTCACGTAATTCATGAGTTAATCTGAGAGAGAGAGAAACAAGTCAATGGAAAAAGAATTTAAATCAAATTTGTACCCGACAAGTGCTTTCGTATCCGAATTATCGTATAACGATGCCATACGATATTCAGCAACTTCTTTTGATAATTCTCGATTACGATTTTGTAAATCTCGTTTTAAATCAGGTAAACATTTAAGAATGTGTTCAGTTAATTGCAAACTAAGTGTACGTTGTAAATACGGTACACCTAAACGATCAGCTATATCACTACAAAAACAAACAAACAAAATGATTTTTCTTTGTACAAGATTGAATGTATGCATAATCTACCGATAGGCAGGATCATTTTGAAAGAACTGTCGTTCATATTCAAGTGCGCCTGGAATGTCTAATTCTTTTTGTACTCGACCATATTCATCAAGACGTTGACCACGAAGTACAACTCCAATAAAGCCTAACAAAAACGAATAAATCCAACAAAAATTTCATTCGAATGTTACCTCGTTCGAGTACGAAAACTTTATTTAAAAGTACTTCACGAGCATTATGTCCTTTGCCCATCATATCGAGTTTAGTTAAAACACCAATGGTACGTTTACCCATGGGATCACATCGTCTTGCCATAACCAATGCATCCGATGTAACAAGATCGATATTAGCTGGTGTCACAGCAAGTATAAGACAATTTTCATTGCTTATATATTCAACGATCATATCGTCAATTTTTTTGACAATATCAGCTGGTTGACCTTGCGATGGGACTTTAACCATACCGGGCAAATCGACAAGTGTCAAATTGACAACTGAAAAATTAGTTAGGAAAATATTTCGAATTGATTTTCTTTTTTTTTTCGTATTCATCTTTTATTTTACCGTGCGGAGAATAGATTGTTAAGTTAATCGGTAAATTTGAAACGCCCATGTCATCTCGAACAACAGATTTCGTATCGTTTTCAATTTCCGCACGTATATCGGCGTAACTGACAAATCTTTGTTGAGGTTTATGTCCGAAAATACCGTATTCTAGTTGCAGAAATTCAAACAGAAGGTTTACCGTTGAATTCTAGTTGCGACCTACCTTGTCCTTGCGATGTAATTAATTGAAGAACAAGTGGTCGTTTAGTAACCATACTTCCGCCACGAGGAAGAAAATCACTGAAAAAAAACACAAACGATAAAATCAAACTCGTGATTATACGAATTCGTAGTCTCTTCGTACCGGCCAACGATATTTTCAAGTACGGAACTTTTTCCAGCCGATTGAGCACCAACAACTGCTATCTGTGGAAGTGTTAATGTCAATTTAGCATTAGCAGTTGTAAAGATTTGTTGAAGTTGATTAATCATTGGAATTAATAATTCCATATCTAAATTCAATCAATTTGAAAGATTTCTACGAAACATTTCGATTATTTACTTGGATTGCCTGCTTGTGTCGCCATGGCTGAAATTCTGAAAGAAAAACAAAAAAAAGCTCTGTCACTACATATATATATTCCATAATCATATTTTTTTTTGTAGTTCGATGTATCAAAACGCATCTATTTTAATAATAACAATGACGTTATTAAATTCATTGATTGACTCAACTCATATTTATTTATCTCTTTCATTTTTACATTGAAATCTGACTAGATTCTATTAGTAACACGAGATTGAGTCGACTGTTATTTTTTTTCTGTTTCTTCTGTTTATTTATTTTTATCAAAGCCAATAGAACTTCAAATAAATAATCTAGAGGGCGCCTATTTCATAGAGTTCTCAACGGAAATTGTTGATTAATCGTGATCTTTAAGCTTCAAACAGATAATGATAAGTAAACTGATTTTTCTTTTCTTTTTCATCTTATTCTAAGACTTTATTCAATCAATTAATCACCAAAAAGATAAAAAGATAAAAACATTCGTTTATGAATGACCAAGAACACCATGCGGTTTATATAATTCTTCAAGAGTTTTAATTTCGTCTTCAGTTAGTTTAATGCTTGCAGCACCGACAGCTTCTTCAAGTTGATACATTTTCGATGCACCAATAATCGGTGCTGATACACCGGGTTTGGCAAGAAGCCATGCTAAAGCAAGTTGAGCAGGTTTAACTTGTTTTTGTTCGGCAACTGTTTTCAAACGTTCGACTATTTCAAAGTCACTATCGGTATAATATAAATTATGACCGAATGTATCTGTTTGTGCGCGTTTTGTTGCTCCTGTTTCTTTGTTTACGTCTGATTTCGTTCGATTTCCGGTGAGAAATCCACGTGCTAATGGTGACCATGGAATAAGGCCAACACCTTGATCAAGACATAACGGATTCATTTCACGTTCTTCTTCACGATAGACAAGCTATGTATGGAAACAAAATATAGTGTTTATAATTTCTTTTTTTTTTTTTATTAAAAGTTACATTATAATGATTTTGCATGGAAACAAATTTAGTCCAACCGTTTTTCTCGGCGATATGTTGAGCTTTAGCAAATTGCCAAGCGTACATTGATGATGCACCGATATATCGAACCTAATCAATACAAAATATATATATATATTTAAGTAGATTTGCTTGAAAATAATAAACAAGTACTTTGCCAGATCGAACGAGATCATTCAATGCTTCCATTGTTTCTTCTGTTTAAAAACAAAATAAGCAACTATTCTATTTGAAATGTAAAATAACAAACGAATATTTTACCAAGGGGTGTATTTGGATCGAAACGATGGATTTGATAGAGATCAATATAATCCATATTCAATCGTTTTAAACTGGCATCACATGCATCGAATATATGCTTTCGACTGAGACCTTTTCGATTCGGTCCTTCGCCTTGTGCAAAGAAGACTTTTGTTGCAACAACAATTTCTTCTCGAATAGCCATATCATTCAAAGCACGACCAGTAATTTCTTCACTGACACCCAATGAATACTTTAAAAAAATTCAGCACAAATTAATTTTCATTTTTAAATCGAACGATTTCTTTTTACCATATCAGATGTATCGAAAAAATTAATACCAAGTTCAAGAGCTCGTTTAACAAATGGTCGTGCTTCTTCTTCTTCTAAAACCCATTCACGCCATTTTGTCGATCCATATGTCATCATACCCAAACAAATTCGTGAGACTTGTAAACCTGTATTACCCAATCGAACATACGGCATTCCAGTCTTTTTAATGCCTTCAGCAACCGAAATCTTTTGATTTGTATTGTCCGAACTCATCTTAACTGTATCTAAAACTAAAAAATTGATGTTATAAAAGGATATATTCTCTTTTTTTTTGCACTGTCATGAAGTATAGTGCATTTATTCTTTCGTTTCGTTTTAATATTAAAAAAAACAGCCAATGGTGATAGTTTTCATCCTCTAACAAATAAAAATGCACCAAATTGTGAGTTAAGTTTATGCAAAGACAAATAAAGACGTTCTTTTTCGATTTGATATCTTTCAGTACAAAAAATGTTCTTATCTATTCTTGTAAAATTCAATTCGATTGTTTGACTTTGCAGAATAAATCAAACATATAGCATATATATATATATATAATTATTAACACACACAAAAAAATACATACAATAAGAACTTGTTGATGATTAAAAGAACGAAAAATATTTAACTAGCTGGTAAAATATTATAGACAAAATCTTTGAGAATATCTAAATTGATTTCGTCTCGAATTTCAAGTACTTTATGACCGAATTCTTCTGCAACTAAAATATTTTGTACGTCATCATCAAGTAGAAGTATTTCATTTGGTTTAATTGTTTTTTTTCGTCGTGTTGCTAATTCTGTGACGACTGACGAAAGATGATTTTCTTTACCAAGAAAATATTCATCCATATTTGCAACAAACTCCGGCGTATTACAACGAATTATAATTCGATCAGTTTTTCTATCCCAAACAAAAAGAAAATAGTTTTCTAATTTTTCAAATAAATAAATCGATAGTTACATACGATGTTCGAAAAGCTAATTGAAGTAATTTTCTAATTAACTGTTCTTGAGACGAAAATGAAACAATACAAACATGTAATGTATGACCAAATGCGGGTGAATCGAGAATTTCTTGAATTAAATATCGAAATGTTTTTCTAATATATTCTAAAAGTGTATCGACTGTTCCTTGATAGTAACCATTGGTGTGAATAGATAGAAATGTATTATCGAAATCGATGGCAATAAGTTTGATATTTTTTCGTTGAATACCTGAAACAATTTCTCGAGCTTTAGTTCGTTCATCGACAAGAGATTTCGATGAATTCGAACGTGTTGGTGTTGTTATCGATGGTGAATTTGTTGTTTCAGTTGAAATTGTACTTGAACGACGATTTTGACTTTTTAATCTCATGATAGTTATCAACGATGATGATGATTGTGATTTTTTATTCACTATTGACGGTGACTGTGTTGTTGGATTAGAAGACGACGGTTTTATCAAACGAGACATATCTAGAAAAACAAAAATTTAAACAAAAGTCTTAATCCATGTTCATAAGTCATAACTAAACGAACGAAAAATAGACTAAACATTGATCTATATGGTTAAATGCACATTAGTCTATGTTGATGAAGGTAAATGCGAAGGCGATATTTGTATATAATACATTGAGATCGTTTCAATCGATAGTAAAGCAAGAAGAGAAAGAAAGCAAAAAAAACGAGAGAATAAGCACAAAAAAAGGTATGACAAACATGCGCACTATCTAACATCAAGCTCATTACAATCGTTAGTCTACCTACATTATACATACAATAAAGTATTCAACAAATAGACAGTCAAGGTTGTTTCAATCGTGACAATCGCCTCCATCGAGAAAAGAAACAAAAAAACTTGATAATACAATTAAATAAGTGTTATTTTTCTTTCTCATCTGATCAAGTAGAAAATCATTCGAATTTTTATTGCATAATATAGAAAAAAAATGTACAATCACACGTAAATGCCAGAGAAAAATAGAGAGAGAGAGAGAGACAAAAAACAGACCTATTTACAATCATGTGACATTTCAATGTGATCACAGAGTATCATCGTTCTCTTTGTTTTTATGCACCAAAACAAAATACAGATACAGATTCGCACCTTACCTCGTCAGAATTAATATACGCAAATCGTTTTCTATTTAAACTAGTTGAATGAGAGATAGTACATTGTTATTTTGTTATATATTGATCAAATAGTACAAAAAGAATTTCTACATACTATAGAATTCTTTCGTTTCGATACGACACTATCACTCACTCGGAAATATTTAAACGTTCATCCTTTGTGTTCTCTTGAATTAATATTTGATGTGTAATAATACGAAACACTAATTGTTCTTCATTTTCAGCGCACACATCCACAATAAGAATAGAAGACTAATTTTCTTTCAATCGAATTTTTATATACCATAAAAAATCGATTAGTTTTAAAAATGCATTAGTCTCTGATCATTATTATAAGAGACAGACGGACAACAGATAATTGACTTGAGATCGATCGATTTTTTTACATAATCAACCAACGAAATTGAATCTTTTCGAGATGTCGCCGTTTTTAATACAAGTTTTCATCCTATTTCAACATTATACATCCAATAATCTAAACGAGAACGACTTATTAACTCTTTGATGAATGAATAAATATATTTTTTTTGTTTAATTATTGAAATCTTTCTTTTCGAATATTGACATACTATTTTGATTAATAGAATTTATTTTGATTCTACTATATTAGATCAAGATTTGTGCTTGTGCTTCGAATATGAACAGATGAAATAACATTTTTCTTCTCGCATGACTTTGCATAGTTTATTCAAATTTCTTGAAAGAAAAAACAACAATAGTTTTCTCTTGGAATGACTCTATATGAGTAATGTCATGCGTTCTAGTTTTTCATTTAGCAAAAAATTACTCGAACAAACTATTATAATTTATAATCATATAACTTTTCTTTATGTTAATAGAATAAATTTCACACAACCAATTATACTTAAAAAACAAATTATTCAGAGATTTTATATTTAACTTTGTTAATAGCTAATTTTCATGCATCGTTTACTTAACTTCAGATATTTGAGCATTTGTGAGAAGAAGAACTTCTGTTCATAGAGAAATGTAAAACTCTATTGTTGATTGTAAACCATACGGAAAAAGTCATTAGTCAATTTCTTTTTCTAGTATAATTTCAAATTTTTGTGTAAATTGTTAGTAAGTTTTCTTGTTGACAAAATGTTTGTTCTTCAAAAACAACAACGTATCATTTTTTCTCATTTTAATGAAATATGTGATTCTTTGAAAATTCATTTGATTTCTTGAGTATTATTTCAAATTACTCTACTAGATAGAATATATTCTCTTGACATGCGTCCATGTCTCATAGAGAGTTCTTTGTCGTCTCCTGAGGGTGTCAAAAGAAACACAAAAATCCATTTACATACAGAAATATACTGATGTTAGCGACGCAACACACAATGCGATAAGCCCGGTTAGCGTACTCTGAATAATACCAATGCAGCGCTACTTTTTGTCAGACTGTCTGTGAATACATCTTTTTTTTTTCTATTCATTCTAATTTTATTCTAGATTACCTATATTGTTCTTTTTTTTAATCATTTACAACGAATTCTGATAAAGTAGAAAATACAAAAATCTGGGCGTTTTTTAGGTACTAATAGCTGTTATTATTTTCTAGACGGACTTCCAACAAGTTATGACAGTTATAAAAGCAGCACAAAAATCTGCAGTTGACGTTCGACAACATCCAAATCAAAATGACACATATGATATCAGTGCGCCAACTCACATCATTATTAGTATGTACTGTTTTTTTTCTCATTAGTTTGAATATAATTCTTAATCATATTGACGTAGGTGATCGACCTGATCCTCTACGATTTACTGAAATCCTAATTGTCATATTTGTTCTAATGCTATGGTGTGCTTCAATCTTTAAGTTTATTCGTCGTTCGCGGTTGTTAAGAATTCGTCATCGTGATGTGCCTTACGATTCAACAATTCAATATCAATCACTACCATCACCAACCAATCTCAATCACGTTTCCGTTATTACTCGAAGTAGTGAAATTAGTGTTCATCCAAAATCACGTGTTTCATCAATGGATGGTCTAACACCTCCAATGAGCCGAAATCTATTTCAAACTCATCGACGTCCCGATGGAATGGAAACGATTTCACTGGTAATTTTACCTGAAGCAAAAAAACGACGACATACACATTCATATGATTTGGATGTGTCTTCAGTGAGCACGTATCCATTGGATAAACGGCATGATACAGAATATTTACTTCATCCGAATCGAAATGTATCCGGTATGAAATCGAATGTACTGGAATTGCAACCGAAAAGTTGTGATAATTTACCTCGAAAAAGTGTTGATAATTTATCAACTGTGAAATATTCGATATTTCATTCGGCGAATGATACGTCGAGACGAAAATCCAACGACACTCAAGATGTATTCGATACCAAACGATGTATACACGAATCACCTGTTTAAAAAAATACAAAGAAAAAACGATCGATATTTATTTTTATATTGATTTTGTTTATTATTTATTTGTGTGTGTGTGTGTGTGAAACTTTTCCTATTTTGGAAGTTATTGCCTAATTTAATCTAAGATCAATCAACTTTCAATAATGTATATAATAAGAATTATTTGTGGAATGAAGCATTTTTTTTCTAATGGATACCATATGTTTTGTTTATGTTAGTTATTCATGTGAAAGACGTTTGTAGAAAAAAGGGAAAAAGATATTATTGATAATACTCGAGGAAAAACAATATGATTGCATTCAGATTTAAATAATAATTTCGCTTTGTAGTCATCTTTTATATACCTATTAATAAAATATGATGAAAGAAATGGAAATAATAGATTACGATTTCATTGATATCATACTGCTATTCATATCATTTTTCTTTTTAATTAAGATCTATTTATAATGAGAATGAATTTTTGTGACATAGAAGCAATACAAATTGTTATCTTTCATTATTCTTTCGATGTAAGTCTTGAAATGTGTTTTCTTACTCGAGAAATTCAGTTTGCATTTAATTATTTTCAATGTTATATATTTTGGATAAACAAATGAACACCTTGAAATAGTCAATTTTACTTTTTTTTGCTCTTTCTGTCTTCTTAAACAACCATAAAAGTCGTTTATACGAGTAGGCAAACCTTCTACGTTCTTATTATGATTAGATTTTAATGTCGTAAACGAAGGAGAAAACATGAGAATTGCCGAAAGTTGTAGGACTCCAGTGTATTTCATCGTTTAGAGTTAAAGAAACACAAAAATGCGTTATTCCTAATAAAAACATGTGAGAAAGCTATTACCATTTAAACAGATCTTAGAATCATTACCTAATATTAAATATCAAACGTTAATTCAATATATATTCCGCAAAAAAAAACAAAGGAAATTATGTTGATACGCATTCTTGCCGATAATGTTTATTCTTCAAAAGCATGTTTCATTTCAATAACAAGAAGACACTATAACTAACATGTGAGTTTCTCTCAATTTAATTAAATTTATGATTTTTTAAAAATTCATTCGACTTCTTGGATATTATTCCAAAGTAGTCCACCATAGACAGAATATTCTCTCGACATACATTCATGTCTCATAAAGAATTCTTTTGCTTCTCCTTAGGGTGTCAAAAAAACACAAAAACACATTTCCTTACAGAAGTACATTGATGTTTGTAACGAATTCTATAGTATTATTCTTGTTTTCTATTCATTCTAATTTTATTCTAGATTACCTATATTGTTCTTTTTTTTTGAATCACTTACAATGGATTCTGATAAAGTACAAAATACAAAAATTCAAGACGTTTTCGAGATGATAGTAGCTGTGATTGTTTTTTAGATAGATTTCCAACAAGTTATGACAGTTATAAAAGCAATGCAAAAGTCTGTCGTTGATGTTCAACAACATCCAAATCAAAATGACACATATGATATCAGTGTACCAGCTCATATCATTGCTAGTATGTGCTGTTTTTTTTCTCATTAGTTTGAATATAATTCTTGATCATATTGACGTAGGTGATCGACCTGATCCTCTACGATTTACTGAAATCCTGATTATCATATCTATTCTATTACTATGGTGTGCTTCAATCTGTATGTTTATTCGTCATTCTCAGTTGTTAAGAATTCGTCATCGTGATTTGCCTTACCGTCCAACAGTTAAATCTCAATCAATACCATCAGCAACCAATCTCAGTCGTGTTTCTGTTCTTATTCGAAATAGTGAAGCTAGTGTTCAACTTCAACCAAAATCACGCATTTCATCAATTAGTGCTTTAACACCACCAGTCAATCGACAGGCACATCCATTCGAATTTAACGTATCTGCAGCGAGCAAGTCTCCAGTGAATAAACGAAATGATAAAGAATATTTACTTCATTCGAATCAAAACGTATCCAATAGGAAATCTATTGTAATTCAACTGCAGCAGAATAGTTGTGAGAATCTGTCAACTGCGGATTGTTCGACATTTCCCTCAGCGAATGATATGTCGAGACAAACCTCACATGATAGTCAAAGTGCACTCGATAATGAGCGATGCACACATGAATCACCTGTTTGAAATCAAAAGAGATGCGCGAAGTTTGCTTTGTTTTTTCTTTGTAAAGCTTTTTTATATGAATAACAAGTATTTGTGTAAAATTATAAATATGAAACGCTTCCGATTGTCATGAATACTTCGAATAGAATGTATTTGAGAATTGCTGATAGATGCCACTCTATGTCTGTACTATAGTAAATTCGTCGTAGCAGTAGTAGTTAGTTTCGACATAAAAATGTCACTGGTTGGACGAATTTCACCAGTGAGGAATGGGATCTATTGCACGATAGATATATAGAATAGAATGAATGATTGATTGAAAGAGTTCCAGATTCAATTAAAATCAATGCAACGATCATGAAATGGCCGCTAGTGTTCAACAATCGGAAACAAATCAAATCGAAAAAGAATCATTTGATCCACATACAACGAAATGGTCAGATGTCAATCTACTGAAATTCAGTACTTTAATCACTGTTTCATCAACAATTGAAAATGCTATTTTCTATCCGTATGTTTGTTTATAAATCTTATTATTATTTTTTTCGTTGTAAAATAGATTATATGTGATTAAAACCCGTGAGCAAAGTGATCGACGAAATTTATCTCTTCTACAATCATTTCGTTATCATTTAAGTACAAGTCTATCGAAATCGAATACTTCAGCCAAAACTCCTTCGATCTATCGTGGCTTTTGGTTTTCGAATGCGGCCAGTTTGCCAGCATATGGACTTTATCTTGGTGTTTACATATCATGCAAAGATCGTCTAAATACTTCGACAAATAAATCAGCTCGAGTCTGCGCACCGTTTCTTGCCGGTGCACTTGGTAAATTCATTCGTTAGTTTTTTTTTTCGACGAAAATAATTTGGAAATTTTATTTTAGCTGATATGGTCAGTGTACTTTTTTATGTTCCGAGTGATGTTATTGTTCAACGTTTGCAAGTTGTCAATAGTCCATATAAATCATCGTTTGATGCAATTCGAAAAATCTATAAAGATGAAGGTGTCAAAGGTTTTTATCGTGGACTTGGTGCTACATTTGTTGTTAGTGTACTGGCATCATCGATCTGGTGGATGGCCTATGAAAATGTCAAATATCTTCTTTACCATCCATCGATATTACCCTATCTAATTTTTTCAAAATCGTCTGATGAAAAATCAACAGATGTACATCGACTACCTCAGTTTGCAGCTGGTTTTGTTGCTGGTACAGTTACATCGACCTGTGTCAATCCATTAGATGTAGTTAAAACACGTATACAAACTCAACATATTCATACATTAGGCATGACATCATCAACTGTTATGTATAAAAATATTTTTCACGGTTTGAAATGTCTTTGGCATGAAGAAGGTGCACATGGATTAATGCGTGGTCTTCTACCGAAATTAATGTCTCGTGGACCGTTGTCAGCTATTGGTGCTTTAATATTCGAGCTCGTACTTTATTATTCAAGAGATGATTTACATTCTGTCTAAGTTCCTTGTTTTTCTTCTGTCTGTGTATTGTTTAGTCAAATTTTCACATAGGATCGTCAATAAAAGAAACTTTAGTTTTTTAATTTATTGCATAGAGAAAACAAAAAAGACGAAAAGTAAATCTATGATTAATTCAATTGAATTGAACTTTGATTCCAACAGGTGCACGAGTTAACATATGATCTGGAATTAAAATCGGTTTATATTCGGTTATACGATGATCACATTCATCTGACATCGTTTTCGTCATGAAATATAAGATTAAATTCAATCCAAATGGTATACAACCAAGACCAGCAGCAAGAGAAAATATTAAAGTTCGAGAATAACTAACAGTTATCGAATATAAATAATTAAAAAATGAATTTCCAAATACATTTAATATTGTATTAATTCCTGTTACAAATGTATAAGCATGTGTAATTTCATTTGGTTCTATCCATTTCGATATAATCGAATAGGTTAATGTACTTTGATAACCTGTAAATGGTGATATCAGTAAACCGACGTACAATTGCCAATTTGATATTGCTTGTGCTGTCCATAATGCTGATATTATGAAAAATAAATGAGATATACAACAAATAGTAACATCATTTAATCGAATATAATTGAAAAATTTCATTCCAATTAGACTTCCTATACACCATACAATCGAAGCAGTTGTATTGTAATAGCCAATCTCTTTTGCTAAGCAGAAGAATAGAACAAATGCATATCGATTTTCGTTTAGATTTATTTGCATTTACCTGTCCAACAGAAAGGTGAATTCAATTGAAACCATAGAAATGGTACACCCAATGCTAAGGATGCTAAACAATGGAATACAAATGCTACGATCGTTATTATCAGACTAATTGTTCGTTTTCGTGAACGATAAGTATGCCGAGGAGAAAATACCGTACATATTTCGATAAATTGCCGGTATTTATTATTCATAGACGAATTCTGATGGGATATTTTTGATTGAATAGAAATTAAGGTTTGTGTTTTCATGTAATGATAAACAATAAGAATTGTTAGAATTTGTACGAATAGAGCTGACCAATAAAGATCAACATATCCATGAGATTCAATCCAAAAACCAATAATAAGAGATGTTATTGCATTAAACGATGTACATAGAGCACCAATATAAAGAAATTTTGATGTTCGTTGAGATTCTTTTGTACTATCAGTTATAATTAAATTCAAAATAAAACTCGACACATTACCACCGCCAGCTAAACTTGCAAGAAATGCACCTATATACCACCAATAATCGGGCAACTAGAAATTAAATTCAACGAAATATTTTGATGAGTAGAATTAACTAACTAACTTGATAATAAATAATTAATAACCAAATAGTATACTGACAAGTATTACCAAACATTGTTAAAATTAAGATAAATTTTCGGCCAAGTTCATGAGTATATAATCCTAAGATGTAAGTCATGGCAATAGTCGGTATACTCGATGCAAGTGCTTGATAGAAAACAAGATTCGATGATTGTTCTTGAGCCCATTGTTGTGCTAATTGAGAATTTAATTGAATTTTATTTGGAACTATATCTGTAGTTTCATTATGAAATCTTGTTGTTAGAGAATACGATTTTAAATAGTAATCATAAATATATTGCCCAATCGATGCAGCTAGACAGTAATAAACTGTCTGAAAAGAGAGTAGCTTGCGTTTGATTTACAAAAACTATATCTATATATATCGAAGAAAATCTCTCACTTGTAAACAAAGAATGAATTCAATTAGATATGAGTTGATTAAATGATGTAATGAAAAACAAAATATCACATGCATAATTGTAAATTTTTTACGTTACTATTTTGATTTCATGTATATTGATACACTGTTTTATGATACAGCAATTTAATTGATTTTCTTTCTTTGGCATATCAAACTTTCAATACGTCATCTCTCACACAAATCACTATTGAGTAGTTAAATAAATACATACAAAACACAACGCTTGAATAAATGTAACATTTGTAGATGTCGTATAGATCACACGATAGGACGTATTCGTACATTAATCGGTAGAGTTAATCGAATTGTAATAAGACGAAAAAATTTCTTCCATATTTCCAGAAAACGTGTATCAAGAAAAAGTAAAATAATTGGATCGATTGCGATTTCAAGTGTATTTGCTATTGTGGCCATGAAAACAACCCAATAATTTACCCGATTGACATTCAGAAATGTTATTAAAACGAATGGAAACCAAAGACAAAACCAAATCGAATAGAAAATACTTGTGTGTACGATTAATTTACGATGATGATTACGACGTACCATCGTTTGTTCTACATATGCAGCTCGAATATAGAAAAAAGATCGATACGATAGAAACAAACTAATTATAATAGGCATAGCTAAAATAACTGCAATATTCCAGATTTGAACAAATATATTCGTATAATGAAGACTGCAACTAGAATCTACGTCTTTAGTTACAATACACCAACCGAAAAGATGTTGAACTGAAAAATTCAATAAAATCAAACATGTAATGAAAATTGGAATCAACTGAATCTTTCGTCGATGGAATTTGTAAACATCTTGATTATGAACAATTTGCCAGTATCGAGCAATATTTAATGTAGTTAAACAAAAAGATTCGAATAGATTAAGAAAAAATATGAGATAAGCTTCCGAATAACAAAAAATAGGTGTGATTGTAATCCATGATCGAATACAAATACTATAGGCGATTAAATAATATATTACGATCAAAATATCAGTTGAACTATAGCTTAATATAAGCATGAATGAAAGATTAAATTTTGTTTTCTGTATAAACAGTTGTAACCATATATTGCAGTGAAGAATAAAAGCAACAATGGATATACCCAAGATGATATTGTTTAATGATTGAGTCTGAGAATCCCAACCATTAGTATGACTAAAAAGCGACTGATTTTGCATGTATATTCGAATGAATAAAATGTGAAGATTATAATTTACCGGTGTTTGATAATAGAAGATTGAGCTTATTATACTGATGAATACAATTAAAATGCAACCCTTTCAAGATATAATCAGCGACGCAACGAGGCATTATATTCGCACGTAGAAAAGGCCTGGGAGTACTTTGTAGAGCATATGATAAGTCATTTCCAACTATAATTTCATTCTTTAGATTTACATTCATGAAAGGAAATCTAAAAGAAACAGTTCATTATCAAATCTAGTTCAGAATTAAATGCATTTAATAATTGACCTTAAAACATCACCGGAAATGTCATGAAATTACATAAGCTGATAGTTTTGATATTCAAATAGGTTAAGCATTGCGTTTTCTAAAAGCAGTCATTCATACGTCATAGAAATCCTTTTCAATTCATCTTTACTATTATGTTAATTTTTATTGATTGCACATACAACGTCAAACAGCAGGATGCACCTGTGAATTGATCGAAAGTTTTAGTCGAGATACAATGAACTGAGAGAATTTCTTCCATATTCGGGCAAAACGTTTATCAATAAAAAATGAAATCATCGGATCGATTGCGATTTCAATTGTATTTGCTATTGAGCCAATGAAAACAACCCATTGATTTATCTGATTGACATTCAGAAATGTTATTAAAATGAGTGGAAACCAAAGACAAAGCCAAATCGAATAGAAAATACTTGTGTGCACGATTAATTGACGGTGATGATTATGGTGTATTATCGTTTGTTCTATATGTATAGTTCTAATGTAGAAAAGAGCTCGATACAATAGAAACAAACTAATTATAATAGGCATAGCTAAAATAACTGTAATATTCCAGATTTGAACGAATATATTTGTATAAGTAGCAAAACAACTAGCACCAGCTATTTCAATTACATTACACCAACCGAAAAGATCTTGAATGATGAAATTTAATAAAATCCAAACACAGAAGAAAATAAAAGAACAAATAACTCTTCGTGGGTGAATCATATAGATATTTTGATTGCGAACAATCTGCCAATATCGACCAATATTTAATGTTGTTAAACAATATGATCCGTAGATATTAAAATAGAACATACCATAAGCTTCGAAATAACAGAAAACAGGTGTAATTGAAATCCATGATTGAATACGAATGGCATGCTGAATAAAATAGAATGTTGTAAGAACAAGATCGGTTCCAATGTAACAAAGTGCAAAAATAAATGCTAGATCAAATTTAGTTTTTTGTACGAACAACCGTATCCAAATAGTATAATGCAGAAGAGCACCAATGATATTTATGACTAGAAGAACATTGTGTAATGAGAGATTAAATGAATCCCAACCACCGGTATGATTGAAAGATGACTGATTCTGCATATTTGTTGGTCGTATTTCCAAACATGAAAACGAGTTGATTTGTACGTCTATTTATTTGCGTTGTTGATGCTCATAATAGCCATATTTTAATAATTAACTAATTTACTGTAGCATCTACTCATTAGAGAATGTTTTTATTGAACTTCAACTGCGAGTAGGCCGAGATGTAACGTTTAAAAACGTGTTCTTTTGTATTACGCACTCTATGAATTTTCAATTCACAACTCTAATTAAAACGTAATAAGAAAGTCAAACCAAACGTGATCTTATCTTGTTCACGTTCTCGAAAGTTGTCCAATTAAAATTAGAAAACTAGAACGTATGTATCTATTCTATATCTATATACACATTCGTATATGAAGAAATTTTTATTTATACTATTTCCGACACGACACAAATAAAGCATAGGAGAAAATGAAGAGAAAAAAAAATGAAATAAACAAAAATGAGAAAAGAAAGAAGAAGAAAAAATCTAATCTGAACACATTGGTTCATGTTGATAATTGGAAAGTGTAGGCGAATTTCCTAATGGTCGAAGAATCATTGTTTTTGACGATGGTGAATCTTCGGGCACAGGCGTCGTATCCATCGAATCATCTTGACACGAGTCTGTCGTCGCTTTTTTCATACGTTTAGCTTTATTTGGTTTAATATCTTCTTTGTTCACAAGCATCGTTTCAACTAAATCAACATAAGACATCAATTCATTCGCTTCATCAGCTTCGAAACCCTTTTCAATTGTTTGTTCAATAAGTTTAGTCAATAAATATCGAAGTTCATCTATATCTGTAACACAATCGACAATAAACTGTGGATCAGGCCCTTGAATTAACTCATTCGATTGCGGTTCTTCATCGTACGTCATAAGAACTTGTTGACATGATGCAATTTCTGAATTTAAATATGCGATTGTACTATCTAGTTTGGTTAGTGAGTCTTTCATTGGCGTTAATGTTTCGTCATCATCCGTATGTTGAGTTTGATTTTCTTGTTCATCTTTATTCAAAACAATTGTTTGATTAAAACGTTTACAAACGCGTTCACGTTTTCGACTTGCACGTTCTCGATTTTCGATTAATGTGTTCATATCACGATTGATACCAGCAATTAACTTTCGACGACGTATCGCATTTGTAATCTTGTAAATTTCGAAAATAAGCAAAATCAATGCAAAAGAAAAAACAACAACGGAACTTACGCCTTGTTGAATGGCAGCAAAATGTGCAGTCATTTCTTTGGTGGTTTTACGTACACGAGCTGAACGCATTTGTCGACGTAAAAGTTGAACCTTGAGTGAGAAAAAGGTGTGATGAATAAATTTCGATGGTTTTCTTCTTACTTCTTCTTGTTTACGTTTGAGAATCATTTCTTTTTGTTTATGTTGAGCTCGTAATGTTCGAATTTCATTATCTTTTTGCATTTGTGTCTACGAAATGAGAATAGAAAAACACTTTCGAACTTGAAAAAGACACAAAAAAAATACTCGTTTAAGTGTTGCAATTTCTCGAGCTTTGGCTTGTTCAGCTTGTCGATGTCGCATAAATTCCTGACGTAATTCTCGAGTCAATTGTACTTTCATTTTTCTCAAATCTTTCAATTCATTCGTATGTTTCGACAGTTCTTTTTTATAATATTCGCCGTCTTTGACACAAACAGCATATTGAGCACGTAGAGTATTCAATTCGTTGTTCTCGATTTCTAAACGACGAATTTTATCTTCGTAATTTCGACGAGCTAATTTCAATTCGTCGACATTTTGATGATCACGTGATGCCGAATCTGAAAAGCAAATTGTTGAGATGAGGAAAACTTTTGATTTCAAACGAACTTAGTTTGGTAACAGCTGCTTGTTTTTCATCTTCAGCCGATTGAATTCGTTCGGAGAGAACTTTGATACGTTCTTCGTATCGTTGTCGAATGGCATCGCTACGTTTTCGTGCGTTTTCAAGCATTTCAAGACATTTTTGTTTGGCATTGATTTCGGTCGTGATGATAACGAGTTTTTCTTCTTGAACATCGGCTAAAAACCGAAAGTAGAAACAGAGAGAATGAAAATGATTCTTCGTACATTCAGTTGGTTCTTCATCATCGGCAGGTACGGGCGTCTGTTCGTCGTCGTCGTCATCGTCCTCGTCGCTATTAGCAATATTCTCTTTTTCGATGAGTTCAGCCGATGGATTTGCTGAAAGCGTAAACATCGGCTCGCATTTCGCCTGATCGGACAAGTCCTGTGGCGAGCCAGGAATCGTGTTTATCGCGATACGATTTGATTTAACCGATCCACTTGAAAACAAAAAAGAATTCGAACTTTCAAGAAAAAAAAAACAGAAATTTCTCCAACCTTCCACGAAGTAATTGTTCTTCTCGACGGAGTAGGTCGATTTCTTGTCGAATATCTTCGATACACGGCTGTAGATCATCGCAAGTTTGCGTGAAATCAATTGATAACGGTTGATCAGCCGAAAACGATCCTGATTTTCGAAGAAAACGAGATGATTTTCAAATACAAAATCGAGCAAAACTTTACTTGTCAAACGACTTTTTCGTCGAACTGAAACTGGACTTCGTTTTCGAAGAATGTTACTCACATCGACCATTCTCGATAGACGCGATCTAATCAATCAAATCAATGATTTCCTTTCGTTCAATCGAAAATCTCCTTACTGAATTTCATCACTTTTCTCCAAACATTGCTGCAGAATTCGATCGTAATCAAATTCTGTGTCATTCTGTTGTCGATGATCTCGGACTGTCTCGAGATCTTGTTTCAATGTTTGCGAAACTGTATTCGTTTCGTTGATCGAACGTTGAATTGTATAGATATACGATCGAATTCGTTCCAATTCTTGATTCAACGCACTTGTACGCGCTTGATCATAATCAACCTTTGCAAATAAAATAAAAAAACAATGAAAATAAGTTCGTTTTTCTTCTCAATTTTACCGAAGATAAATGTTCGTTTTTATCAACCAACGCACGTAAACGTTCGATTTCCATTTGAAGTTGAAGAATCTGTCGGCTGTGTTTGTCCTGATTGACTTTGACGCGATTTCGGATGTTTCGAGCGCGTTGAGCGTAGTTCAACGTGCTTTTAGTTTCGGAAAAATCTCGATCGACCGGCGAAATACAAGCGATCATCAACGTTCGGCTATTTCCACCAAGAGAATCTTGTAGCAAACGTGTCAATTTCGAGTCACGATACGGCACATGAGCTCCTTTTTTCATCGGATCGCCGAGAATCGAAATGACATTACCGAGAACTAACTGAAAAAAACTGAAATTTTGCATTTCGAAAGTCGAAAAAACGAAACGTACGAGTCCGCTGTTGATGCTGATGCCTTCTTTAGCACGCTGGCCGGTGGCACCGGTTCGTTTCAAGCTCTCCGAACCGGCGAGATCAACGAAATGAAGTTTCGCACGCATTTGCTCGCGTAATGTCGGATTGGTGGTCTAGAATTGAAATTATGACGAAAATCGAGATTGAAAATATCGAAGAAATCGTACGGAAACTCGTTCGAATTGAAGATTGACGGTGAAGATCGCGTGAGATCGACTGGACACGCTGTTCATACGTGTTGATGCCGTCGTTCGACTCAATGCACCTTCACGTAAACATTCCAAAGTCTGAAAAAATCGAAATTGAAAATTTGTTTCACTGATTAATTGACGATTACTTCTTGTGCACTTGTGACAAATCGAGTCGTTATATTTGTAACTGCGATTTCGCCGTTGCTATTCTCGAAAACGACGTGTTTATCGGAGTTTTTTTGCGAACGAAAATCGATGTTTTCTTTATTAAATAGATCATAAATATTCTCATTGTAAATCTAAATCAAAATTTTACGAGTTGAGAATTGAAATTAGCTGTTCGATTACTTCGATAAATTGACATGACACGACACATTTAGGAATTTCGAGTCCTTTGCCTTCACTTTCACGTTCGTAATTGGCACATCGTTGAAAAATATGCATAATCGCTCGTGGTAGAATGCCTTCCATCTCAGGATCATTGTATTCAACTCCACTGCCCATGGTAAAAGTTTTTCCTGAGCCTGTTTGTCCGTAGGCGAGTATAGACGCACTATAACCTTGAAAACATCCTTCGATCATATCATAAATACACTCTCGATAGACTTCATCTTGTGCTGTTGACGGAAGGAAAACATGATCGAATGTAAATGCTGTACTATTGGCGAGAATAATTTCATTTGTTGTTCGTTGTACGTCGACGCAGGTTTGACATAGATCAGTTTGTTCGTTTTTTGATAGTGGACGTACACGAACAGCGGCTTTAACGCAACTTGAAAGTTCTTTATTGGCGGCGGGATCCATTGAAATGAACGAGGATATTCATGCGCACATCGGCAGCAATTATTTGAAACGATATGACAAGAAAGAAAGCACTCATTTAGGACAAAGGATCTCGCTCGCGCCTTGTTGTCACCAGGTGTCATGGAAAATTCACGTAAAAATTCGGCAATTTTATTAAAACGAAAAGCTTTTTTTATTCGAAATTATTTTTTTTTTGCATTTCAATTAATTTAATTTTGTTTGTCAGGCGAATAGATGTCGCTCATAGTGAAAAACAATCGTGTTTTTTTTTGTTGTTATACGAAAAAAATGTTAAAAAATCAAAATTTTGTTCGAGTGGAAATAAAACAAGAGTATTCCAGTTGGAAATTCTATCGAACGAAGTTTCACGAAACATGATTTGATAAGTCGAATAGCTAAGCCAATGAATGTTTTCACAAAGAAAATGATGTATGTAGTTCTCGACGAGAGGAGAAGGAAAAAGAATTAGTTAATCTTTTTTTTTTCTTTTCTTCTATTACATTTCTTTTTTTTTCTAGTGTGCGTGTGTGTTTGTGTGTTGAGAAAGAGTAACACAGGAACGTAATTGCATGATCATATAGAACGATTCGATTTTGACAAAAACCCGTTTCATTTCAATGTGTTTACTTGTTGTTTTTTTCTGTCTTTATTTACAAGATATTTTAATACACCTATTTAATTAACTCAAAAACCAATGGATAGTGATCAAGAGTCAAACGAAGTAAATTGATTTTGTTTGTGCGATAGTTCATTGAGAGAACGTTTTTTGCTTTAGTGTCCACTATGTTTGGAAGTACTCGAAGTGGATGATTTAAATTTCTTTCCATGTACATGTTGTTATCAAGTACGAATCTGTTTGTTTGTTTGTTTGTTTTTTGGATAAACATTTTGTTTGATTTAGATTTGTCGGTTTTGTTGGCATCGGATTCGAACAGATGAAAACGGCCTGTGTCCTGCCTGTCGAAAAGTACGACGAAGAAAAAAAAACGAACTAAAATTCATAAGATTTGCTTGTATTTTCTGTAGCCTTACAGTGAAAATCCGGCACAATTCAAACCACTAACTGACGAAGAGTAATTTCTCGACAAGGATTTCGTGAATATATTTGTGTTTTTTTTTGTCTAAAATAGAATTCAACAAGTCAAACGTGATAGAAAATTAAAAGATTCACATAAAAAACCAAAGATTACCGAAAGTCGAAAACATTTGGCAAATCTTCGGTAAGATCGATTGAAATCGAAAATCTCTTATTGATTTCATTGTTCTTCGCAGAGTCGTTCAACGTAATCTTGTATTTGTCAATGGTCTTCCCTCACGTTTAGCTGATACAGAATTACTCAGACGAAATGATCATTTCGGTAAATATGGTAAAATTGTTAAACTCGTGACATCACCTGCACACAACGGACAAGTCAATTCGATATGTGTTTATATAACTTATTCATGTTCCGAAGAAGCTCTACGAGCTATACAAGCACTTTGCAATTATCATGTCGACGGACGAACATTGAAAGCAACATTAGGCACAACGAAATACTGCAGTCGATATTTGAAAGGTGCAACTTGTCAAAAAGCTGATTGCTTGTATTTACACGAGCCAGGTGATCCATCAGCAAGTTTTACTAAAGAACAAATGCAACAAGGGTAATTACGAATAACCATCGAAAACTATTCTTTAATTTTCTGTTGTGTTGTTGTTTTTTTTCTTTCGAAGACTTCATCTCGAATACGAACGTACACTTATGGAACAGTATACTAATAAACAACCGACAAATTCAACTAGTAAATCGAATCGAACAAATACTGATAGTTCACAACGTCGAATCGATCAGCAACAATCGACAACTCATAATTCAGCAATAACAACAAACGAACATTCGGATTTCGAATCAGGCGATGAAAATCATCATCCAACAATCAATGGTTTTTCAACCGAAACATTTCCTAATCCGACAACAATCAATGTCGATTCTGATACAACATCAACATCATCTCAAACATCATCTGAACATGATCAACAATCAACAACTAATAATAATAATAATAATAATAATAATAATAATACGAATACCAATTGGCAACACGATCGAACATCTAGATTTCCATCGAATACAAATAATAATCTTGTTCAATCAACGACGACGACGACGACAATTAATAGTAATAATCTATTGACTGAATCAACAAATTCATCAGCGAAAACATTTGATCAATTACCTGAATACAAATTATTTAGTTCAAATGCACCGTCAATTCATCATTTACTTTTTGGTAGCAGTAATAATAATAATAATATTAATAATAATAATAACAATAACAATAATAATAATAATGCAACCAATCAACAATTAACTCGAACAACATTAATCAATGGAATTGATCATGATGTTCGAGAGATTGAAAAACGTCTTATGGAAAATTGCCGAATCAATCGTGACTCAACATCGTACACGCAAATGCAAGAAAATGATGAGCTAGGTTTTGATCCATGTAGTTTATTCATGTCGGCACTTGCATCGGACATTGAAGATGAACAAAAACCAATGCCCACGAACTTCTCATCCTATCGTCCGACAATGAATTCATTTAATTATCCACAACAATATTCAACAACTAATCCACCTATTGGACAAATCAATCCAAATTGGTTAACACAACAACAACAATATCATCAATATCATGATTCACATTCGAATGGTACAACCAAACAACAACAACAACAGCAACGATATCCGAATCTATTCAACGGTTCATCGCCGAGACAGATGTGGAATGGAAATCAACCAACACAATATGCTTCTCAACAATCAGCTCGTTTAGATTATCCGAATCAAATTCAACAACGACTTCCAATTCGACAAGCCCATTCGCCATCATCACAATATTCTCAAACACTAAATCATCCGAACACCAACAATGACCGATGGACGAGTCCATCTTGGACAGATCCCGCTATAATTTCCTGCGGAAACAAACTCGATCCCACAACATCATCTAGTTCTCAATGGTCGTCAACTACGCAATCACAAGGATCTTCCACATTATCCTCAGGAACCAATCTCATCCCGCCAATACGTTGGTCACAACATGCAAATGTTTCATCATCGTCGTCTTCTTCTTCGTCTCAATCACGTTTAATTCCCAATGGAAACTATTCACCGTATTCGACAAGATCAGGTGTCGATGATGCCAATCGTTCTTAGAGAAACAAAAGGAAAAAAAACAACACACACGCACACATACGCGAAAATCTTTGTCGTTTCTTTTTTTCTTCACAAAATTTTTCACATGCATATAAACACGTTTATCAAATAAGAAGAAAAATCAAGTTCAAAAGTCTTATTATTATTATTTTTTTGTCTATGCGCTCTCCGTGCCCGGATGATGGATTCGTCTTCATTTTTCTCTCTCTCTTTTTTTTTGCTCGTTTGTTTTCTCTATATTTCTATCTCTTTCTCTCGTTGTCGTTTATCATATATACATATTATATATATATACATACATAGCAAGAAAAAAAAAGCCAACAGAAATACACATTTTATATTCATATTTCTCTACGAAAAGCACAAACATGAATGGTCATTTTTTGGATTTCAAAGAAATGAAAACAAAAACCGAAAGTAACCCAAATGTGTTGTTCTTCTTCTTCGTCTGCAAACGAACATCTGAATAAATTCAATATTTGTTTCGTTTTTTCTTTCCTATTCGTTATCTATTCATTGTTGTCCGTTTTTATTATTCCTCTTCGTCTATTGTTTTCTTTTTCTTTTATTTTTCACTATTCATGCGTGTGAGATAATTTTCAAAGATTGATTCATTGATATTTTACTAAAATTTTTGTCGAAAAAAGAAAACTAGAAAGACCATTGAAAAACTAAACCATTCTAAAAGAGAGCAGCAATTCTTTTTACTTAAAAAATCGTTTAAACCTTAACAACAAAGAACGAGAGAAAAATGAGAGAACAGCAAAATAGCTAGGAACAATATTTTTCATTGTTGATTGTCACACATTAGCAGCACTTTTGTTGCTTTCTGCTCGTTTCTCTCACTCACTTCGTTAAACATTTTTTAATAGAATTGTCAAAAAATCAAAACAGTCTTTCTTTTGCTTTCTATGGAGACGAACAATTCATTGATTCAAGCAGCATTTTCTTTCGAAGATCGAAAGCGTTTTACAGCTCAATGTGAACACGATATTCTACGTAGTTCAATTAATTCCGATACAGATCTACCGGCAACAGCCGATCCATGGAAACAACGACCGGTTGATTTCACGATGAAAAATTTTCATCCTAATCGACAAAAAGAACGAAATCTATTTTCAAATGAAACCAATCTTTTTCCATCGAATAATCAATCAACGAAAAATGAAAGACAAATCAATCGAAATGTCATGAAACCATTTGCAACTTCGTATGATAGAAAATCGAATGATGATCAAGACGAACGAGAGTTTTTGTTGGGCCGAAAAATTCAATACGAAAAAGTCAAACGAATGTTAAACACTGAACAATATCGAAATCCGAAGCCACACGATTTTCGTCAAGTATAAAATCTGCAATTCACAAAAAAAAACACACACGATTTTTATATTTCTAGTATCCGAATATCAAAGAACTAGGTCTCGATGAATTTCAAACAGCCTACGATCGAGATCCGTATAATATTCGTTTTCATTCGAATCATTTAAATACTTGTACGTAATTCTTCGATAATATTTTTCTTCATAATAACATGATTTTATTTTTCAGTATGGCTTCAAGATCGTAAACATGAACGTATTGCTGAGACTCAAAAACCATTACCTGAAATGTATCGAGCACTAACTGCTCGACCAAAATGGGAGACACGATTAGTTCTACCGAAAATTGCCTATCCGAATAAATATGCTGCTTATACTGTAAGTACATTGTCGTGATTTGATTTCATTGAACTCAATTGTTTTTCTTTTGCCTATGCAAAGCGTTATCGAAATCCGAATCGAACAGTTCAAAGTGCCTATTGGGAACGTGTAGAGAATCGTTTTGATCAAACAAAAAAACGTGTGAATGTCATTTGATTCATACAAAATATATATTTATTCCTTTATGTTTGTTTTTTTCCTTCATATTTACATAAAAAAAAATATTTTTTTATATTAAATAACAACAAAAAAATTTATCGAAAAATCATTCGACCGGTTTTACCATAAAGAGCTAAACAAAATGAATTGAAATTCAATTTCAAACACAAAACAAAACAAACCTAATGGACTACCATCCGGTGTTTCAGGCAAACCGATCGCTTTTGCGTAGTTACTCGCATACCAGCTAAAGACAAAGCGAAATAATTGCAAAGAAAAACACAAACAAAAAATATCTTTACATGCTCAATGATTCACTAGCGAGGATTGTTCGTACGACTTTAGCGTATAGTTTCGATTGCCTTTGAAATAATAAACAATTGATTTCTTGTGAAGTTCGAGCTGGTGGAATTAAACAACACCAATTATTCTTTCGTTCGTCTTCAGCATCGAGAACAAGATTATTTCCATTTTCACCGAACAGCTAAAATTATGAATTCGAATAAAATTCTCTTTTTCTCCTCTTGTTTTACTTTAACAAGAAATCCATTTCGTGGACTTGCTGTTAGTTTATCTTCCGAAACGAATCGTCCTTCGAACGGACCGATAATTGTCGTTTTCAAGATTCGAACTGTCGGCGAAAATGTGATCGTATCATCACAACGACGCATTTGTATTTGCGTTGGCAGCGAAAGTAGAACTCTAATTATACAAATCGATACCTTATTGAACAAAAAAACGAAGACAATCATTTTACTTGGACAGATTTTTCGTTAGCGTCGATGATGGTTTCTTTTCTATGCCATTCATCTTCGTCGATGACACAAAATCCGGACAATCATCTTCGAGATGATTATTAAAACAAATAATACATACAGATGATGTCATTTTCTACAATAAACACAAGTATACATATTGAAAAGAAACATGTTTTCAATAATATATCTGTACAATCTATAGACATATACACGTATTATTTGATAAAACACACAAACAAACAAATATTCGTTAACATTTTTCATAGAATAAAAGATAACAATTTTCAGTGACATATGATGTCTGAAAGAGATGTTCGATTTGATTGACTTGAGTTATATGTTCATCGTCGCTGAGATACCATTGCGATTGTTCAGTTCGATATAAGCAAACGCAATGACCATCGAGCGAATTCTCGGCTAAATGCAAACAAACAGCAAGTAAACGATAGTGTAGAACGAATGGCGAATGTGTTCGAAGGCCGAGCCAGGTTGTATAATGAAGACTTGAGAGATCGAGAATTCGATTTGGTTGAATGAGAATCGGTGTTTTTAGTTTGAGAGCCGTACGCGATAGACGATCGTAGGAGAATCGTTTCAATTGTACGCAGAGAATTTCGGGATAATTGCAGAGCATTTGTTGGCTCTTCATTCGTGTCGAATGACGACTCAAAATCGATGGAAGAGGATGACTAGTTGTTGTTGTTGTTGAAGCTAAAGAATAAAAAACAAAAAGAGAATTTTTGTTTTTTTGAAAATTAAAATCTACATGAAATCGGTGTTGATGCGTAGATTTGATCGGAATATTGTCGACGTGAAGTGACAATCGGTGACAATGCATCGCTGCAAACGAAATTCTCTTGAAGAGTTCGTTTCCGATTCGAACAATTCGAACA